>Ga0272442_10011546_pt1 | contig 10755 bp, 14 predicted proteins | sample SSMForm2O_FD_200262 | JGI IMG/M metagenome (GOLD analysis project Ga0272442, IMG submission 200262) | Marine sediment archaeal communities from Little Sippewissett salt marsh, Falmouth, MA, United States - SSM-Form-2O | ecosystem: Environmental > Aquatic > Marine > Wetlands > Sediment ... | reverse complement strand
ATGCAGCTTTTAAACGTGCAGGCATTGTAAGAGTTAAAGAAATTAATGATTTATTTAATTGCGCATCTATTTTGGCTAAGCAACCAAGACCAACTGGTCCAAATATGGTCATAATTACTAATGCAGGGGGCCCAGGTGTACTTGCAACTGATGCAGTTATTGAAAAAGGTGGAAAAATCGCTGATTTGACTTCGGATACAATTAATAATTTGAATAGTTTTTTACCACCTCATTGGAGCAAAGCAAATCCTGTTGATATAATTGGAGATTCTGACGAAGATATGTATCAAAAATCTATTGAAGCGTGTTTAGAGGATAAAAACGTCGATGGTTTACTTACTATCTGTGTTCCACAGGTTGTTGCAGATCCTAGACTTCTTGCAGATAGGCTTATTACAATTTCTAAAAAAAGTGTTAAACCAATGCTTGTTGCGTTCCCAGGTGAAGAAAGTGTATATCATGCTAGACAGATATTAAATAGAAATAATGTTCCAGCTTATTCAAGTCCTGAAGAAGCAGTAGAATCATACATGCATCTTTACGAATATGCCCGAAACCTACAACTCTTATATGAGACTCCTGAAGAACTTGATATAAAACCATCTTTATCTGATCAAAAGAAATTAAAGAATATACTATCAAATGTCTTAAAACAAAATAGAACTCTATTAAATGAAAAAGAGTCGAAAGAGTTTATAGAGATGTATGGCATAAAAACGACAAAGCCATTAATTGCAAAATCAGAAAATGAAGTAGTAAAAATTGCAGAAAAAGTTGGTTATCCCGTTGTTATGAAAATTCAATCCTCCGATATTTCCCATAAAAGTGATGCAGGTGGTGTAGTTCTTGATATTCAATGTGAACAACCACTACGAAAAGCATATAAAAATATGATTAAAAATGTCAAAGAAAAATTCCCCGAGGCAAAAATAGATGGTGTAACAATACAAAAAATGATTAAAAACAAAGGATCTGAACTGATTATTGGATCAAAAAAAGATCCGGTTTTTGGCTCAGTTATTTTATTTGGAATGGGCGGAATTTATACAGAACTTTTCAAAGATAAAGCAATAGGCTTTCCACCTTTAAACCAAGTTCTAGCTCAAAGAATAATCGAAAAAACAAAAGCAGCTAAATTGTTAAATGGTTTTAGAGGTTTACCTCCTGTTAATATTCAAAAAGTTGAAGAAACATTAATTAATTTTTCTCAGATGATAACTGATCATCCTGAAATCAAAGAAGTTGATATTAACCCACTTATTGCATCTGGTGATGAATTAATTGCAGTTGATGCAAGAATCGTTGTTGATGAAAATCCAAAAAGTAAACCCCACATTATAATAAGCACATATCCTAATAAATACATAAAAACTGTAAAATTAAAAGATAATACAAAAGTAACTTTAAGACCTATTAAACCTGAAGATGAATATATGTGGCAAGATATGTTCAATAGTTTTTCAGAAGAAACAGTACGTTTTAGATTTTTCAGAATAATTAAGGATACACCTCACGAGATGAGAACAAGATATTGCAATATTGACTACGATCGAGAATTAGGTATAGTAGCTGAAACTGAAGAAAATGGTAAAAAAAGATTAATAGGAGTTATAAGAATAATTCTAACACCTGGTCGAGAAGATGAAGCAGAATTTGCATTAGTTGTAAGTGACAAGTGGCATAGATTGGGGCTTGGTTCAGAGTTTTTAGATTACATGTTTGAAATTGGAAAAGACAAAAAACTAAACAAAATTTATGGTATTGTTTTAAAAGAAAATATGCCAATGATAACTATATGCAAAGAAAAGAATTTTAAATTTTCAGAAGGAGATCCTGGAGAATACAATATTGAATATAAATTATAATTAAGTTATCTTTCTAAGATAAAACTTTTTTCCTTTATAATTTGTTTCTACCAACTTTTTTTGCTTTATTAATTTTTGAATTAATTTCCAATCCTTTTTATTTTTTAATAAAAAATTATTTACAGCATCTTGCCTCATTGGATGGACAGATGTAATACTTAATATATCATCTTCAGCTTTACCTGTAGAGGAAAAAGCATTTCCTTCATATCCAGTTAAAAGTTCTGTATCAATGTTATTTTTTTTAAAAATATTAAATACCTTATTTATTACAAATTCTGTAGGTGGTAAAGCAAATTTTTCTGAAGGGGGCCTAATCGGAATTGATATATAACTTTTGTTAGACTTTAGTTCTTTAATAAAATCTGCAATATTTTCTAACTCTTTATTGTTATCATTAATATTTTTTATTAGCATAGTTTCTGTTAGTAATATCCCTTGATATTTTTTTGTAAAATCTTTAATTCCTGATAATATTTTTTTTAATTTTAATTGCTTATAGGGTCTGTTGATTTTCTTCCAAATTTTTTCATCTATTGCATCTATTTTTATTGAAACACAATCCGCTTTTAATAGATCCTCTTGAACTTTTTTATCCCATATAAGAGAAGAATTAGTAATTACTGCAATATTTATTTTTAATGATTTTAAAAGTTCAATTTCTTTTCCTAGGTTTATGTCTAAAGTTGGTTCACCATCAGACACAAAAGTAATATAATTAATTTTTTCTTTTTTTCTTTTTGTTTCTCTTATTTTTTGTTTTAATGATTTAAAAATTTCTTGAGGATCATAGAATTTTTGACGTTTTATTTGCCAATTATCTGTTTTTCCAATTTGACAATATATACAGAAATAACTACAATATTTAGGAAAAATATTGTTTATTCCAATGCTTCTGCCAAGTCGTCTTGATGGAACAGGGCCAAATGCAATTTTATTCATTTTTTCTCTTTTTTATTATTTTCGTTTATTGGAAAAATATTTTTTTGGATAAATATTCTACAGAGCCTGCATGTTTCAGTATTTATTACATCTTTTCCACTTTCAATTATTTTAGCTGCAGATTTATTAAATTCTTTAAATAACTCAGTATCATCAATATCTACCCTTCCACGTTTTCCAGATAGATATTGACATACAGCTGCACCACTAATTCCTAGTTTTTCTGCAGTCTCTCTTTGATTTAATCCATAATCATTTATCATACTGAGTGCTATTCCTTTTCTAATAACTGGCAAGCCATTCCAAACTATATATTCACATGGTGTTCGTTTCATATTTTCACATCTAAATTAATTATTTTACCTACTCCGCAATCATTAACTTTTTTGGGAAAAACATTTTTTAATTCTTTTTTATGAGATGTACAATGACAAGGATAAATATAATCCAAATCCTTTACAACAGTAAATTTGTCAAAACCATGAAAGCCTCCGATAATACCAGTTATTTTATCATTAGTTATTTTCTTAGCACAGTCTAATATTTTTTCAACACTAGGGTGAGAGCAACCTGTTAGAACAAACCAACCATATTTTCCTTTTAACACCAATGATTGTTCATTTATTACACCCTTGATTTTACCTGTTGTCCATATATTTTTACTTATTTCTTTTGGTTTTTCAGGTTTGATTAAATTGATATTGTTGTATTTTTTTTCATCAGTGTTTAACCTAAACAAATCAATTTTATCTAAATGTGGCAATAAGTAATCTAATCCTCCGCAATGATCGCTGTGTTCATGAGATAATACAATTTTTGTAATTTCTTTTGTATTAATGTTTAATTTTTTTATATTATTTAAAAGAATTTCTCCTTTTTCGCCTGTATCAAAGAGAATAGTGTCCTCCTTTGTTTTTACTAAACAAGAAAAACCCCAATCTGATTTTAGACCTTTACCTTGTGTAAATATGTCATTATCGTATACTATTATTAATTCCATTGAAATATTTCTCTCCTTATTTATTTAAATAATTATTTATGGATAAGTGCAACGTATCAATTGCTAGTTTACTACAATGTAGATTTTCTTTAGGAAGACCATCTAAAGAATCTAATAGCTGTTTTTTTGTAAAATTTTTTGCTTGTTTTAAGCTCTTACCTATCATCATTTTTGAAAGCATATTTCCACTAGCAACACTTGGACCACAGCCATCGGTCCAAAAACGAATATCTGAAATTATATAATTTTTTATTTTGATATCTATTCTCATAGTGTCACCACAGGATCCTTTAATTGTTGCACTAGCATCAGGGTTTTTTATATTCCCAAAAAATGTAGGATTTCTATATTCATAAATTACTTTTTTTGAGTATGTTGCTTCTTCATCTTTGTCTATTTTTTTTTGTATATCTTTTATTAATTTTTCAAAATTTGATTGTTCAATCATGCATTCAACCTTAATTTTATTTTATCCCACATTTTTATAATCTCATTACTAAGACTGCCCTTTGAAAATTCTATTACACTTTTTTCATTGACCATTGCCTCAGTCATAATTATATCATAAGGCAGTTTACCAACAATTGGGATATCATTTCTTTTACAATATTCTCCAATTCTTTTAGTGTTGTCTGTATTAATATCAAACTTGTTAATGCATACTAATGATGGGATTTTAAAATGGTTTGCAACACTATGAATTCTTTCAAGATCATGAATTCCTGATAAAGTTGGCTCTGTTATTATTAAAACTAAATCAACACCGGTGATTGATGCAATCACAGGACATCCTATTCCTGGTGGGCCATCTATAATAATTAAATCCAAATTCTTATTTTCAGCTATTTCTTTTGCATTATTTCTTACCACAGTTACAAGTTTTCCAGATGCTTCCTCTGCTGTTTTTAAAACTGCATGAGACATGGGACCAAATCTTGTTTCAGAAATATATGAAAAACCAGATTTTCTATCTTTCATTTCAATCGCATTTGCAGGACAGATATATGAACAAACACCGCAACCTTCACATAGTTCTTTATTTAGTGTTATATCTTCATTTATTGCTCCAAATTTACAAGATTTGAAGCATTGTTTACAATCAGTACATTTATCCAAATTAATAGAAGCGATTTTTAATCCTTTGAAAACCATAGTTTTTTTTATTTTTGGTTTTAAAATGAGATGTAAATCTGCTGCATCAACATCACAATCTGCAAAAACTGTATTTTTTACTATAGAAGCAAAAGCAGCAGTAATAGATGTTTTTCCAGTACCGCCCTTTCCACTAATTATAGTAAGTTGTTTCATTGTTTCACCATTTCACTAATTTTTTCAAAAAGTTTTAAAAAATCTTCTTGCCATTTTTTAATTTCATTTACAAAAGGAATGCCTTTTGAATATAGATGAGCGATCTCTCCGCTATGTGGAATTTTCATTAAAATTGGTATTTTATTTTTTTTACAATAGGATTCTACCTTTTTATCACCTATATTATCTCGATTAATAATAATTCCAAAGGGAATTTTTAGATGTTTAACTACGTCTACAGCTAGTTTTAAATCATGAAATCCAAAAGGTGTAGGTTCAGTTACTAGTATACAAAAATCTGAATTACTTATAGATGTAATAACAGGGCAAGAAGTCCCAGGAGGTGCATCAATTATTACATTTTTGTTTTTATCAACTTTATTTTTTAATTTATTCAAAACAGGTATTGCTTGCATTTCTCCAACATTCAAAATACCCTGATAAAAATCAATTTTATCTGCAGTTCCATGTTCAATATGACCTATAACTCTATTCTCCCAGCTAATAGCATCGTTTGGACATACTAGTTTACATCCGCCACATGAATGACATAACTCAGGAAATACTAGAGTTTTTGATTGAATTACAGCTATTGCATTGTATGCACAAAATTCAGAACATTTACCACAATAATCACATTTTTTTTTATCAATTATTGGATAACTTACTGATACGTCTTCAGAATTTTGAATTTTAGCTTTTATGAAAATATTTGAATTAGGTTCTTCGACATCGCAATCAAAAAATTGTACATTTCTTAAACTTAAAGCTAAATTTGAAGCTATAGTAGTTTTACCTGTTCCTCCTTTTCCACTTGCAATTGAAATAATCATTTTTCCACTTAATGCTATTCGAATTAATTTCTTTAGTTGTGTTCATGATGATGTTGATCTCTAAAAGCATGTCTTCCACATGCATCAGATGTCCCTGCTTTTTGAAGAGTTCCTTGTTTATAAGCAGTTATTGCATCTTTTACTAAACCATTAGCTCCAATATAAACTTCAATTCCTTTTTCTTCGAACATACTAATTGCTCGTCTGCCAAGAGCTTTGCAAACCATAACTTCAACGCCTTCATTTTTTAATAGTTCGGGCGGGTAACCTTGTCCACCCATGTGATGACTTGTGTTTGGAATTGTTCTTACCTCGTTTGTTTCAAGATCGACAATTGTATAAGTTGTAACCCTTCCAAAGTGTTCTCCTATTGATTCATTCATCCCATTGTTACCATTTGTTGGTATTCCAATTTTCATATTTTATCCTCTCATTCCAGAATGACTTCCTACATTTGGTGATCCAGTTTCTTTTAGTTCTCCTTTATTGTATTTTTCGATTGCTTCTTTTATCGTCCCATTTGCACCGACATATACTTTTATTCCAGCTGCAGCTAGTGTTTGAAATGCATTTGGCCCCATATTTCCAGTTAATACTACTTTTACACCTGTTTTTGCAACGGTTTGTGCAGCTTGTATACCTGCACCGCCTGAGGCCATTGCACTCTCATTTGAAATTGTTTCGAAATTCATTGTTTCAGTATCTATAACTAAAAAATGATTACATCTTCCAAATCTAGGGTCTACATCTGATTCTAAACTATTATCTTTTGCAGTTACAATAATTTTCATATTATCCTCTCATTTCTTTAATAGCTAATTCAGCAGCATTTACTAACTGATAGGCTATTGGTGATGCTGTAACTGCTGGATGAGTTCCAATTTGGAAAGTAGCAATATCATCTGCTGTCATTTTTTTCTGTATACAAGCACTTATTGTATTTGAAATTTCACCGACGCTATCTCCTCCTCGGACCTGTCCGCCTAGAAGCTCTCCAGTTTTTTTATTAAAAACTAGTTTTACTTTTATTTTCGCCATTCCAGGCATACCACCAGGATGCCTATTTGGAGATTCTGCCTGTCCAATTACTGGTTCATAACCATACTCTCTAGCTAATTTTTCTGTAAGACCTGCCATTCCAAATGCTTTGTTTCCAACAACAGTTGAAAATACTCCTACAACCCCTTGATTTTCACGTCTTTTTCCAAATAAATTTGCGCCTGCGATTCGTGATTCCATAGAAGCAATAGATGCTAATTTAAGACCAGATGGTTTATCTGTAAAAAATGATTTTTTACTAGTGCAATCTCCACATGCAAAAATATTCTCATCAGATGTCATCATACTTGAATTTACAATAATTCCACCGCGATCTGTTTCCAAACCTGCATCCTCTGCCAGTTTAATATTTGGTCTTACACCAACAGCTACTAATAGAAGATCAGCTTTGATATCTCGTCCATCTGAAAGTTTGACACCTGAAACTTTTTCATCACCTAAAACTTCCTCAATTTTAACACCAGTTATCAGATTGATTCCTCTTTCTTTTAGAGATTCTTCAGCTTCTTTACAAAATTCATCCTCAAATGCAAGCATTAGACAGTGAGGGAGAAGTTCAACAATAGATACGTTAACATCTCTATTCTTTTTACATTCATCTGCAAACTCAACACCGATAAAACCTCCTCCAAGGATTACCACGTCTTTTACTTCTGCCATTTTGTCATAAAGGCCGTGTAAATATTCTGTTTCTTTTTTTACTTTAAATACATTCTCTTTATCAAGACCCGGTATAGGTAAATCCATCGGTGTAGATCCAGTTGCTAATATGAGTTTATCATAATTTACAATTTCACCGTTTTTTGTATGAATATTTTTATTTTGTCTATCAATTTTTTCAGCCTCATCAACAAGAAGTTCAATACCATTTCCAGTAACTGCTTGATCTGGTATTAAATTATTATTAGGAGAATTTACAGTTCCAAAAATATAAGGTATCCCACAGGGAATTTGAACCTGTTTTTCTTTCCTAATTAATAAAACACTTTTTTCTGGATAATGTCTGCGACAAGTTATAGCCGCTGGTATTCCAGCTGCACTTCCACCAATTACTACTACATCTGCTTTTTTCATTTTTATTTCCTCCTTAACATAATCTTAACTTTTTTACTTTTTATTGTTCCCCTATCTTTTTTTCATGTTTAAGTTTTTTTAAGCTTAATTTTTATTTTTTATTATGATGACTTCGTTATTTTTTGAATATATAATATTCTGAGCTGTTGGATTACTATTACTAGCAAAACCTAGCTCCGTTAGAAAATTTTCAATCTTTTTTATGTCATCAATTCTTTCTTTTTTTTCTGATATATCCATATTTATCACCTTTTAACTTCTTATCATTGGAGTTTTGCATTTCGGACATTTTTTTGAAAAACAGGGAGTACCTCTTTGATGAGGTGCTCTATAACCACAGTTAGGGCATATACAACCACCACCTGGGCCATAACCATAGCCACCTCCCAAGCCACGACGTCCGCCTCTACCAAATCCTCCTCCGCCTTCTATTCTTTGCATTTAATCCCCTTTTTTTATGGTTTTTTCTTCAATTTTTTCAACAATTTTTATAAATGATTTTCCGGCATTTGATTTAGAATTTTTAACAAGGAAGGGTTCTCCAATATCTCCAGTTAAAACTATTTTTGGATCTATTGGTACATCTCCTAAAAAGGGCACATTAAAATCTTTTGATGCTTTTAAACCTCCACCTGTTTTGAAAATGTTTATTTCCTTTTTACAATGCGGGCATTGAAAACCACTCATGTTTTCAATGACTCCTAATATTTTGATATCCATTTTTTTTACAAAATTTATCGATTTACGTACACTAACTAATGCTACATCCTGTGGTGTTGTAACAATTACTGCTCCATTTTTATCTGTATTTGGTATAAGTTGAGCTATACTGAGAGGTTCATCACCTGTTCCAGGAGGTAAATCAACAATTAAATAATCTAAATTTCCCCAATCAAAGTCTCCGATAAATTGTTTAATTGCAGCCATTTTTAATGGCCCTCTCCATATGACAGGAGAATCTTTATCTTGTAATAGAAATCCCATAGACATAACTTTAAGTTTTGGTGAAACTAAGACTGGAGTGATACCTGTTTTAGTTGCAGGTATCTTTTCATCTTCAATTCCTAGAATTTTAGGTATGCTTGGTCCATGTATATCAATATCCAATAATCCTACATCATAGTTTTTTTCAGAAAGGGCAAAAGCCAGATTTGCAGAAACAGTACTTTTACCTACTCCTCCTTTACCGCTTAATACAACAATTATATGTTTAATTTTTTCAATATTTTTTGTTATTTTTGATTCATCAAATGCAGTTTTTTCCATATTTTTTGTCACCTAAATTTTGTATATTACATTCTTAGTCAATATAATACCAACTAAGGAATGGATTTCCAGGTAATAATTAAGTTATTTTTATTCTTGTTTATTTTCTTTAGATAACTCACGAATCCTTTGTTTAACCATTTTTAATTCTTCTTCTAGATTCTTTACTAAGTCCTCAAGGTAGGTTTTTTCTTCTTCTTTATTTGGTTGAGGAAAATCATCGATGTTATAAGGCTGTGGTGAATAATATGGATCTCCATATCCGCGCCACCAGAAACCTCTACCTCGACCCCATGATCTTCGATTGAAGCCTCTGCCAAATCCTCGACCGAAACCTCTACCATATCTAGGATTTATGCTACCAGGTGCATTATTTCCTGTGCAATATCCTAATGCTCTTCCAGTCTTTGGGCCTTGTCCAAGAGGACCTGTTCTATCGCCGCCAGGCATATTTTAGTACCTCCTTTATTTTTTTTTCATATTTCAAGAATAACACTTTACCTCATTTTTTAGGTTTTTATGTTATTCGTAATAATTTTAAACGTGTGACAAATTTTTTTTATTTCCTAATTTTCTCATTCTTTCATGAAGCTCTCTTATTCTTTTATCGGTGTGACTCTCATATTTATCCATATAACAGACCCCTATCGTTTTGTTTTGAGTATTGGAGGGAGTAGAACCTGAGAATTGGTGGTAAGAGCAGATGGGATGCTCTTAGGAGGAAAATTTATTATTGATCCTAATAAATTTTTTTAGGTTCTACTACCAGCATATATTGTATAACTTAGGGTTAATAAACATTATTACAATAAAGATAAGTAAAATTAGAGTTTTTGTCAATATTTATTAATAAAATTTAAATATTAGCTTTTATTCTTTAATAATAGATAAATTTTGTAAAGTGATAAAATGACAAGAAAAAGCATTGAAATAGATAGTAAAGATAGGAAGATAATCACCTTACTATACGATAATCAAAATATTTCTCAGGAAGAACTAGCAAAAAAAGTAAAATTATCTCAGCCGTCTATAGCTATTAGATTAAAAAAATTAAAAAAGCGGGGAATAATTGATCAAATAATTGGTATCAATCTAAACAAAGTAGGAATATATGTTGCAATGGTCATGGTTAGAACAACCAATACTACAAAGATATTGAATATGTTTAGGAAATGCCCTTTCTTTTTAAATGGATTTGTAATCTCTGGAGAAAAAAATCTAATGTTGATGTTTGCAGGTGAAGATTTAGCATCATTAGAATCAATTATAGATGAACGTTTAAGACCTGATGATGATGTACAAAGTGCAGATTTTAACATTGTTATCTCTAGTATTAAGGATTTTATTATGCCGATAAAGTTGATTGAACGGCCATTAAAAAAACCTCCTTGCGGGGTTGAATATAAAC
>Ga0272442_10011544_pt1 | contig 10757 bp, 5 predicted proteins | sample SSMForm2O_FD_200262 | JGI IMG/M metagenome (GOLD analysis project Ga0272442, IMG submission 200262) | Marine sediment archaeal communities from Little Sippewissett salt marsh, Falmouth, MA, United States - SSM-Form-2O | ecosystem: Environmental > Aquatic > Marine > Wetlands > Sediment ... | reverse complement strand
GCGCTGGTCACGCTCCGACTGCGCCGGCATCACGCAGTCGGTCCGCTCGGCCCGGTTGAATACGACGGCGGCATGCTCCACCCCGTGCTGGGCCAACCGGCGGAACGCCGAACCGACCACGGCGGCCCTAGTCCCGCGTTTCACCGTCATGACGACCCGATCCGCCGCCGCGCACATCAGGCTCGCATCCACGCTGCCGAGCACCGCGCCACCGTCGATCAGGATCGCGTCGAACTGCCCGCGCAATGCGTCCAGGAGCCAGTCCAAGCTCGCCCGTGACAACTCCTCCGGCCCGAAATGCCGGGACCGGCCCACCGGCATCACCCAAAGCCCGGCATGGCCGGTCTCATGGACGCAGCCGCCCCCGCGCTCCGGACCGATCGCTTCGCATAATCCCGACGCGCTGCGGAGTCCAGCGTAGTTCGACAGCCCGGCCCCCGCGATATCCGCATCAATAATCAACGTTCGGCGTCCGCCGGCCGCAAACGACATCCCCAGCGCCCATGTGATGCTCGTGCTACCCTCCCCGCGATCGCCGCTCAGGACGACCAGCACCAGCCCGGAAGCGTCCCTCGGTTCGGTCTCCAGCAGATTCCGCATTTGGTGAATGCTCAGCGCAGCCGCCTCGTCCAGCAACCGATCGCTGCCGCGCAGATCGGGCAGCACGGCCAGCACCGGCGCCGAGTTCCGCATCGCCGCGAGATCCCCCACATAGCGGATACGGGAGCGAATCGATCCGCACACCATGAGGAACGCCGTGCTCAGCAGAACGCCCATCTTCCACCTGGTCATTCAACGCCTCCAACGTGACCAACCGTCGGCCGAGCTGCTCCATCTCCGAGACCACCTGGTCACCCCGGCTCGGGAACCCCACTTCCCGTCTGTCCGGTTCCGTGCCGCACGCTTCACGTTCAGACGGACTTGCGTCCGCGCGATTCGCCGGGCCTGCCGCCACCAAGGCCCGCTCGTGGAGACCGATCTCAATCCGCATCGCCTCGCGCTGACGCCGCAACTCCCGCAGCCGCGGATGGTTCCAACCGTACGCCGACTGCAGGCTCTTCAGTTCGGCCGTCAGCGCCATTTCCCGGTCCTTGAGGCGCGTGAGCCGGGTCGTGGGCAGCCGGTTGGGCCGATTCTCACCGATTGGTTCCCCCATCGCCCCGCCAGTTCCTGCCGGACCCCAACGCCCGGCCAGCGCCACCGCCCGGTCCTGTCCAATCGCCGCCAGCGCGTCAACCCTGCTCCGCCGCATCTGCGAGACAGCCTCCAGCCCCACCTGATCCGACGCCTCGAGCAACCGCCGCTCCAGTTCCCGCAAGTCCGATTTCAACGCCGCTTCATGCTGCGTGAGCACCTGCCGCGTCCCGGCGAACCGGCGGCCGGTCGGATCCGTATCCGCATCCCGATAGGCGCCCAAGACCGCATCCACCGCCGCCCGCGCGCGGCGAGGGTCGCCGTCGCGCACTGACACCAAGATCATCTGCTCGCCCCGACCGCGCCTGACCGACAGTCCTCGCTGCAGCGCCGCCACGCCCGCCTCTCCCGACGGCCAACCTCCATGGCGCATATCCGGTTTCATGACGGCTGCATCCAGCACCTCCCGGCTTTGGAGATACGTCGCCTGCGCGGCCGCGAACGCTTCAAACAGCGGCGGGACCCGCGTCTCCTCGCTTTCGCGCAGAATCACGGGCAACGCACCCTCGACGCAAACCCAACCCGTGCTCTCGTAGACCGGCGGAACGGCTCGATACAGCACCGCCGCCCCGATCACGCCGCAACACGCCACCACCGGCAGGACGATCCGATGCCTCCCCCGAAAGACGCGCCGCATCAACAACACCAGCGATTCGGCGTCGTGCGCCGCTTCGTCCTCACGAACGATCTCTAATCGCTGCACGCGCTGGTTGGCAAACTGATCGCTCATTATCGGGTCCCGCGGCTCCCCATATGTCACTTCACCGTCGTCTCCGATGCCTCTCCCGAACACTCACCGTTGCCAGTCGATCACCCGGTCCGCCCACCGCGCACCCGAATCAGTCCCGCCCGCTTGCGTTCCATCGCGGCACAGCCCGGGAACGCGCCTCACACGGTTGGTCGAACGTCCATCTCTTTGATGCTGTGCGTTTCACCGGCCACCGTCTCATAACCGACCTCCGCGCTGACACAACCGGCAGGAACCCCTCCCTGCCGGTTGCCTACTCCGTGATCTACGCGCGATTGCCAGCCGGTGCTCCGAACACTCGTCAACCGAGCGTTGCCCGATCGCTCTCCGACGGCTCTTCGCAAGCCTGCGCCGTCGGTCCCCTCGCCGGGCCAGCACCTGCATCGTCGCATTCGCTCCATGACTGCGCCGCCGACACCGTTTGACGCGCGAAACGAGTCCGTCTGTGACATCTCGCCGAGATGCACCATACCGGAGCGCTGCTTATCGGTTCGACAGTTATCAGCACCGGCCGAGAACGCGCCGAGCGCCCGGTGATTGTCGTGCTGATTCCGCGGTTCGCCCCCGGCACGCCGCCCGCCGGATCAGCCGTTTTTCCCACGCCACGCTTCCGCCGTCACGCCAGAACATCGAACAAGGTGCCGAGGTTCGTAATATAACAGTAGTTACTAATAACCACCGTCGTCTTGCGAAGCGGCGCCGTTTCCTCTTCTCCCGTCGCAACCTTCCCCAACGCATCTGCCGCATACGGCATCCGCGCACGCGGCGGTGAAGCCAGGCGATCAGGCTCCCGCTCCTCGTCCACGCGAAGTCCCGCACAGACGCCCGGCCCGGCCGCCGCACCCATCTCCACGCGATCCATCCCGCGGCGGAGCCGGTCGATCTCCCGCTGCAGCGCATCGACCCTGATCCGGCACTGCCGGGCGTCCGATACCCGCCGCGCGCCGGCGGCACCGGTCGGGGACGGACGCCTCCGCCGCGCGGCCTGCGCTGTCCCCAGACTCGACTGATGCACGCGGATGACCCGCCCCACGGGATCGCCGGCACTCGCGCTGGACGGATCGGCCGTTGCCATGACCGAGAGGGGGCATTCGCCGTGCCGCCGACGCCGAGGGCGCGGCCGCGCCCGGTGCTTCCCATAATCGCGGCCTTCGCCGGCCTGGATGCCCCGCCGGCGCGACGCCGCAGGAGAGTCGGATTTCGCCGTTCAGACCGCATGTTGACCCGGTGCAGCACCGGCCGCCGCGTGCCGGCAACATCCCCGAGTCCACGCCCCGCCGTTGGCGTTTCCCACGCATCGCCGTTCGCGTACCATCCCCGAGTCAGATCACCGCATCACAACCGCACATTCAACCCGCTCACCGAATGGGGTGAACCATGCCTGACCGTCTATGCATTGCCGCCTGCACCGCCCTGCTGACCGTTTCCATCGGTATCAGTCGCGCCGATGCGTGCAGCAGCCTCATCGTCACCCGAGGCGCGTCCGCAGACGGCTCCACCTTCATCACCTACACCTGCGACGGCGAGTTCCATCCCCACCTGCGCCATATCCCCGCCGCCGACCACGAGCCCGGCACCACGATCAAGATCACCGACTGGTCCGGCAACCTCCGTGGCGAGATCCCGCAGGTCGCGCACACCTATGCTGTGGTCGGGCTCATGAACGAGCACCAGCTCGCCATCAGCGAGACGACCTCCGACGGCCGGCTGGAACTGCAGAACCCCGACGGCCTCCTGCACTACTGGGATCTTATGCGCTACGCGCTGCAACGCGCGAAGACCGCCCGCGAGGCGATTGACGTGATGACGAGCCTCGTCGCCGAGTACGGCTACCGGTCCACCGGCGAGACGTTCTCCATCGCCGATCCCGACGAGGCGTGGATCATGGAGATGATCGGACCCGGCCCAGGGGGGCAAGGCGCGATCTGGGTCGCCCGCCGCGTGCCGGACGGCTCGATCTGCTTCCATGCCAACAAGGCCCGCATCGGGGAGTTTCCGCTCGACGATCCGGAGAACTGCCTGTATGCCGAGAACGCGATCTCCTTCGCCATCGAGAAGGGGTATTACGATCCGGCGCGCGGCGAGCCGTTCCGCTTTTGCGACGTCTACTGCCCGCCGACGCCGGCCAACCGGCGGTACGCCAGCGCGCGGGTGTGGAGCGCGTTCCGCCGGGCCGCGCCGTCGCTGCAACTCTCACCCGATTATCACCGGGGCATCGAGGGCGCCGAACCGTACCCGCTGTTCATCGAGCCGGATCAGAAACTGAGCATCGCCGACGTCTTCTCGCTCATGCGCGACCACTATGAAGGCACGGACTACGACATGACCAAGGGCGTCGACGCCGGGCCGTTCGGCTGCCCGTCGCGCCTGCGTCCGGTCAAGTGGCAGGTCGATGACACGGTGTATGCCTGGGAGCGATCGATCTCCACACAGCAGACGGGGTTCTCCTTTGTCGGCCAGTCCCGCGCCTGGCTGCCCGATGCGATCGGCGGGGTCTACTGGTACGGGGTAGATGACACGTACACCACGTGCTACGTCCCTCTCTACTGTTGCATCAACGAGCTCCCCGAGTCGTACACGGTCGGCAGCCTGCGGCAGTTCTCGTGGGATTCGGCGTGGTGGGTGTTCAACTTCGTCGCCAACTACGCCTGGCTGCGGTATTCATCCATGATCGAGGACATTCAGGCCGTGCAACAGGAGCTCGAAGGCCACTGCCTCGCCCTGCAAGGCGCCGTCGAACAGACCGCGTTGCATCTTGCCGAGACCGATCGTGAGTTGATGGTGCGCTATCTGACGGACTACTCCGTCACTCGCGGCGAGGTGACCGTCAATCGCTGGCGCGAGCTCGCCGAGCACCTGCTCACCAAGTACAACGACGGATACATCAAGGACGAAAACGGCCGCGCGCGCGAAGCGGTGTATCCCGAATCGTGGCTGCGCAGGGTCTTGAAGAACCGCCCCGGGCAATTCTATCTTCAGCCCGCGCCGCCGCCGGATCAGCCGCTCGATACCGAGCCGTAAGCCGACATCGTGCCATCGCTGATTCCGGCCGGCCGCGTGATCGGCCGCGCCAGACACGTCTCGCGTTGTCTTTACTTCCATTCCGCCTCATCTCCCTTCTTCATTCGTGCGCCTCATCTCCCTTCTTCATTCGTGCGCCTCACTTCCTCTCAGGCGGGTGAAGGCGAAAAGGACTCCCGAGCTCTTTGCAAAACACAAGCGCCGCGGCTGGCGCGGCGCTCGTATCGTCGGTGTCGCCCTTCCGGAACGTAGGGATCGTTACGGACACGGCCCCCAGTGTGACAGCACGGTCAGCAGATCGAGCACGTCGACCTCACCGCTGTCGTCGAGGTCGCCAAGGCAGCCGCACGCCGAGGCCTGTACGAATACCGTCACCGTCTTGTATTCGGTGTTTCCGCAATCGTCCCAGCCCTGCACACGGAGGCCGTACTTCCCGTCGGGCAGCTTCGTCGTATCCCACACGGCGAGTCTGCCGTTAATGACGATCTTGTCGTACTCGGGTTGGGACGGATCGACAGGCATCCAGTCGCTCCCCGACGGCTTGTACGTCACCGTGTAGTAATCAAAGCACTTCCCGCAGCCGTCGTTCACGGTTCCCAGGATGTCCACCTCGCCGCAGAGGATCTCAGCGTCCTGAGGAAAATCGATCTTCACCGTGTCGAACGTCTGGTCGACATAGACTGACACGATGTCCGATGACGAGAGGCCACAGGCGTTCTCGACGGTCAGTCTGAGGTTGTGCCAGCCGTGCGGCACGTCATCGAGGTCCCATGTGTAGAGGTACCCGGACTCGCACACCGGTGTCGTGTAACTGCCGATGAGCGTCCACTCACCGCCGGTCCTCGGCCGGTACTCGAGCGTGTCCTTCCCGTACTCGCCGTCGAAATCGCACGCGATCCCGTTCACGGTCACGCTGGGCGCGCACAGGCAATCGCTCCACTCCGGCGAATCGATCTGCGCGGTCGGCGGCGTCGGGTCGTGATTGAAGCTCAGGTCGTCGATCGTCTCGAAGAGCCCGACTTCGCTCTCGATCTCGACCCGCGTGATCATCATGGGCCACTCCGGCCCTCCCACCTCCACAAGGTGGAATATGCCCTCGCCGGGGATGTGTGTCTTGGCATAGATCAGCGCGCCACCGGCGTTGTAGGCGCGGACAAAGAAAGTGATGCCCGGGGACCACTCCTCGCCGAGCGTGAAGGTGACGTACCGCTGCGGTACGTCAAAGACCATTCGCAGCCAATCCGGGCTGAAGTCGGGGCATCCGACCATGATGCCTAGGGCTTTGGTACCCGATGACGTATCGCCGACCGGATCCACGATGATGGGGTAGATCGGCCAACCGCAACTGCCCGGCGGCGCGGAGAAGACCACGCCTTCGTACTGCGTGGTGATCTCCGTCCCCACGGCATAGTCCTCGAAATCGATGGTGGTGCACTGCGCCCACGCCAAGGGGGCCACCCACGATGCCGCCATGGCCCCCACGCCACTGAGAACGAATCCGTACCGCATGCCTGTACTCCTTTCCTGAAGCCAGCCGCTGGTCCAGCCGCAGCGAGGCGGGGCAGATCATCGCGATCGGGCATTCCACATCGGGGCCGCGTCGCTACCCAGTCTGGGCGCGTGACACATCGATCTTTCACGATTTGCAAAAAACGGCGGCTCGACACCGGCCTCGATCGCCGCGGCAACGCACAAACAGCGGGCGTCGCGCTTGGCGCGACGCCCGCTGTATCAGCACTGCCGGCCGGATATCGAATCAGACCGAGGTTACGGGCACGGCCCCCAGGCCGACAGCAGTTCGAGCAGATCCAGCACATCGACCGTGCCGTCACCCGTGATGTCCTCGAGGCAGCCGCACGCCGACGCCTGCACCTTCACCAGCACCTCCGTGTACTCGCTGTTGCCGCAGTCATCCCAACCGTGGACACGGATGACGTACTCGTCGTCGGGGACCTTCGTCGTATCCCACACTGCGAGATCACCGTCGATCACGATGGTGTCGTACTTCGGCTGGGCGGGATCGACGTCCTTCCAACTGCCGCCCGAAGTCGGCTTGTACTGCACGATGTAGTAGTCAAAGCATTTCCCGCAGCCGTCATTGACCGTCCCTTTGATCTCCACTTCGCCGCAAATCGTGTCGCCCTTTTGCGGATAGTCGATATTGATCGTGCCGAACGCCTTGTCGACATAGACGGTCACCGTGTCGGTCGTTTCCAGCCCGCAGGCGTTGATCACGGTGAGGCGGAGGTAGTGCCAACCGGACGGAACGTCCGCAAGCCACCAGGTGTACAGGTTGCCCGGATCGCAGACCGGCGAACCAACGACCTCGTCGATGAACGTCCAGTCCGATCCCGGAGGGGCGCCGACCGGCCGATACTCAAGGCGATCGCGGTCGTAGTCGCCGTCAAAGTCGCAGGCGATTCCGGTCACGATCACACTGGGCTCGCACAGGCAGTCGGCGTGAGTCGGTGAGTCGATCTGCGCCGTCGGGGCCGTGGTGTCGTGACTGAAGTTCAGATCATCAATGCACTCAAAGAACTCCATCGGGCTCTCGATCTCGATCCGCTTGAGCTTGGCGGGCCAGTCCGGAGCCCCCACCTGCACGAGGTGATACACGCCCGCCCCGGTCTCATAGGTCTGGGCAAAGATGATATCGCCCGCCTCGGTATACCCCCGGACATAGAAGCTCACGCCGGTACTGACCTGCTCGCCGAGGGTGAAGGTCACGTAGTTCCGTGGCTCGTCGAACACCATGCGCAGGTAGTCGGGGCTGAAGTCGGGACACCCGGTCATAATCCCGAGGGCCTTGGTGCCCGAAGTTGTTCCGTCGCCGGGCTCCACGATGATCGGATAGATCGGCCACGAGCAACTGCCCGGGGGAGCAGAGAATGTCACGCCTTCGTACTGTGACGTGATCTCAGTACCCACCGCGTAGTCGTCGAAGTCGATGGTCGAGCACTGCGCCCAGGCCCCGCCGCTGAAACAGAGCGCGAGCGCGGCCGCCGCGGTCGCATACACACAACTCGTTTTCATCCAGTGATCTCCTTACGCTCAGGCCAGACATGGATCGCGGCCCGCCGGCGTCGGGTCGATGCCCACGAGTGAGGCCACCGACCCGACGAGGCGCGGTCGCCACGGAGTCTGGGCGCACGACCGACGGATCTTTCACGGTCTGCAAGAAAAAGGTGCCCCCGCGGGCGGATCGCCGATACGCTTGGCGAGTCCCGCCCAGAAAGGGGGTTATTCTCGCATCTGTCGCGGGTATACTGCATCCATCGGCGCTGGTTTATTCGGAACCGAGCAATGCAATGGGTTACCACCACCGTGGTGTTGGAAAACCTTCGGCGATCCGACGAAGAGGCCTGGCGCCAATTCGTCGAGCGATTCCGCCGGCCGGTCGTGCGCTTCGCGCGTGACCTGGGACTGTCCGAGGACGAAGCCGAGGACGTAACCCAGGAAACGCTGATGGACTTCGTCCGGGCGTACCGCGAGGGGCAATACGATCCGAAGAAGGGACGGCTCAGCGCGTGGCTGTTCGGCATCGCCCACCGACGGATCTTGCACGCATTCCGCCGGCGGGCCGGCCAGCCACGCCCCGCGCCCGGCGTGGGGCAAACGGCGTTCTGGCGCAACGTCCCGGATGAGCGGACGGCCCGGGCATCGTGGGACACCTCCTGGCAGCGGGCGGTGCTGGATCAATGCCTGGAGCAGGTCCGCACCGAGGTGGAGCCGAACACGCTGCGTGCCTTCGAATTGTTGGCGATCAACCGCCTGCCCGCCGCCGAAGTCGCCGACACCCTCGGCATGACGCGCAACGCGGTGTTCATTGCCAAGCATCGCGTGCTGAGGCGGGTCCTGGAACTGAAACGCCAAGTCGAGGACATCGTCTGATCAACGTGGGAGGATCCCCGCCGTGCCCTGCCCGGACCTGGAGAAGCTCGACCGATTCGTGAGCGGGGAACTGGATGAACCGCACGCGCCGTCGATCTCGGATCACCTTGCCGGCTGCGAAGCGTGCCGCAACGCGGTGGACGAGTTGCGCCGGCATGCGCATGTGCTGCCGGAGGTGCGCTCGGCGTGGGCGGAATCGTCGACGCAACCTTCCCCGGACGTTTCCTCGCCCCCGGAGTTGCCCGGGTACACGATCGTCCGCACGATTCACCATGGCGGGCAGGGTGTTGTCTACCTCGCGCGGCAGCGGTCGACGCACCGGCTGGTTGCGGTCAAGCTGCTGCTGCAAGGCCGGTACGCGACACGGCGCCAGCGGCACCGGTTCGAACGAGAGATCGATCTTGCCGCCCCGCTGGACCATCCCAATATCGTGACGGTGTTCGACAGCGGCACGACCGATGACAATCGGCTGTATCTCGTCATGCGGTACGTCGATGGCTACCCGCTGGACACGTACGCTCGGCAAGTGCCGCGGGGGGTCGATCAGGTCCTCGCGCTGTTCGTGAAGATCGCCGAAGCGGTCAGGTACGCGCACCAGCGGGGCGTGCTGCACCGCGACCTGAAGCCGTCGAACATCCTGATCGATGCGGACGGGGAACCGCATCTGCTCGATTTCGGCCTGGCCAAACCCCTGGACACGCTCCCGGAGGCGCAGCGATCGTTGCAGACGCAGGCCGGCGAGTTCGTGGGCACGCTCGCCTACGCCGCCCCCGAGCAGGTTGGCGGCGATCCGCACGCCATCGACACACGGAGCGACGTCTACAGCCTCGGGCTCATTCTCTACGAACTGCTCACCGGCGAGCATCCCTACCCGGTGCACGGCACGCTCGCGGAGATCGTCGAGAACATCACCGCCGCCACCCCGGTGCGGGCCTCGGCACACCGCGGCGAGATCGGCGATGAACTGGACACCATCCTCGCCAAGGCACTGGCCAAGGAGAAGGAACGCCGCTATCAATCCGTCGCCGATCTGCTCCGCGATCTGGAACGCTACCAGACCGGCCGTCCCATCGAAGCAAAGGGTGACAGCACGTGGTACGTAGCCCGGAAGCTGCTGCGGCGGCATCGCGTGCCGGTGGCCGCGGGCGCGACCGTCGTCCTCTGCCTGATCCTGGCCACGATCGTGTCCTTCGGATTCTGGCGGCGCGCGGCCGCCGACCGGACGCAGCTCCAGCAGACGGGGCAGGAGTTGCGAGAGTCACTGGCGCAGGTCGAGCTGGAGGCCGACAAGGTCACAGCCATCAACGACTTCCTGGTGGGTATGCTCGGCTCGGCGCACCCGGTTCGCCACGGCAAGGACGTCACCGTGCGGGCGATTCTGGACGGCACAGCGGCCACGATCGACGACTCCTTCGCCGATCAGCCGCTCATCGAGGCGGAGATCCGGACTGCCGTCGGAAACACGTACCGCGCGGTTGGAGAGCTTGCCATGGCCGAGCCGCACCTGTTGCGCGCCGTCGAGTTGCGTCGCGAACTGCTCGGCGACAACCATACCGACACGCTCGAATCTGTCGCTGCCCTCGTCCTGCTTTATTTCGCCCAGGGACGGTTTGAAGAAGCCTTGCCCATGGCCAGGAACACGCTTGAGCGGCGTCGACACCTCCTTGGCGAGGAGCACCTAGAGACGCTCAGATCGCTGAGCGATCTTGGCCTGCTGCTGTTCAAGATGGGGCGCTATGAGGAGGCCGAGCCGCTCTGGATCAACGCGCTGGAACTTCGCCGGCGCGCCCTCGGGGAGGACAGCGTCGATTCACTGCTTTCGATGACCAACCTGGCGTGGCTCTACATTCGGCAGGGGCGACACGCCGAAGCCGAGCCGTTGGCTCTGGAAGCCCTCGAGCGA
>Ga0272442_10011543_pt1 | contig 10757 bp, 9 predicted proteins | sample SSMForm2O_FD_200262 | JGI IMG/M metagenome (GOLD analysis project Ga0272442, IMG submission 200262) | Marine sediment archaeal communities from Little Sippewissett salt marsh, Falmouth, MA, United States - SSM-Form-2O | ecosystem: Environmental > Aquatic > Marine > Wetlands > Sediment ... | reverse complement strand
ATGGAATGAATGAAACTGCGCAAATGAAGGCCGTTAAAGGAAGGGCTTGTTATCAATTAGACAAAGGGGTTGGCAAGTTAGATCCAGGTGCTGTAACCATGTATTATCAGCTGGAAGCACTGGCAGAGTATATTATTGAACAGAATCAAAGCAATGAATAATATAGTTATAAAGGAATATATAATATTAGATATGACTTTCTTCGCGAATAAGAGAGTCAGGAGTCAGGTCCATATTAGCGAATAAATTCCTCGGCATTTAATTTTCTATACTGCAACATGATCAGTTAGAGAATTGTGATCATTGATAAACTGGTAGTATTTATTCATATCGAAATACTTTCTACCGGTTGATCACTTTTCATCTTGCTCTATTAGTAATGTGCCAATAAGTCTTATCACCGACTCCACATTGGGAAAGATACGAATGGCCCGTTCTCTACGTCTTATATCCTCATTGAGCCTTTCGATGCTATTGATTGTTCTTAACCTCTTGCGATACTTTAAAGGCAAGCTCATGACCGCCATGACATCATCAAAACCCGCTTCCAAGTGTTTAAAAATCTCTTCCTTGCAGGAATCCAAGATCCGGGGATGCGGTTTCTTTTGGGGGTATTTTTTCCCTTGTTCTATTTCCTTTATCTTTTTTGCCACCGTCTTCCAGTCATGGCCAGTTATTCTGGCAATGAGTGATTTATTCTTATGTTTCTTCCAAAGTGTTTCTATGGTAATATACATGGCTACTCCTATCATCTTTCACCTCCCGTAAGGATTCAATTATATCCTAAGGGAGGGTTTAGTTTATAGATATTACTATGGAATTTTCTCCGGCGTTACCTATGGAATTTATTATAGCTTTGAGGCACTTAACTTGTAAAATAACATTATTTTAACTTTAGCATTTAGTTTTACCTCCCAGCAAGATACTAAATTAATGATTTCTATCGCCAAAAAACAATTTTATTGCAAATAAATTTAGCTAATACATTGTAAATAGATAATTAATAAATATTTTTAGGAATATATAATATTAACAATAAAATAACAATATGAGTAAAATTATCATTAATAATGAAAATAAATAACAAAAAAATGATAATAATGTTGAAAAAAAGATTTTTTAATGATAAAATATAACATATTATCTTAAAATATGAAAATAATTGTTATTATACTTTTTATTAACTCGAAAGGTAGATTACCACGGGTATGCACGTGGATGAATGAATAGACGACGATGTATTCTATGTAGTCATAGAAATAAGACTAAAAATATATATGCCTATCATACCGAATATCATGTCGCCTGGGTACCAAAATATCAAGATCATATCCTAAATCCTAACCTATGAAGTATTTTAAAAAACTTTTTTCTAAAAGATATTTACTGATTGCGAAATTATTAAATATAATATTTAGTTAGATTATATAAATACATACCCAGGAATTAGGTTAAGTGAAGCTTGAATTATTTTAAAGTGCCACGGGGTATCTAGCAAAACTAAAGGGGGTGAATAAAATGTAGATTAAAGATATAGATAAGTGATATTTTATAATTAATACAAAATTAGATAGAAAGGGGTTTAAAAAATGAATTTTAAAAAATGTTCAGTAGCATTAGTTTCGTGTGTATTGATTTTTTGTATTTTTACTTCTATTGGATTATCTGCATCTGAAACAGATAAAAGAATAACGATAGGCCTTTCACATGTGAGTGAGTCAAATCCATTTATTCATGATGCATATAATTTAATCAGAGCTGCAGCCGAAGCACTTGGAGATGTAGATGTAATTTTCCTTGACGATGAATTTAATCCTGATAAACAATTAGCTAATGTTGAGAATTTTATAGCTAGTGGTGTTGATGCTTGTGCAGTATGTAATACTTCAGAAGCCATTGTTCCTAAGCTAATGCAAATAACTGAAGAAAATAAAGTCGGATTTGGATTATTTTTTAGAAAAATAAATGATCCTGAAATTAAAAAAGCTGCAGAAGAAAGCGAATATTTTATTGGCTATACGCACGAAGATGAGTTTAATAATGGTTATCAACTTGGAAAGGCAATAGCTAAAAAGGGCGGTAAAAAAGCAGTAGTTATTAGCTGGATGAGAGGAGATCCAACCGCAGAAGAAAGATATGCAGGCTATACAAAGGCTTTTAAAGAGGATGGAGTAGAAATATTAGCAGAACAATGGGAAGTAACAACCGGAGATAAATCTGCTGCAGCAGTTCAAAGCTTTTTATCAGCTTATCCAGAACTAGATACCGTGGTAATGGTTGGCGGTGCTGGTGAACCACAACTCGGAGCCATTAATGCTCTAGTAAATGCTGGAAGAATTGATGTATTATTTGTAACTACTGACTTTGTTCCTAATCAATATGAAATGCTTGAAAATGGTGAAGTAGATATTATTTCAGGTGGTCACCATGTGGATCCTTTCTTTGAATTCATGCTCTTGTATAATTGGGCTAGCGGAAACTCTCTTACAGAGGAACTTGCCGATATCAAAGTGAATTATATTTTCGTAAAATCGCTTGAAATACAAAAACAATATGACAAATGGATAGCCGGAGACATGCTTCCTTATAATGATGAGGAAATAAGAAGTATGACAGTTAAATACAATCCGGAAATGGATTATCAGTCTTTACTAGATTGGGCATATAACTATTCACCTGAAGATGTAATGAAAAGACATCAATAAAATAAATAATTCCGGGAAGGACAATAAGAATGAACAATAAAATTTGGAAAAAGGCCTTAATTTCATTAAGTCTACCAATTATAGTATTTGTAATATTTTACATTCTTCAACCCAGCAGATTTGGAGACTTAAGAAGTATGTATATGATATTACAGCAAGCTATGTTACCTTCAGTAATGGCTTGGGGTCTTTTTTTTATTCTTACTTTAGGATTATGGGATTTCAGTCTTGGAGGAGTTATGGTGCTTTCCGGTATCGTTGGTGGAATTATTGGGCTAATTGGTAATGCAATTAGCCCAATGCTTGGGTACATTTTAATGTTTACAATCAGTATTACTATCGGTGCATTACTTTGTTTTATAAATGGAATTGTATACATTAAATTAAAAATACCTTCAATTGTTGTGACTATTGGTTTACTCATGATATACGAAATTTTTGCCACGATTATTCCGGGAACAAATGGAACAGGAGTAAGTTTATATAGAAATCTATCTATGTTTGGACGACCTCCATATAATATAATTATAGGTTTATTAAGTATGTTGCTGGCATATTTTTTATATGATTATACTGTAATTGGTATACAGGTAAGGGCTATTGGAAGTAATGAAATAGTTGCTAAAAGCATGGGGGTTCAAACAGAAAAAATAAAAGTATTTGCTTTTGTCATTGCGGGTATATTTGTTGGGATTAATGGTGCAATGACCTTGAGTTATACCAGCATGATGATACCGCAAACTAGCTTAGCTAGCCTTGGAAGAATATTTTCACCGGTAATGGGTTGTATGATTGGTATCATCTTCCAGAAGTATATAAATCCAATTATAGGCATATTAATTGGTGAATTTACAATTACAATGTTAATTACCGGGCTTATGGCAATAAACATAGATGCCACAATCCAAAAAGTTGTTATAGGTATTTTTTTAATAATTGTGTCTGGTGTCGTTACTAGGAAAAGAACAGTATAGTAGCTATAAGTTGCAAAATTATTTATATTTAAAAATTTTTTAAAATAGTTCAATTCGGAGATATTTTTATGAGAAATAAGGAAATAATATTTGAATCCAAAGATCTTTGCAAATCTTTTCTAATGACAAAAGCTGTAGATAATGTATCCATTAAAATATTTAAAGGTGAAGTTCGAGGATTAATAGGAGAAAATGGTTCAGGAAAATCAACTTTGGCATCAATGATGGCAGGAATATTAAAACCAAACAAAGGTGAAATGTTTTTTTACGGAAAGAGCTATGATCCCAAGGATCAAGTAGATGCAGCTAAAAGTGGTATAAGTATGATGGTACAGGAGATGAATACCATCGAAGGATTAAAAATATCAGAAAATATTTTTTTGGGAAAAGAAAACGAATTTGTAAAAAATGGCATAGTCAATAGGAAAAATATGAATGATAAGGCAAAAAAAGTACTTGTAGAATTTAATTTACCAGAAATTCAGCCTGACATAAATATAGAATTAATATCATTTGAGAATAGAAAACTCATAGAATTAGCAAAATCTTTGTATTCTAAGCCAAAATTATTTATTATCGATGAAGCAACTACCTCATTATCTCGTAAAGGAAGAGATTTACTTTTTGAAATGATAAAAAAACTAAAAAAACAAGGTACTTCAATATTATTTATTACTCATAATCTCGAAGAGTTGATGAAAATTTGTGACACAATTACAGTATTAAGAGACGGAAAATTAATTGATACTGTTGAAAATAATGACTTAAACGAGGATCTATTAAAAAATATGATGGTTGGAAGGGAAATTAAAGGTGATTACTATAGAAAAGATTATGATACATGCATCTCTACCAATCCTGTACTTGAGATAAAAAATATTACTATTCCAAATGTACTAAAAAATATTAGCTTCAATTTAAATGAAGGTGAAATATTAGGCATAGGTGGTCTAGCTGAATCTGGAATGCATACTTTGGGAAAAGTTATTTTTGGAGCAAAAAAAGCAGAAAGTGGATATATTAAAGACATCAAATCAGGAAAACAGATAAAAAAAATTAATGATGCTATATCAAATGGTATTGGTTATACTTCTAAAAACAGGGATCAAGAAGGAATTATATTACTTGCAAGCATTAAAGATAATATAGCATTACCATCTTTAGAAAAATTTGGTAAGCTTTCTTTTGTGAATCCTAAAAGAGAAAAAGATTTTTGCTTGGAAGCTACAAAAAAATTAAAAGTTAAGATGAATTCCATAGAACAGTTAGTATTATATCTAAGCGGTGGGAATAAACAAAAAGTTGTTTTGTCGAAATGGATATCGAGAAATTGCAATGTATTAATACTGGATAGTCCTACTAGAGGTATTGATGTAATGATAAAAGCATCAATTTATAATTTAATGCAAAAATTAGTTCAAAATAAAAAGTCAATTATAATGATTTCTGAAGAAATCCTTGAATTAATTGGAATGTGCGATAGAGTTATTATTCTAAAAGATGGGGAGATATCAAAGGAGTTCAAGAGAAGTAAAGATTTGACTGAAGAAAAATTAGTTAAGCATATGATATAAGAATGATTAAGTACGATTATTATACAAATAGCTATAAATAATAACTATAAAAGGGTGAAATGGTGAAAAAATGAATTTTGTTTCAGACTCAAAAAATAAATGGGGTAGAAACCTACAATCTATAGTTCCTTTTGCTGGTTTAATAATAATAATTGTAGTGTTTCAGATAATTACTTCTGGAAAACTTTTGTCAATTTATAATCTCAAAACAATACTTGAACAATCTATAGTAATGATTATTTCTTGTGTTGGAGTAACTTTTGTTATGTCAATGGGAAGTATCGATTTTTCCCAAGGTTCAGTTCTAGCTATTTGCTCAATATTTGGTGCATTATTAGCCAAACAAGATCCTATTTTAGGTTTTGTGGGAGCTATGGTTTTAGGATTAGTTATTGGAACAATAAATGGATTTTTAGTGTCTTTAGAAATACCTTCTTTTATTGTTACTATTTCTACAATGTTTGTTTTTAGGGGATTAACTTCTTATCTGACAAAGGACTGTTGTCTTACATTGCCGATGAAAATGGCTGTTTTGGATAAGATAGATTTTAAAGCTTTAGTGTTGGGATTAATATTGATTTTAGGATTTTATTTTTTTGAATTTACCATATTAGGAAAACAATGCAAGGCAATTGGAGCAGCTGAAAAAGCGTCAGTATATTCAGGTGTAAATGCAGTAAAAGTTAAAATTATATCATTTGCCATTGCTGGTTTACTTGCAGGTCTTTGTGGCATGCTTTCACTAATAAGGACAAGAATAGCTTCTCCTTTTACCGGAAATCTATTTGAAATAGAGGTTTTTATGGCTTTAGTATTTGGAGGAATGCCGATTAATGGAGGAATGAAATCAAAAATGCGTTGCGGACTTTTTGGTAGTTTAATGTTAGCATTTCTTGCAAATGGTCTTGTAATTATGGGAGTAAGTGCAAATGTGCTACAACTTATAAAAGGTATAGTATTTTTAGGAGCAGTTTATATATCGATAGAAAGGCGTGGGCAAGTAGTTATAAAATAGTTAGGTAGTTGTCGATAATATTTTTTCAAAATAGTGTCTTAATTATAATAAATGATTCTAAAAGCACATATGCTTGTTTTATAAAAAGTACTCTAGTAAATTCATAATAAATATAGTTTTATAAATGGAGGAAGTATATGAACTTAGATTTTAATGGTAAAACGGTTATAATCACGGGAGGAACATCGGGTATTGGCGCAAGCATTAGTGCTAAATTTGCAGCTGCTGGAGCTAATGTGGTAATGAATTATCTACCTATAAAGTCAGATATAGAAGGACTTGAAAAGTTAAAAATATTAATGGAAAAAAATAATTGGAAATATAAATCATTTGCCGGAGATATAACTTCTGAATCAGAAATGGAAAATTTATGTTCATTAGCAATATCAAATTATGGTTCTTTAGACATTATAATAAATAGTGCCGGTTTTACGGAAACTGTTCCTATGTCAAAGCTTTCTTTAGATTTATGGCAGAAGGGTGTTAAAGTTAATCTGACAGGTGCTTTTATACTGGCAAAATCCGCTTTGAAATATATGCTAAATAAAGGAAAAGGTAAAATAATATTTATCGGGTCTGCCGGTTCAATATCTGGTGGAGGAGGATCGGCTTTTTATTCTGCGGCAAAAGCAGGAATAAATGGATTAGTACGTAATATGTCTAAAGATTTAGCTCCAAAGGGAATTACTGTGAATGCAATTTTACCAGCATTGATAGAAACAAAATTACTTAAATATAGAATAGGAGAAGATCCCAAAAAAGAAAAGCAATTAGTAAATCGTATTCCGGTGGGAAGACTTGGAAAGCCAGAAGATGTAGCAAATCTGGCATTATTCTTAGCTTCAGATTATGCAGAATTTATCTGTGGTCAGAATATCATTATCGATGGTGGCGCGACGTACAAATAGAAAAGGTAATTTTAGCTTTTATATTAGTAAAAAAATAAAATGGAGGTTCTCATGGACAAAAAAGAAAGAATAAAAAAAGCATACGAAAAAGGATTCAATAATGAAAAAGATTATAGAGGTTGTGCTCAATGTGCGATTTCAGCAATCCAAGATGCCCTAGGCATTAGAAATGATTTTGTATATAAAGCAGCAAGTGGTCTTGCTGGTGGTGGGGGCGAATGTACAGATGGTAATTGTGGTGGCTATACGGGCGGCGCAATGATGATTAGCCTATTATTCGGAAGAACAAGAAAAGAAGAAGGGTCTAAAAAGGGAAGAGCTGATAAATATGTCACATTTCGCTTAACTGCTGCACTTCATGATAAGTATGTTGAGAAATATGGTGGCGTTTTATGTAGTGATGTACAAAAAAAAGTATTTGGTAGACGTTTCGACTTAAGAAATGATGAAGATAAAGCATTATTTAGAAAATCTGGCGCACATGAAGATGATGATAAGTGTTGTGCTGCTGTTGGAGACGGAGCTAGTTGGGCAGTAGAAATAATTATTGATGAATTAAATCAAAAAGGATTGACACTCGAAGATTTTATGGATCTAATACAAAAAGAATCTTAAAAATTGATTTATTAGAAAATAAGTAAAGGAGAAATAAAATGCCAGAAATTGATAAAGAAGGTAAAAAATTCTACTTAGATATAAAACAGAAATCCGAACTTTTTAATATTAAGGGTTCGACAGAACTTGATTGGGGAATGAAGAATAGACTGGCGAGGATTTTCAGTCCCAAAGATGGTAGAACTGTTATGCTAGCCATTGATCATGGGTACTTTCAAGGTCCAACATCTGGTTTGGAGCGTATAGATGTAAATATATTACCCCTTGTACCTTATGCTGATACTTTAATGCTTACAAGGGGAATACTACGTTCAGTAATCCCCCCTTCCGTTACTAAACCAATAGTTATAAGAGCATCAGGAGGCCCCAGTATTTTAAAAGAATTATCTAATGAACAATTAGCGATGGATATGGAAGATTGTATTAGATTAGGGGTATGCGCGACAGCTATACAGGTGTTCGTTGGAGGCGAGTATGAGTCGCAATCAGTTATTAATATGACAAAACTTGTAAATACAGGTATGCGCTATGGTATTCCAACAATGGCAGTGACTGCAGTAGGAAAAGATATGGAACGTAATGCAAGATATTTCCGTTTAGCAACAAGAATATGTGCTGAACTTGGAGCAAATTATGTTAAAACCTACTATACGCAGGAAGATTTTGAAACAATAACTGCATCGTGTCCTGTACCGATTGTTATTGCAGGAGGAAAGAAAGTTCCAGAGATTGATGCTCTGACAATGGCTTATCGTGCTATCAGTGAAGGTGCAGCAGGTGTAGATATGGGTAGAAATATTTTTCAATCTGATTCTCCTGTTGGAATGATGAAAGCAATAGAAGGAATCGTTCATAATAATTTAAAACCCGATCAGGCATTTGAACTTTATGAAGAAATAAAAAACAAATAGGAATGGTGGTGTATGATAAAATTAAAGTAAAATCTATTTTTATAATATTAAAAATAGATTTTACTTTAATAGATATGGATTATTAAATTTAAATTGGAGGGAATATGCGTTACAAAAAATTAGGTCCTACATCCATTAAAGTTTCAGTAATAGGCTTAGGTACTTGGGCAATTGGTGGATGGGCATGGGGTGGAACGGATGAAAAACAGTCTATTGATGCAATAAATGGAGCGTTAGATTCAGGTATAAATTTGATAGATATGGCTCCAATGTATGGAAAAGGTTTATCCGAAGAAATAGTTGGAAAAGCGATAAAAGGGAAAAGAGATAAAATTGTACTAGCAACAAAGTGTGGATTGGTATGGGATAAACAAGTAGGATTGTACTTTTTTGATTATGAAGATACCGGAGAAAAAGTTTACAAGGGTTTAAAAAAGGACTCAATCGAAGAAGAATTAAATAAAAGTTTAAAAAGATTAAAGACTGATTATATTGACCTTTATCAAACACACTGGCAGGATTCCACGACTCCTATTACAGAAACAATGGAAAAACTTTTAGAGCTTAAAGAAAAAGGTAAAATAAGGGCCATAGGTGTATGTAATTCATCACTTGATGAGTTAAAAGAATATGAAAGAAATGGAGAAATTGCAAGCTATCAGGAAAAGTATAGTTTACTGGATAGAGATATCGAAAAAGAAATAATTCCATGGTGCAACAAAAAAAATATTTCTTTTATTAGTTATGGTTCTCTTTCAAAGGGTTTGCTAACAGGTAAATTAAATTCTGATAGAAAATTTAAAAAAGGCGATCATAGGATTGGCAAGCAAAGGTATTTTGAAAAAACCATATTTAGAACCAATGGTATTATTAAAAAATATTTAGAACCAATTGCAGAAAAACATAGATGCAGTGTAGGGAATATTGCAGTTGCATGGCTACTAAAAAATTCTGGTATTATTTCATTATGTGGTGCTAGGAATGAGAAACAAGCAATTGAAAATGCAAAAGGTGCAGATGTTACACTTGACGAATTTGATTTGAATGAAATACAATATTTTGTCAATGATTTTAAAGAAATTGACAACCAATAAAATTCATAAAATGATAAAGACAAAATTGTGTGACCTCAGAATATTATGAAATGCTAATAGTTTTCAGTATAATTAGAAAATACATTAACCGCAATACATCCAAAGAAAGTTAATTTAACTAAAACGAAGAGGTTCTATTTACTAAATTTATTTATATATAGAAGAAAAATAAAAAAATATTTATGGTGTTTAAAGTTGTTCTAAATATTCATTATTAAGCAATATTGTTATTAATGTATAAAGAAAATTAAATTATTACAAAGAATTTATTACTTGGAAACTATTTATTGAAAGGTAGGTATAAAATAATTGAAGAATTATCTTATATTTGATTTAGGATCAAGTAACTGTAGAGCTATAGTTGCAAATTTTGACGGCAATAAATTTCAAATGGAGATAAATCATAGATTTGAAAATGGTCCTGCTTGTATTATGGGTACATTACATTGGGATATTTTAAGATTATTTGAAAATCTAAAAAAAGGAATTGTTATTGCGTCGAGGAAGTATAAAAATATTGAATCTTTAGCTATTGATTCTTGGGGAATAGATTTTGGTTTTATAGATAAAGAAGGATTTCTAATATCAAATCCAATTCATTATAGAGATAGTTCAAGAGCTCGAGCTGCAAAAATTACACATAAAGACTTTTCTCCTGACAAATTATTTGAAATTACAGGTGGTTTTTTATTAAACATTATATCAATTTATAATTTTTATAATTTGAAAATTAATAGACCTTCTGAACTAAAAATTGCTGACAAATTTTTGATGATACCAGATCTATTAAATTATTTCCTTACAGGTAAAAAAATAAATGAATTTACAAATATTACCACGACAGTGATGTTTGACCAAAAAAATAATAGATGGTCGAAAGAGATTTTAGAAAAATTAGAAATAAGTAACGATATGTTTCCAAAAATGTTACAACCTGGGGAAAAAATAGGGGATATACAAA
>Ga0272442_10011542_pt1 | contig 10760 bp, 14 predicted proteins | sample SSMForm2O_FD_200262 | JGI IMG/M metagenome (GOLD analysis project Ga0272442, IMG submission 200262) | Marine sediment archaeal communities from Little Sippewissett salt marsh, Falmouth, MA, United States - SSM-Form-2O | ecosystem: Environmental > Aquatic > Marine > Wetlands > Sediment ... | reverse complement strand
AACTTCTGAGGTCTCTTTTGAAGTAGGATATTGGCCTGTTGTAACTTACGAAGTTCCTGAAGGTAATTTTAAAGAAATTGGGCCTTTAGATACTGCTGATTTTCCAATTATATTAACTAATCTTGCAAATGGTCCAACATATATCGGCATCGAAGTAGTAAAAATGCCAGGAGATGATTGGAGTGTAAGCGTTCCTTCTAGTGTTACTCTTAGTGATTCATCAAATGAAGAAGGTGTTGATTCTGTTGTTCATCTATCAATTAAACCACCGATTTCATTTGGTTTCCATAATGAACGAGAAAGTTTTCAAATTAGATTTACTCCTCAATTCTATGGATCAACTCAAGGAAGACCTGAATTAATTGGGCAATCTGAAACTATACAGTTTAATGTTCAAACTGTCGGAATGTCTCCAGGTGCAGGATTTGAGATACCATTAATAATTACCATTTTGGTTATCTTATTTGTTGGAATATATCTGTACAGAAAAAAGAAAAAATAATTTTTTCTTTCCTTCTTTTTCTTTATATTTTCTCTTTGTTAATCTTATTTAGATAATAATTTATTACCAATAATATATTATAACTAATTTTAATAGTAAACTATAAAAAAGGATATAAACTTACCATAATATTTATATATATTATAAAATAAATAATATACGGATAATTATTTGGCGATATGGTATGATTGAGAAAATTCAAAGATTAAAAATATTAATTGTATTGATGTTGATATTTTCTTCATCATTAGTTATTCTCAACTCAGTTGTAAAATCAGCTCCTCTTGATGATATTTATGAATGCACTCCTTTTATTGATATTGATTATAATCAAAGTTTAGTCGAACAACCTGTTCTTCCCTATGATGAGCCAAGAATGATTCCATTAACTGTTAAAGCTAAAATTTTTGGTTCTCAAATGGATTTAGTGGCAGAAAAGTTGAAGGGGGTTTCTTTAATTGTTAAAATATCAATTGAAGATGTCCCAGATGGTTGTTTTGCGTCAATTAACCCTCCAATATTGAAGTTTAACGCTACAGAGGAATTTGATATAAATTATGCTACTCTTTCATTTACTATTGACAAATATTTAAATGCTTTTTCCATTAAAAAAGTAAAAATAGTTTTTGATGTTGAAAGACTTGGTAAACTTGTTATTGCAAAAAATTATTGTCATGACGTTTCTTTTATTGTTGGTTATCAACCACAATTAAGTTTTTCTTATCCTGAGAATAATGTAAGGGATATAACTCCTATGGATACAGCAGTTTTTCCTATAGAAATTGAAAATTGGGGTAATTCTGTAACAAATGTAAAAACTGAAGTTGTTGATGTTCCTGAGGGATGGCAAGCAAGTATTTTAGAAAGTATTATCTTAAATACTAATCTTTTTGGAAATGAGACTATAGGAAAGGTTTCATTAAAAGTAAAACCACCTATAAGTTTTGGATACCATGAAGATAGAGAGATAATTAAAGTTAAAATGACACCTACGACCGAATTTAAGGATTCAGAATTTAAAGGTGAACCAGTCTTTTTATATTTTGTTGTTCAAAGTAGAGGTTTTGCAACACCGGGATTTGAAATGTGTTTAATGATTTTTGCTTTTATTTTTGTTTGTTTTATTGTTTCAAAAAGAAAAACTACTAAAAAAAATCATAGGGGTAGAAAAAAGTGAAGAAACTGCTTGGAATAATATTAGTAATTTTGCTTGTTCTCCCGTCTTTATCTTTAAATGCTTTATCAAAAGAAAATAATAATTATGAAGCTACAAATAATGAACCAACTCAAGAAACGTTAATAAAAAAATTACTTAGACTTCGTTTAAATTTAGGTAGTATTCCAGGTCTTGGTAGATATTTTGTACAACAACTAAGACCACCTGTTGCAATCCAAGCATATCCATCAACTGTAAATTTGACCTATAATAAAAAGATTTATTTTGAGATTGGTGGAAAAGACCCACAAACAAACGAATGGGAAAGAATGGTTAAACTAGCAGGTACTTGGAGTTGGGCCTGGGCAAGTAAAATAATAAAATTTTCATTCGAAGTTGTCCCAATAGATAATACTTCAATGGATGTCTGGAATATCGAATTTAATCCAGAGTTAATTCAGATGTATCCAAATAGATATAATCTAGAATGGCCTGGTGCTTATGATCCTTTTATGACAAATGTTTCGGTTAGGCTTAAACCAAATGTTGATCCAAGAATTGTAACCCAAGATGTTGTTTTAAAAATAAACGTAATTAGAGAAGAAATATCTGATAAGATTAGTTTTTTAAAAGGAGCTCCAGAGTTTATCAAGAAATATAGAGATGAATATATTCAAAAAGAAGAAGAAATTGGAGGTAAAGCATGGTTTGCAGATCCTTCTTATGTATTTCTTTTCAATCTATTTAGTAGATATTATTTTTTCATTATTAATCTACCTTTACCATACTATGAGGAAAGAATTGAAAGCACAGTTGAGGTTTTAATTAAGGTTGATAAATACCATCTAGCTGAACTAAAGGCACCTGAATCAACTGTTAATATTGAACCATATCAGGCTAAATCTGTTCCAATTGCAATAAAAAATAGAGGTAGCCATATTGATACATTTAATTTCAATGTAAACTGTAGTTATAAAGACATGATTGTTACCCCTCCACCTGCTTTAACCATAAGACCCGGTGAAGAAAAGGAAGCAATAGTAGGAATTGCTGCGCCGAAGAGCTTTTTTTCAGCTGATGAAATAGCTTCAATATCTGTTGAAGCGTATTCTGTTGATAAACCAAAAGAAGTCTTTTCAAATGTAATAACTTTAAAAATTTCAGGAGTTTATGCAACTGGCGGGTCAACAATTAATATTGGTGCTTTACTAATATTAATCTTAATTGTTTTGCTTTTATATGTTTATTTATCTAAAAAACATAAACAAAGAATGAAGAAATTAAATGGTAAACAAAAGCAAGTAAGTTTTTATGATAGCATTACAAGTAGTATAAAATCAACAGTGAAAAAACCAATTAAAATAGTTAAAAAACAAAAAAAGCCAAAAAAGATGAAGCCAAAAAAGGAAGTTAAAAAAGAAAAAGAAATACAAAAGCCTGAAAAAGAAAAACCAAAAGAAGTAAAAAAAGAAGAAAAACTTGAAAAAGAACCACCAAAACCAAAATTAGAAGAAAAACCCGTGGAAGAACCTCTGCCAGCAATTGTTAAAAAAGAGCCAGATAGTGAGGAATTAAAGAAAAGGCAAGCTATTCAAAGGGTTTTACAAGAACAAAAAAAACAAAAAAGAAAATACAAAGCTTAAATTTTTTTTAAAAGGAAAATTGGGATCTAGTAAGTATTATTGTAAGTATGATTAATGCAATCATAAAAAGTATTATCCAAACTGTTGCGTTCCAACGAATTACTTTTGCACCATCAAGCGGTCCAAATGGTAAGAGATTAAATGTTGCAAGAAATGCATTGATTAAACAAACAAACCCAAAAATATGGCCTAGCAGAGATTCTTCATATAAAATAAATAGGTATATTGGAAATGTGATCAATGCAATGATAATATTTGCAAGGGGTCCTGCAACCGCAATTTGCCCGGTCTCATGAATTCTTGAACCACCTCTAAACATTACAGCACCAGGAGCTGCAAAAATAAATGGTGTAAAAACTCCAAGCAATATTGCTAAGCGCAAGCCATGAGGATACATTCTATATTCAGCCCATAAGCCATGTTTTTGGGCCATTAACTTATGTGATATTTCATGGAAAAAAAATGCTATTGCAATACTTAAAAATGACAATGCTATTCCATAAGGTAGAATATTTAAATTAAAACCATACAATAATCCAAAAATAACATTATTTCTAGTAATTAATAAAGCAAAGACAATAGTTAAAACAGCCATAGAAGTTAAAAGATGATTTATTTCAATCCTGCTAAATTTTCCCGGTTTCCCCACCTCTATACTTCCTTTGGGAAAATACATATAGTCTCTTGGGGGAATATCATGAAATGATGTGTATATCTTCCTATCCTGTGGCATATTAAATTTCTCCACGTGTATTATATATTTATGAAAGTTTATACTATAAAAAATTACTTATCCACCAAATACAAAGCTTGCAATATATGGAAAAGCAACAATTGTTCCAATCATACTACCTAGATTTGCAAGTGCAACAACCATTAATAGTCTTATTACTCTATTATTCCAAAAGCTTTTGAAACTTTCAATTTTGCTTAACTCCTTGAAATCTTTAACAAGAGGTGTTCTAAGCTTTGCTTCAACATAACCTGCTACCCATCCGGCAGCAATAGCCGGATTTAAAGAAGTTAATGGTGCTGCAATAAATGCAGTTCCAATAGTTAACGGATGGCCTCTTGCAATTGCTGCACCAATTGCAGAAAGTGTTCCATTAATTATAAACCACCAAATAAAAACATTTTTTATTTGATTCCAGGCATCAGGCCCTCTAGTATAAATCAACCAGACAATTAAACCAATAAATAAAAGAGGTATAAGATAAGCAATAACTTTTGAAATTCTTATACGTTTTTTAGGAATTTCTTCAAGTTTTTTAAGGTCAGTTTTAATAATTCCTGATTCAAGTTGTTTTTTTATACCTTTTAAGTGTCCAGCACCTACTACAGCAAGGACCTTTCCCTTTTTGCTTTCCTCAAGTATCTTTTTAGCAATATATTCATCTCTTTCATGAATTAAAACATCGCTTATACTTGGGGCAATTTCTTTGAATTCTTCCATTAAAGTTGAAATTACATCTTGATCCATTAATTTTTTAAGGTCAAGTTCCTCTAGTTCTTCTTCGTCATAACCAATTAGTGCTTTTATAAATTCCCAAGAGAGTCTAAATTTTTCTCTAATGCCCATCTTCCGCCAAGCTCGTTTTAAGGTAATAGATATATCTCTATCAACTAATGCAACCTTTATCTTGTGTTTTTCAGCCTCGTTTATTGCCGCAATCATCTCAGATCCGGGTTCCACACCATATTCCTTTCCAAGTTTTCTTTGAATAGATGACAAAAAAGTCTGAGCAAGCATTAGATATGCATTGTTTGATTTCAAAAGTTTAGTAACAGGTGTATTTTCCCATTTATCCTTTTTAGTAATTGCTTCGTGTCTTCTTTTACAAAGCTCTACAGCGACAATATCTGGTTTAAATTCCTCAATTGTCTCCTTTACTTCTTTAACACTATCCTTTGATATATGGGCAGTACCAACTAATAATATATTATCATTAACTTTAACTTGCAATTTATCTCCTTTTAGATCAACAATATAATACTGCTATATAAAAAAACTTAATTTAAATTTCTGCTTCAAATTCTTCTAATTCAGATTTGAATTCATCGTATGATTTTATCTTTCCTTGCTCTTTAAGAATCGATCTAGTTAAAAGCCAATAAACAAGAGCTAAAGCTCTTCTTCCCTTATTATTTGTAGGTATCGCCAAATCAAGATGTTTAATTTCATTGTTGGTATCACAAAGGCCAATAACTGGAATCCCAACATTTTTTGCCTCATGCAGAGCTTGTGCATCAGCTAATGGGTCAGTCAGAATTATTAGTTCTGGTTCAAGAAAACCTTTGGAATTTGGATTTGTTAGTGTTCCAGGTCTAAAACGCCCTTCTAAAACCTGTATTCCAGTATGTTCAGCAAGTTTTTTAATAGGTTTTTGACCATATTGTCTAACTGATACAACTAAAACATTAGCTGGATCATATTTAACAATTAATTTTGCAGCTGTTTGAATTCTTTCATCTGTTTTTTTGACATCTATTATATACAATCCGTCATTTCTAACCTTATAAATAAAATCCTTAATATCTGCAGTTTTCTGTCTTGTCCCGATATGAGCACCTGATGTCATATATGTTTCTTCAGGTATTGACATTGTATTTTCTTCTTTTTGTTTTTCTTCTTTTTTCTTTTTATCTTCTGCCATAAGTTTTCCTCGATTCTATGTTTCATCGATTCTTTTAACAGTGATTGGTATAGCATCTTCTTTAAACTCATGCATTGCTATGTCAATAGGGGAGATTATATCCTTAGGAATCTTGATAAGGACAGGAGCCCCCATTGATATCTGTAAAGCACGAGCTCCTACAATTCGCGCTTTTTCAAACCGAGTATAATTCAATTTAATTCACCAAATCTAATAAATAATAAGTGCACCAAATAGACGAAACATTTAAAAAGCTTCCTCTTAAAACTAACTAATGAGTGAATTTTTCTTGACTTTCGTGGAATTCAGATGTTCTATTTGAAAATTCTTCAAGAGCAAGTTGCATATCTATTGTAATATCTCTTAAAAGTTGATCTAAATATTCATTTTTAAATTCTTTGACACCGTCTACATCTGAAAAAAGTTTACCTAGATATCCACTCTCGTTTTTATGAATCTCAATATTATATAATGTTTCTTCCATATTTGGCCCCTCTTCTCTCAAATAATAAAACACGTGTTATATAAATAATTTTTGGAATAATATTCCTTTTTATATCATTCTTTCAATTAATTTATTTATGTCTTTTCCACGGTAACCTAATGCGCCCTTTTTTTTATATGATCTTTTTATGCTGTCATAACCTTTTTTTGGAGGATTTAATCTAAAAATTGGTTTAACATTAGGAATTTCTTTATATCTGAATTTTTTATCAATTATTGCCTTACTCAATTTATCTACATTGTCATAAGATGTTGATGTTTTTAGATAATCATCTGTAAGATTTTTATCTCCTTCTATTTTTCCTCTTGTTTTTATTAATTTTGATAAAATATCTTTTTCAATTTCACCCCAGGTAATATAGTCTTTTGCAACTTGAAGCATCCCTTTTATACTTGGTTTTTCCTCAAGTAAAACACAATGATTTGTCTGATTGAGATTTAAAAGTTTTAATGTTTTTTTAATATCAGGATTTACATTTACTGTCCCTCTGACTCTAACTGCGGCATATGTCATCTTAAGATTCCTCCTTTTTTATTGGCTCTTCTGTTTTTTCTTCTTTTATTTCTTCGATATTTCCTGAAACGATTCCCACCTTTTTGATCTCATTTTCCATAATTCGCATTTCTGAATTTTGTTTAAGTGCATTAAAAACAGCCTTTGCATAATTTACAGTAGTTTTTGTTTTACCTCTGGTAAAAGCCCAGCAGTCTTTTACTCCTGCTAGAGTAAGTATCTTTTTTGCAACATCCCCTGTTGCAAGACCAATTCCATGTGGAGCAGGTTTTAATGTAATCTCAATAGAACCACTTCTTCCTTTTATTGCAAATGGAACTGTATGAGGTTTACCACAGCCACATTCCCACGATCCGCATCCTCGTCTTATTTCAATAATATTTAATTTTGCATTATCAATTGCCTTTCTAATACTTGAACCGACTTCTTTTCCTTTTGCTTGTCCAAAACCTACAAATCCGTTATTATTTCCTACAGCAACTGTAATTACAAATTTCACTCTTCTACCAGAGTCAGTCATACGCTGTACCATATTAACATCAATAACTTCATCATTTATCTCTGGTAATAATACATCAACAATTTCTGGCTCTCTTATTGGAAGACCTGATTTCAATGCATCATGCATAGTAGTTATTTTACCGCCTTTTATCAATCTTCCAAGCTTAGTTTTTACATCCCATTCTACAATGGACGGCTGATTTTTTCCAGCTTGTTTTGCTGGTTTATTGGCATTTCGATTTCTTCTTGGTCCAGGCATTATTTACCTCCAATAATCTTGTTTTTTATGTCATTTACAGCAGTTGATATTTCATTTTTTATATGTTTTCCTGAAATTCTATTCTCATTTGGGATTTTTTCTTCATCAAAAGGACATTTAATTCCTGCATCTGTTACTCCTTTAACTGATGCAAAAATTTTTGATCCAGAGACTGGAGTATTTTGACCTATGTCAATAACACATTCCTTTATACCTTTATCTTTTGCTTTTTTTCCAGCTAAAAGGCCAGTTAAATATGCTGCTGAAGTATTTGATGTTGAGTGTTTCCAATTATATTTTTTTGTAAGTTCACTTGAATTTATAGATATAAGAATATTATCGCCATCCTTTTTGTACTGGATAAATTGTATTTGTGTATTCTTAATTGACTTTCTAATGACCATTCTAATTTTACCTGATTTAAGAAGGCTAAGCCTTTTTCTATAATCTGTTTTTCCTTCTCTGCGTCTTCTTGGTTTAACGCTGTATCTAGGTCCTTGCATTATTATTTATCCTCCTTAATAATCCCGTCTGATATCATATGTGTTTTAAGATGGTGTTTACTTCTAAACTCTCCACCCTTAGCTTTTAAATAATATCTTCTATAAACACTTTTATCAATCTTTTTTTCGTCCTTTAACGTCTTTAAATATAATCTTATAGGTCGTATTGTTTTTATCCAACGATCTTTTTTAGGCAACCTTGCATATTTTGCACCTTTTCTTGATCCATGTCCACTTCTTCTTCCTTTCATTTTTTGTTTTGCAATAATCTTTTTTCTACCACTAGATATTCCTTTTTTCTGTCTACTTTTTATTGCCTTACCTTCAATTAATAATCTGATATCATCTTTTGTAACTGCTTTTGCAATTTCATCAAGCTGGTCATTATCCATCCAAACTCTGTTTTCACCGCATTTGAGAAGAAAAGCAGCCATTCTTCGTTGATTTCTTAAATCTGTCATTTTTATTACCTCATAAGTTAAGAATTCTTATGTCTAAATCCTCAGCTTTTTTTTCTATATCTATTCGTTTTTTTGTACCAACTGTGCTTCCGATACGTGCTGCCTGGGTGTTTGGGTCAATCTGTGTTAGATCTGTAACATTATAGACAACAACTTCTTCAAAACCAGATGAATGAAGACCACGTGTATCTTTTGGTCCTCTGAATCCAACTCTTACTTTACTTGGTCTATATTTAAGATTTTTTCGCATTTTTGATGTAATCCCGTCAGGTCTACGCCAATTTTTTGGGATTCTTTTATATCTAAACCATTCTTCTCTTAAGAATCTAGGGGTTCTTTTCTTTATTTGTTTTCTAATTCTAATTTTATTTTGAAGTTCTTTAGTTAGTTTCGGTTTCTTTTTTACCCTATATTCCTCTTCATCTTCAGGTTGTTCTTCTTTCTTTTCCTCTATTTTTTCCTCTTTTTTAATCTTTTTTTCTTTAGGTTTTTTCTCTTCAACTTTTTTTGTTTCTTTTGTTTTTACTTGTTTTTTTGATGGCCCCTTCTTAAAATAATCCTCAATATTTTTTATATTAGTATCAGTTAGACCTTCTATTTTTGTTAAGTCTTTTTTTGTTGCTTTTTTTAATTTATCTATTGATTGGAAACCTTTGTCATATAATTTTTCTGCTTTTGACTTACCAATGCCCTTGATTTTGACAAATTCATTAATAATTTCTTCTTTTGTCATTTATATCAGTCTCCCTTGCTAATTCGATAAATACCATCTTGAAATATTCTAACATCTCTATTTTTAACCTTGGAAGCTCTTTCTATATTTGCAACAGTTTGTCCAACTCTTTCTTTGTCAATTCCTTTTACAGATATTGTGTCGCCTTTTATTTCAACATCAATACCCTCAAGTATTTTTGCCTTACGAGCAGATCTTTCTCCTAGAAAATTTTCTATAATAAAATGATTCCCATCAACTGAAGTCTTTATTGGAAAATGAGAAAAAACTGTTTTCATTTTGTATTCAAATCCTTGTTTTACTCCTTTGACCATATTGTTAATATGGGCAACAAAAGTTCCTGTGATTGCTTTTTCTTTTCTTCTCACATTTTTACAAAAAATCTCAATTTTTTTTCCATTAATTTTTATATCAATTTTTGGATGAGAAAATGTTCTTGAAATTTCACCCTTTTCTCCTTTTATTGTTATTGTTTTATCTTGCATATTTACAGTTACATCGTCAGGAATTGTTATTGTTTCTTTAATATCCTCTTTTTTCGTCATTTATATCACCATTTACTCCTAGTAAATATATGCTAATAATTTCCCTCCAATGCCATTTTGTTTTGCTTCATCTTGTGATACTATACCATTTGTTGTTGTTAATATTAATAAACCAAAATGTTGGGCAGGTAGATATCTTGATTCCCATTTGTCAAGTTCGTCTTTTTTTATTGGATATCTTGGTTTTATAACGCCACAGTTGTTGATATTTCCTTTTAATTTTACTTGAAAAACACCTGCTTTTCCATCATCAATATGTTCAAATTCAGATATATATCCTTTATTTTTTAATAGGTTTAATACTCCACCAATAAGTTTTGAAGAAGGCTGTATAACACATATTCCTTTACCTTTTAATTCAGCGTTTTTCATAGTTGATAAAGCATTTGCTAATGGATCGTTTAACATTTTTTTTTGCCTCCTTTATGAATATTTTTTAAATCCCATTTCTTCGGCTTTTTCACGGAAACATTGTCTACATAAATGCAAGCCATATGCTCTTATAAGCCCTCTTTTTCTACCGCATCTTTCGCATCCTTTCATTCTGCCATAGGCCTTTTTTTTCTCTTTTATTTTCATGCTATGACCTCCACTTTAAAGTTATCTGAGAAAAATTTCATTGTTTCATCCTTTGTTACTTTATGTCTTGATGGAATTTTTCTTTGGGCTATTTTCCTATGTTTTACTCTATATCCATGTCTTTTCATTGTAATACAAACGTCCATTCCAAAAATTCCTATATTAGGATCATATTTTTGACTTTTGAATAGGGTATGGTCTGGTAT
>Ga0272442_10011541_pt1 | contig 10761 bp, 8 predicted proteins | sample SSMForm2O_FD_200262 | JGI IMG/M metagenome (GOLD analysis project Ga0272442, IMG submission 200262) | Marine sediment archaeal communities from Little Sippewissett salt marsh, Falmouth, MA, United States - SSM-Form-2O | ecosystem: Environmental > Aquatic > Marine > Wetlands > Sediment ... | reverse complement strand
CGCGTACCACTCCGCCGAGCGGGGCCCGTGCCGGTGGCCGGTGCTGTCGAGGTCGCTGTCGTAGGCGTAGACGAGCGCTGGTCGCCCCTCAGCCTGGGTGAAGGCTGCGTCGACGGCGGCCACGCGTTCGCCCACGGTGTCGGCGCCGCGGTACGTCCCGCCGCTCAGTGCCACTCGGGTGAGCCCGCTCGTCGTGAACCGACGTTTGCTGACGACCGTCGTGGCGATGCCTTCCCTGGTCCCACGGGTGAACACGTCGGGGTAGGGCTGGTACTCGGCCGGGTCGATCGAGGAGTCCCAGTCCAGCGCATTGAGCAGGGAGGTCGTCCCCGGGATGCGGCTCTGATATCCCACGAGGCCGTGCCTGCCGGGCGGGAGCCCCGTGCCCAGGCTCGTGATGCTGGTGGCGGTGGTGGACGGCACCGGGGTGGTCAGCGACCGGCCCGGCAGACTGGTGAGGAACGGTGCAGCGCCCGGGTGCGTACGCAGCTGCGTCCACCCGAGCCCGTCGACGAGCAGGACGCAGTAGCCCGCCGCCGGCGGCAGCCCCACCACGTCGAGCTCGCCGGGGACCCCGAGCCGGGCCAGCACCGACGGCAGGAGGTCGACCAGAGACCCTTCGCCGTAGGCGGGACGGATGAGCGAGCCGGTCACCGCGGCGCCGTCGTCGCCGCCGACAGCGCGGCCGCGAACGCGAGTGCCTGGTCGGGCCCGCCCGGCCCGTCCCCGGCCCGACTCATGCGCAGCGTGTAGTCGTCCGCGGTGACCGTGCCCGTGTAGCCGTGGTCGGCCTCGCACTGCGGGTCCCCGCACGTGGCCACCTCGAGCTCGACACGCGACACGGCACCCCAGCCCACCGAGAGCAGCACCTCGTGGGCGGCATCCCCGGTCTCGTAGGCCGACGGCATGGCGACGGTGCGGGTCACGACGACGTTCGTGATGCGCGCGAGCGCCACCGCCTCGGTGCTGGACAGCGCGTACGGAGCGGGGTGCGCCTCGTCGGCGGGGTACTCATCGGTGTGCCCGATCACCAGCCTGGTCGGTGTCAGCACGAGCACGGTGACGTGCCGGCGCAGCTCGTCGCCGTCGAAGTGGGCCTCGTGGTGCACCAGGTGCGCCCGTACCGGATCCCCGGCCAGTGACGTCTCGAGGCAGTCCAGCACGAGATCCGGGTAGTAGCCGGTCTTGGTGACGTCGGTACGCAGGGCGGTTGCGGCTCTGCTCGCTCCAGGCACGCCCCGCATCTTGTCACGAGCGCTCACGGCGTCGTCGGGTCAGCCAAGCCGTCGGGCGTACCAGTCGGCCCGGGAGCGTGCGGGTGCGACGCGAGCACGGCCGTTCACCACGGCCAAGCCCTGGGCGCGCACGAGAACGGGGCTCAGCTCGACGTCGACCAGCTCCGGGACGTCGTCGGTGAGCGCCGACAAGCGGTGCAGCAGGTCTTCGATCGCGGCCAGATCAGCCGGCTCGGCCCCGCCGAAGCCGAGCAGCAGCGGCGCCGCCTTGACCTCGCGCACCATCTCCGAGGCGTCGGTGTCCGTCAGCGGTGGGATGCGGTACGAGCGGTCACCGATCACCTCGGTGGCGACGCCGCCGACGCCGAACGACAGCACCGGCCCGAAGGCCGGGTCCTCCAGCGCGCGCATCGCCACGGGGACGCCGGAGGCAGCCATGGGCTGTACGACGTACTGCGCCTCCGCGGCCGCGGCGAGCGAGCCGGTCATGGTCGCCCAGGCGTCTCGCATCTCGGACTCGGAGTCGATGTTGCGCCAGACGTCGGCGAGGTCGGCCCGGTTCTGAAGGTGGGACGCCCTGGCCTTGAGAGCGACGTTCCAGCCCAGCTGCTCCCCCGCTGCAACGGCATCGTCGACCGTCGGCGCGGGCAGCATCGGGTAGAGCTCGATGCCGTAGGCGGCCAGCACGTCGGTCACCTCGTCGATCGTCAGCTCCCGGCCCTCCGGCGCCTCGGCGAGCACGGACTCGGCCACCATGCGGGCGACCGCCTCGTCCAGGTCCTCCAGCTGGGGCACCCCGCCCGTCGGCCGGTTGCGCCACGCCGAGTACTCGACGGCACGGGCGAGCGCGCGCACCGCCTCCTCCGGTGACGGGTAGGAGGGAACAGAGCCCACCTGCAGCACGCCACGGCTGTCGACCACGCGCAGCGCCTCCGGCACACCGTGGCTGCCGAGGAACGTGGTCACGATGGGCTTCTGGGTGACGGCGGCCACGGCCGCGAGCACGGCGGCGACCTCGGGGGCCCGTGACTCCACGCGCGGCGCGTAGACGACGACGATGGCGTCGACACGATCGTCGGTCGCGGCGGCCCTCAGTGCCGGGTCGAACTCCGCCGCCCCGGCGTCGGTGCCGAGGTCTACGGGAGGTCCGACCACCGTCAGGCCCGCGCTCGTCGCGGCGTCGCTCGTCAGCAGGCCGAGCGCGTCGCTGTTACCGACGATCGCGACCGACCGACCGGTCGGCATCGGCTGGTATGCCAGCAGCGCGGCCACGTCGAACATCTCGTTGAGGGTGTCGACACGCACGACACCGGACTGCCGGAACAGCGCGTCCACGGCCGACGGCGGGACGACCGACGAGGCGGCGTCGGCCCCCAAGGGCGCCCCTTGCGTGGACATGCCGGTCTTGACGGCGATGATCGGCTTGGACCGCGACAGCCGCCGCGAGACGCGGCTGAACTTGCGGGGGTTACCGATCGACTCGAGGTAGAGCAGCACGACGTCGGTGTTGGGGTCTTCGGTCCAGTACTGCAGCAGGTCGTTGCCGGACACATCGGCGCGGTTGCCGGCGGAGATGAACGTCGACAGGCCCAGTCCGCGATCGGCGATCTGGGCGAGGATCGACTGCCCGAACGCACCGGACTGGCTGAAGAAGCCGACCCGGCCGTGGCCCGGCATCACCTGCGACACCGACGCGTTCAGCGAGTACTGCGGGTCGGTGTTGACCATGCCGAGGCAGTTCGGCCCCAGCACGCGCATGCCGTTGGCTCGTGCCTGCTCGGTGAGCGCCAGCTGTCGCAGCCGCCCCTCGGCGCCGGCGTCAGCGAAGCCGGCTGACACGACCACCAGTCCCCGCACGCCTTTCCCGACCGCGTCACGCACGACGTCGCCGACCGCTTCGGCCGGAACGGCGACGATGGCGAGGTCGATGTCGGCAGGGACCGCCGCCAGGGTGGGGAAGGCAGGCACCCCGGCCACTGCCGGCGCCGACGGGTTGACCGCGTACACGGGCCCGGTGAACCCGCCCGCGACGAGGTTGCGCACCAGGGTCTGGCCGATCTTGGCGCGCTGGCGGCTCGCGCCGACGACGGCGACCGAGCGTGGCGTGAGCATCCGGGCAATCGAGCGCGCCTCGGCCCGCTGCTCGCGGGCGGCGAGCACGGCGAGCGACTCGGCGGTGGGGTCGATCCCGAACTCGACGTGCAGCACGCCGTCCTCGTAGGTCGGACGCACGCTGTAGCCGGCATCGGTGAAGACCTGGATCATCTTGCGGTTGGCCGGCAGGACGTCGGCCACGAACCGTCGCACGCCACGTTCGCGTGCAGCCTGCGCGAGGTGCTCGAGCAGCACGCTGCCCAGACCACGACCGTGGTGAGCGTCCTCGACCAAGAAGGCGACCTCGGCGTCCAGGGAGCCTGCCGAGATCCGGTCGTACCTCCCGACCCCGATCATCTGCTCGGAGACGGTCACGATGAACGCCGCGCGGTCGTCGTGGTCCACGTTGGTGTAGTTGCGCACGTCGCGCTCGCTGAGCGTGGGTCGCGGCGCGAAGAAGCGGTAGTACTTCGACTCCTCGCTCACCCGCGAGTAGAAGTCGATCAGCAGCTGGCTGTCGTCCGGTGTGATGGGGCGGATGTGGGCGGTCGCCCCGTCGGAGAGGACGATGTCGGCCTCCCAGTGGGCGGGGTAGGGACTGCTCTGGGTCGCCCCTGCCGTGGCCTGGGTGGACGTCATGCCCGCAACGTAACGCGGCGTCGCGTCGAGCGCAGACAGTGTGGGTGACGTCTACCCTTCACCTCATGGCTGTCACGACCGTGCCGGAGGACGCCGGCACCGAGCCGCCCGAGGCCGCCGACACCAGTGGTGCCACCGCCGGTGGTGCCTCGACGCTGTCGACGGCCTGGCTCATGGTCGTGCTCGGCGCTGTCGGTCTGGTCGCCTCCGCACTGCTGGTGATCGAGCGGGTGGCGATCGCCACTGACCCCGACTACGTGCCCCCGTGCAGCATCAACCCCGTCCTCACGTGTACCTCGGCGATGCTGAGCGAGCAGGGAGAGCTGTTCGGGTTCCCGAACCCTGTTCTCGGTGTTGCCGGCTTCCCCGTGGTGATCGCTACCGGCGCGGCGATGCTGGCGGGCGCCCGCATGGCGCGCTGGTACTGGTCCGGCCTCTGGCTCGGCGGGCTGGCTTCGCTCGGCTTCATGCACTGGCTGATCTACGAGAGCTTCGTGTCGCTTCAAAGCCTGTGCCCCTACTGCATGGTCGTGTGGGCAGCGACGACGCCGCTGTTCGCCGTGGTGTCGGCCTACGCCATTCCCCGGGGCGCACTCGGGCAGCGTGCCGCACGCAGCACGGTGGTCGGTGACCTGATCGCCCTGCGCTGGTGGCTGGTCGGGCTCTGGTTCGTGATCCTCACAGCGCTCATCGGTATCGCATGGTGGGACTACTGGTCGACCCTGCTCTGAGTGTGGCTCGACGTGGTCCGCCGGTGCCCGTACCTCGAGCGCTCCTACGCGGGAAGCCCATCGACCCTCTCGGCGCGGGTTCTGCCGTTGCGCCTTGCCGTGCGTCGGCGCCCCGGAGCGTCCGTGGCTAGGGCACTATGCGTCCTGACGGAGGGAGGTCGCCATGCGGCGTCAGGCAACAACGGTGTTCCTGGGGGCGCTGCTCCTCGGGCTGGTGGCCCCTGTCGCTCACGCGGCCGAGGCGGAGGGCTGCGCCGGTGAGGCCGCGTCGTCGACCGAGGACGGCACTGCGCTCGACACAGCTCAGGCTCCAGGCGAGGGCGGAACCCTAGAGGACCCCCTTCAGGTCGAATGGAACGGACCCATCGCGTGGTCCGGGACCACCGACGTCGTCCTGCAGGACGGGACCACGTCCGTCGTGCTGGCGCCGAGCAGCGGCGGCGTCGTTCTCGGGGCCGTCTTCGAGGCGGCAAGTGGCCGCTTGTTCGGAGGCGACTTCGCCAACAGCGAGGGAGACACCGAGCGCGAGGGTACGACGACGTTGGCCAACTACTCCCTCGGGGTCCCGCTGATGACCGGGACCTACTCGGTGGACCTGAGCATGACTGCCGCTGCGGGGTCCTGCGTAGGCCTCGGCTACCTCACCATCGTCGACAACCCGGTCACGTCGGTGCTCTGGTGGGCGGCGGCGGCGCTGATCCTGGCAGGCCTGCTTCTCGCGGTGTTCGCGCGTCCGACCGCTCGCGTGAGGAGGTGACGACATGGCCGTGGTCGTGAAGCGGAGGCCGGTGCGGGGTCTGATCGCCGGGTTGCTGATCGGGCTGGGCGCCGCAGTGATGCTCGTGCTGTACGACGTGAACGTCTCTGGTGACGTAGTGCTAGCCGCAGGCGTGGTCCTCGGCCTGGTGTGGGGACTGTTCGGGCCGACCCGTCGCATGGCCCGCGCTCGGGCTGCTGACCAGGGCGACAGCCCCGACGCGTGAACGCGGCCGGCGGTCGGACCGGAGTGATCAGCGGCGAGTTCGAACCTGGCGTCCCGAGGCAGCCGTAAGACTTCGGTCACCTCGTTTCGGGCTGTGGCCGGAAGTACGGTGAGGCAGCCCGGGTTCCCCGGGCGTGACCACACCAACGACTGTCCACGACTCCACCGACGACGCGGGCGCGACCCGATGGGGTGTCGGCGCCCGCCTGCTCGCAGCCGCTGCGCTCGCCGGGCTGATGCTGCTGGGGATCCTCGTCCTCGGGCGCATCGCCTCGAGCGACGTGATGGCGATGGCGTTGACCAGTGTCTTCTTCGTGCTGCTCGCCGCGGGGCTGGGTTGGCTGGTCTGGCGGCGGCGCGAGCTGCTCGTCCCGCTCGGGGCGACCTTCGTCGTCGTGGCCGGTGGTGCTGGCGTGCTCCTCGGGCTGCCACTGATCACCGACGACGTCGTCGAGGAGGAGGTCATCCGCGTGGAGACCGACGACGCGACAGCGGCTGACGAGAGTTCGAACTCCGAGACCACCACGACCGACGACACCACCACCGACACCGGCGCCACCGCGGCCGGTGACGCCGACGGCGGCCCGACCGAGGTGGCGAGCGGGGCGTTCGAGGCGCGAGTCCACCCCGGGGAGGGGACCGCGACGCTGGTCGACACCGGCGAGGGCTCGACCGTTCTGACCCTCACCGATTTCGCCACCGACAACGGTCCTGACCTGCTGGTCTACCTCGTACCGGCCGACGCCGCGGCGGACAGCGTCGACGGCTTCGTCGATCTCGGACCGCTGCGCGGGAACATCGGCGACCAGCAGTACGACGTCCCGGCCGATGTGGACGCCGGGGAGGGATGGCGGGTCGTGGTGTGGTGCCGCGCGTTCGCCGTCAACTTCACCGAGGCGACCCTGTCGTGACAGGCGCGCGGCCCCCTCACGGGGAGGGCCGCGTCACGGGGAGGGTTCAGCGTCCAGATGCCAATGCAGGAACGCCGCGATCCGCGCCCTGGCCGCTGCCGCCGCCTCCGGCTGGTAGGCGGTCGCGCCAGCAGCGAGCCGGTCGCTCAGCCGCATCAGCAGCGGCATGTCGGCGGGATCGTGGTCGTTGAGAAACGCGTGGCCCGCGTCGGGGTACGTGGTGACCTCGTGCCGCGGGTCGAGTGCCGCCACGTCGGCAAGGCGCCGGGCCGAGCCCGCGAAGGCGGGGTCGCGCGCGCCGAACGAGCCGATCATGGGGCAGGCATCGGCCAGCAGACGCTCGGCGTCCCGGGGGACATGGCCGTAGTTGACGCTGCTGGCGCCGTAGTGGCCGTCGACAGCCAGCAGCACGGCGAAGCCGCCACCGAAGCAGAAGCCGAGCACCGCCAGTCGACCCGAGCACTCTGACTGCTCGCCGATCCACCGGCGAGTGGCGTCGATGTCGTCGAAGATGCGTCCCCGCCGCTGGAGGAAGTCCCGAGCAGAGGAGATCAGGCACCGGGCGTGGCCGCTCCAGTGGAACAGGTCGGGCGCCACGGCCACGAAGCCCTCCCCGGCGAGCCACTGCGCCTGTCGCCGCAGGTCGGAGCTCATGCCGACCACGTCGTGCACCAGCACGACGCCCGGGAACGGGCCTGGCCCATCGGGGGTGGCGACATAGGCCGGCATCGGGCCTCGGCCCGTGGGGATCTGCACGTCGGTCATGGCCACATCCTTGCGTGCGGCGCAGCGAGCGACGTCAAGATCGGTCGGAGACGAGCATCGGACGGATGCCGGTCGGTCAGAACGACGACAGCAGTGCCGCTCGCAGCGGTGTCGTCTGCGCCTGGACGGCAAGGAACAGGGCCCACCGGGCCAGCAGCTGGGCGTCGTCCGTACGAAGCATCGCCTGACCGGCACGCGACACCACGAGCGCCGTGGTGGCGTCGACACACAGCCTGATGGCCTGAGCCCGCAGCTCCAGTCGTCGCGCGATCTTCTGGTGAGGGTCGACATCGTCGATCAGGGCGTAGGCCTCATCGCGCAGATCGCCGAGTCGCCTGGACATGCGGCGTGCAGCCGCCGCCGCTGTGGGGTCGGCGACGCGGCGCAGCCTGTCCACAGCGGCCTGGGTAACGCCGAGGACGGCCGGTGACACGTTCGCCGCGCTGTGCTCATCGGCTCGGCGCCACTCCTCGATGTGGGTCACGCTCAGCACACCGCTGTCGGGGACGACCAGCTCGTCCAGGTGCAGCGCGACCGTGCGTGCCGCACTCACCGCGAGGGTCTGGGATGGCGGACCAGGCCGCAGCGTGTGGGTGGCCTCTGCCGGGACGAGCACGAACACGACGTCCCCGTCCGCGGTGGCGCCACCGATCACGGCGACGTCGTTGATCCCCCACCCGGTGTACCAGGGCGCAACCCCGGAGAAGAGCCATGCGCCGGGCACTCGCTCGACGTCGACGGGTCGTTGCGGCCAGCGGCGTAGGTGCGAGAAGGCGACCCCCGCGAGCGTGGTGCCAGAGTCGAGCAGGGGTGTGAGGGAGTCGCTGATCGGGGGTGGGGCCGCACGCACGAGTCGCGCCGGTGTCTGGTGCTGCGCGAGCACGAACCACGTCGACAGGCACGAGCCAGCCAGACGCTCCTGGGCCGCACGCACGTCAGCAGCCGATCCGGCCGCCGGAGCACCGGCAAGCAGCCCCGTGGCGGCGATGGCATCCACATGGCTGCGGGGGACGACATCAGCGTCCACGCGGAGCGCCGCGGGCGCGATGACGTCCCGACAGACACGGTCCACGGCTTCGGTCAGCGGGGACGGCACGTTGGGAACGCTAGTCGTCCCCCGCACCCAGCCCGACCGGTGAGTCCTGACCAGGGTGTGTCGCACCCATCGGTGAGAATGGCGGCATGGCCCGGCGCAGCAAGAAGACCACCCCCGACGAGCCGATCGCCGAGCGCATCAGCGACGTCGACGTCGGCGAAGAGATGCGTGACTCCTTTCTGGAGTACGCCTACTCGGTCATCTACTCCCGGGCCATCCCGGACGCTCGGGACGGCCTCAAGCCGGTGCAGCGGCGCATCCTGTTCACGATGGCCGAGATGGGGCTGCGGCCCGACCGGGGACACGTGAAGTGCGCCCGCGTCGTCGGCGAGGTGATGGGACGGCTGCACCCCCACGGCGACACGGCCATCTACGAGGCCATGGTGCGCATGGCGCAGTCGTGGTCGATGCGCGTACCACTTGTCGACGGACATGGGAATTTCGGTTCGCCTGACGATGGACCGGCTGCCTACCGCTACACCGAAGCGCGGCTGGCGCCGCCGGCCATGCTGCTCACCACGTCCATCGACGAGGACGTCGTCGACATGGTGCCCAACTACGACGGGCGGGAGACCCAGCCGGCGGTGCTACCGGCTGCCTACCCGAACCTGCTGGTCAACGGCGCGTCCGGGATCGCCGTGGGCATGGCCACCAACATGGCCCCGCACAACCTGGGCGAGGTGATCACTGCCGCCAGGCACCTCATCGACCATCCGGACGCCACGTTGGACGACCTCATGCGGTTCGTCCCGGGTCCCGACCTCCCCACCGGCGGCAAGATCATCGGCCTGGACGGCATCCGCGAGGCGTACGCCACCGGACGGGGCACCTTCCGCACACGTGCGTCGGTGCGCGTCGAGAACGTGACCGCGCGCAAGAAGGGGCTTGTCGTCACCGAGCTCCCCTACACGGTGGGCCCCGAACAGGTGCGGGAGAAGATCGCCCAGCTCGTCCGGTCGAAGAAGCTCTCCGGCATCGTCGACGTGGAGGACTACACCGACCGGGCCAGCGGACTGAGGCTGGTCATCGAGATCAAGAGCGGCTTCGTCCCCGAGGCGGTGCTCGAGCAGCTCTACCGGCTCACGCCGTTGGAGACGTCCTTCGGCATGAACAACGTCGCCCTGGTGGACGGCCAGCCGCGCACGCTCGGGCTCAAGGAACTCCTCGAGGTCTATCTCGCGCACCGCTTCGAAGTGGTGCGCCGCCGCTCGGAGTACCGCCGAAGCAAGCGCCAGGATCGCCTGCACCTCGTCGAGGGTCTGCTCATCGCGCTGCTCGACATCGACGAGGTCATCGCCGTCATCCGGTCGAGCGACGACGCACAGGCCGCCAAGGAACGGCTGATGGCGATCTTCGACCTCTCGGAGGTCCAGGCCCAGTACATCCTCGACACCCCGCTGCGACGACTGACCAAGTACGACCGCCTGCAGCTCGAGGGCGAGGCCGACGACCTGCGGGCCGACATCGCCCGGCTCACCGAGATCCTCCAGGACGAGGCAGAGCTGCGCCGGGTCGTCTCCGACGAGCTGGCCGAGGTTGCCCGCGTGCACGCCACGCCACGTCGCACAGTCCTGCTGGAGGCGGCGACGGTTCCTGCGGCTGCGGCACGCGCGGTAGCGGCGCCGATGGAGGTCAGCGACGACCCGTGCTGGGTGCTGCTGTCGTCCACGGGCTTGCTGGCACGCACGACGACCGACGAGCCGATGGCCAGCGACGGCAGTCGGGCGAACCACGACGTCGTCACGTCCGTCGTGCGTGCCACCGCGCGTGGCGAGATCGGGGCCGTCACGTCAGCAGGCCGGCTCGTGCGTGTGGGCGTGCTCGACCTGCCGGCCCTCCCCACCACGGCGGCAGGACCGAGCCTGTCAGGCGCTGCCCCCGTGAGCGAGTACGTCGCCCTGGACCACGGCGAGCACGTGATCGCGCTGACCACGCTCGAGGCCGGCTCTCCTGGCCTTGCCCTGGGCACCCGGGGCGGGACGGTGAAGCGCGTGCAGCCCGATCACCTGACCAGCAGGGATGCCTGGGAGATCATCCGGCTCGAGCCCGGAGACACCGTGGTCGGTGCCGTCGAGCTCGTCACCGGACGGGAGGAGCTCGCCTTCGTCACCAGCGACGCGCAGCTGCTGCACTTCCCCGCTTCGGTGGTGCGTCCGCAGGGGCGTGGCGGCAGCGGGATCGCCGGCGTGCGTCTCTCCCCCGGCGCATCCGTGGTGTTCTTCGGTGCGTACGACACGGACGTGCCAGGCATGGTCGTCACCGTCGCCGGGTCGGCGGACGCGTTGCCAGGCACCGAGGCCGGGACGGT
>Ga0272442_10011540_pt1 | contig 10762 bp, 7 predicted proteins | sample SSMForm2O_FD_200262 | JGI IMG/M metagenome (GOLD analysis project Ga0272442, IMG submission 200262) | Marine sediment archaeal communities from Little Sippewissett salt marsh, Falmouth, MA, United States - SSM-Form-2O | ecosystem: Environmental > Aquatic > Marine > Wetlands > Sediment ... | reverse complement strand
ACGTTCGATATCCTTTCTCCACCGGCAGTTACGCATCAGACTTGCCCTCAACTGCGCCCATCTGGATGAGCGCCCGTTGCATCTTCTTGCGTGCGTGATGCAGCCGGCTCATGACCGTGCCGAGACTGCACTGCATCACCTGGGCCATCTCCTCGTACGTCAGCCCCTCGAACTCGCGTAACACGAAGGCGGTCCGGTGCTTATGTGGCAACTTTTCCAGAGCCGCCTGGATCGCCTCGCCGATTTCCTGGGCCTCGAGCGCCCGGCGCGGGCCGAGGTGGCCGCTGGGCCGCTCGGCGCGGATCCGGTCGTCGAAGGCCACGGTAGGCAATCGGCGCTTCTTGAGGTAATCTTTGCACTGATTGGCCGTGATTCTCAACAGCCACGTCTTGAAATTCGCCTCGCCACGAAACCGCCCCAGAGACCGGTGGACCTTGATGAAGACCTCCTGGGAGAGGTCCCAGGCCTCTTCGCGGTCGTGGACGAAGTAATGGGCCAGCCGAAACACGTCGTTGCGGAAGCGCCGCACGAGTTCCTCGAAAGCGAGAAAATCGCCCGTCTGGGCCCGCGCAACCACGGCCGCGGCCGGCAGGTCGCGCACCGGCCTCCTTTCTCTCTCCGGTTCGCCACTCACGGGAGTAGCATCATACAGCAACCCGGCTTCCAACGGAACGGCCATTGTCACGTTCTTCCTATCCAATAGTACGGGACGAGACGGCGGCGGATATATTCAATTGACCGATCCAGAGGTCTTGGTGCCGATTGAAGGGAGATGCGAAGGCCAAAGCCAGGAACGGAGCATACCGTGTCCCGCCCCTTGAATTCCGCTCCAACGCGTTTGTCATACTGCCACGGATGGAGGGAGCTTAGTCTCTCCAGGCCCGGTTTGGCCCGGGGGGCAGTAGCGGGCCGTGCTTCTGTGGGCGTGTTGCGCGCGTCTTTCGCGTCACTCGTGAATTCCTTTCTGCTACGCCTTAGCAGCCTGGAGCAACGAGGCGTTCGTGCTCAATGACGCCACGAGGCAAGGCCCGAAGATATGAGGAGGTGCCAGCCTTCTCTCACAAGGCTCAGAAGCTGATAGCGTGTTCTGACCCCCAGCAGTTGGCGCCATATGTACGTCGGCCTGAAGTAGAAGGCCCTCATGGCCCGGTTGCGAAGCTCCTGGACTTTCTTGCGAGGTAGCGAGGGTGCCTCCCAGTGAGGCAAGTACTCTGGATTGCAGGACTCGATGCCTTCACCCAGCAGCCAGCCTTGTTCCACAATCTCGTTACGAAAGCTTGTGTTCCACGTGGGTATGGCCACGGTGAACGAGGCGAAGTCCGGGTCTAAGGCTTCACAGAAATCGATGATGCCTTCCTGCGAAGCCAAGGTCTCGCCCGAGAGGCCCATGATGAAGTAGGCAACTGTCCGCAGTCCCGTCTCGCGTGCCAGACGGAACGCGCATTCCACCTGGGCCACCGTGATCCCTTTGCAGTGTCTATCGAGGACTTCATCCGTGGCCGACTCGACACCGAACATGACTGTGTGACACCCACTGCCCTTCATGAAGGTCAACAGCTCCCTGTCCGCGCTGTCGACTCGCATCTCACACGCCCAAGACAGGGGCCTTCTCGACCGGCGCAGGCCCTCGCATACGTGCAAGGCGTGATCGCGGAGGGAACCGAAACTCGTGTCCATGATACGCAGCTCCCTCACTCCCAGCCCGTCGAGGTAGTCCAGTTCTTCACGCAGGTTGCTCAGGTCTCGGAGTTTGTGGGGAACGCGTTCACAAATGCAGAAATCGCATCGGAAAGGACAGCCGTAGTCTGTGGCAAGCAGCGCAAAAGGGTGATGCAATGCCTGGGGCGAATGGTAGCGATGCAGGGGAAACAGCTCGTGACGTGGCACGGGCATGAAGAAGGTCTGCTCGTGGACAGGGGAAGGGACTTGCGCGTCCGGTGTTGTGTACACGTTCCCCAATCCTTCCCTGCGTTCACCCTGCAAGAACTCGACAAGGTCATTCGAGGCAAAGTCAAGCAGGACGGCGTCAAGGAAGTCGTTGTCTCGCAAGGCCTGCGCTGGCTGCGCGAGGCTGTAGTCTCCGGACACGACGATGGTCGCAGAGGTAAGTTCCTTGACTTGCGCCAAGAACGCCATGTCCTCTGTCCACGTTGCCGCGGCCACCGCGGCCACGACAGCGTCCGGGCGGAGTTTCTGCAAGGCGCGCAACGCGGATTTCACGCTCAAGCGCGACACCACCGCGTCAAGTACATGGACATCGAAATGCGCGGCCAGCGTGCCGCTGAGCACGACCAGGTCGAGTGGCGGCCAGTAGAATTTTCCTTTGGCGAAGTGCCCGCAGAATGTGTCGCGAAGGACAGGAACCCTGGCGGGTGGGTTCAGGAGCAGAAGGGTTCGAACGGGTCTGTTTCCCAAGAGGACCTCGTCGCCGACGGCTGGGCCCAAGACCTTCGCATGCGGCCTACGTGCCCTCGAGAATCTCTCAACCGTGCTAACATCAATGTCCGATGAGACTACCAGTTTAGCGCCAACGCTTTCAAGGGCCTATGCCGGGCCCAAATCCGCGCGTAAGCGAATGGCGCGGCTATTGCGGCTTGCCGAACCGTGTCTTTCGTGCGCAGGGCATGTCGCGAGACGCTTGAGGTATGGATCCATGCGAAGACAAGGGGCTGCAACCCCTTGTCTCTTGGAAACCGGGCGCTTGCACACCTGTACGCCGGGTGACACGCTCGCTGTCGCATCCTTACGCGCGGATTTGGGCCGGCACATCAGCGGTGCGCAATGGGAATCGTGGAGACGTCACGGATTGCGAGAGGTGGTGCGTAGAGACATTTTGGGGCAAGGGCAGGTTCGCGGAGACAGGCGAGAGCGTTGAAGCAGGAGCGAACGGCTATGCGAGGTGGAGTTGCCCGACTGCGAGGGGCTAGCGGGGTGCTTTGGCGAAGCGGACCTGCATGCGGGGCCGGTTGCGGGCGAAGAGATCTTCGGGCAGCAACGCGTTGCGGGCATCTTCGAGCGGATGCGTTGCGAGGAAGGCGAGCGCGGGCAGGGGCTGCATCAAGTCATGCGCGGCCAGCAACTGCACCAGACGGAAGGAGCTCAGCCGTTCCACGCCACAACCTTCGCCTCAAGCGCGTTGTGCATAGGGGTGACCGGGCCGTGCTGATGGTGCTGGGCCGAGGCGAAAACGCCCGTACTGTCACGGACCACCATCACATGGCCAAACAAGCGCGCGTGCTCGATCTCGTTGCGGACCATGCCGGATAGGCAGTGGAATGCGTTTGCCCTGGGGTGCATGGAGTGGTGTTTGCCACAGCAGATATCAGCGTGTTATCTTGGCATAGGCCGTTGCCCATATGCTGGTCCGGGAGGCGGGCTTTGGACTAGCGAAAGGCGCCAGCTCGACTGCAACAACGGCTGGAAGGTGAAGGTCTCGATCCCTAGGTGGCTTCAGGCAAACGGCGTTTCTGCGGCGCTTCGCGTAGGAACGGCGCGATGGCCGGTAGGACAAGGCAATGTCGGAACGCGAGTCCATGATCAAGTCACCTTCGGGAAATCCTGAGCCTCCCTATTGCGGCGTTTCGAAGCCGGTGGCGGCCGCATTGGTATGTGTGACTGTCTTGGGCTTTGCTTTGCGCTGTTACGAGTTGGGCAACCAGCCGATCTGGGAAGACGATCTGTACACGCTCGCTTCCCTGAAGGCGCCCGACTTCGGCACCTACATCGCCGTGATCCGTACATACGGTCCTGACCATGTGCCTTTCTATTTCCTGAGCGTCTATTTCTGGACGAGACTACTCGGAATCTCCGCGGCCACGGTTCGTTTCTTCTCCGTACTGCTGGGGACGGCATCGATCCCACTTCTGTTTGCGTTGGGGCGCAGTGTGCTCGGGCAGCGCGCCGGGCTGGCGGCCGCACTTCTGCTTGCGTTGTCGCCCATGGAGATCCTTCAGTCACGCACGCCCCGCCCGTATGCGTTGCTGTTCTTTCTGGCGCTCGTGTCTGTCTATGGGCTGGTCAAGGCATGCCGAACAGACAGCAAGCTGTGGTGGGGCGTGAACGTGGTGGCGAATGCGCTGTTGATCTGGTCGCATTACTTCGCGGCGTTCATTCCGTTTGCCGAGTTGTGCTTTCTGTTTCTGACACGGCCCCGAGCCCTTCGGTCTATCGTGCGCTGGGGACTGATTCAGGCCGTGCTCCTTTCGCCTTTGGTGCTTTGGTATCTGAAGACGCCCCATGATCCCCCGGATTCCGGTGTGAAGCTGCCTCTGCGTTACCTTCTGCTCGTTGTCTTTGCTCAGGACGAGATCTGCATTGGTGTGGATGCCCTTGATGAGGCGAATCCGTTGAGGGTCGCCCCTGGCTTCATCGCCGACCTGCGGCCTCATCTCGGAGGCGTCTTTCCGCTTCTGAGCCAATTGTGTGTTCTGCTCTTCATCGTCCGTTCTTCGGTCATTGCGCTGCGCTTGCTGCGGGGTGGCGGCGGCCCAAACGCACGGCGCCAACTTGTGCATGCCGCGCTTCTCATGCTGCTGCTCACGGTACCGCCCTTGAGTTTGGACCTGCTCGCCTGGGTCTGGCGCGGGTGTGTCCTGCCGCGCTATCTCTCCTATGTCAAAATCCCTATCTATCTAATAATGGGCTCCGTACTGATGCCCTTTCGGCGATTGCGTTACTCGATGGTTGGTCTTGCCATTTGCTGTGGCCTCCTAGCATATCAAGACGTAATCCTGATGTATCACATCATAGGAACGGATCGCGTGAGCGCAGCCGAATACTTGAGGGCGAAGGCCGCGCCTAACGACGTTATCCTAGTCAAGAACGTCATGATGGAGTACGACCAGTTCCGCCACCACCTCGGCGAGACCTCGGTGCCGTGCCTTCCTGTGTTTACCTACCGGGCCCTGTGTAAACGGTGCATCGACTTCTTCGGCCAAGCTGCGGCCCGTCTGCCCGACGCGCGCAAGCCGGGAAGAGTCTGGACGGTCAGTGAACCGTCGCACTATGCCGAGGATTTCGACCGGGAGTTCTTCGAGGGCAGCTTGACCTCCTGTGGATTGCGCTTCTCGTGCAGGCATTTCGGGGGACAAGACCTCATTGCAGTCTATTGCATTGAACCGGGACCCGGCTTCCAGCCATGCTACGATTGTGTCCTGGCCGAGAACAAGGGCGAACCTGACTATGACGGCGTGCTGGGGCGCCTCGGCATAGAGGCCGCGAGCGGTTCTTCCTATCACAAGGCGCGGGCCGTGCTCTCCGATTTTGTGCCGACGACCGAGTTTCTGGGTAGGGGCGCCATCGGGGATGTCCTGTTTCTCAGTCTAGGCGTGCATGGCGCGGAAGCCCTCGATGTGGCCAAGAGAGCGGCAGAGTGGGCCATACAACAGGAGCCCGAAATGAAGGGAGGCTACCTTGCCTTGGGCAGGGCGCTGAGTGAAGAAGGCCGATCGGCGGAGGCGCGAGCGGCCTTGGAGACGGCGGCCTCGCTGAACGGCGGCGTTTTGAACCGTTTCATGGGGCTCTTCGAGCCCCTGTTTCAGTGCCTCTACGTCACGGAGGATTTCGACGCGGCAGAGGAGGAACTGAGGAAGCTCGAGTCGTGGGGGCTCCTCTGCCCCCATACGTTGCGCATCAAGACGCTCCAAAACGGACCGGCCCATTTCTGGGGATTCGCTGCCCCGCAGCCATGAGTCGCGGCGCCTTGGAAGGGGCGGCTGGGCCGCGATGGTCGAAGCGGCAGTTCCGCTTGTCTGTGCACAGATCCCCGCGGAACGCCGGCGCGCCGCCAGTGTGCTATCATCGGCATTGCCTTTGGGGCAACAACAGGGAGACGGGCGATGTCGCGAACGCAGCTTGCTTATATGGTGGTGGGCCTCAGCGTGCTTACGTGTGGGTGCGCGAGCTTGAAGGAGGCGGTCCGGGCGAAGCGCCTGACGCTTGCCAGGGACGGCCTGTCCGACTTCGTCCTTGTCGTGGCGGACGACGCGTCGCCGTCGACGCGCTATGGGGCCGAGGAGCTCCAGCGCTTCCTCAAGGAGATGACGGGCGTGGAACTGCCCGTCGTGTCCGACAGCGGGCCGGTCGCGGCGCACGAGATCGTCCTCGGCAACAACGCCCACTTGCGGCGACTGGACGCGGCCATCGACTTCGGCCAACTCGGGGACGAGGGCTACGTCATCAAGACCATCGGGCCGCACCTGGTCATTGCGGGCGGCGACCTGCGCGGCAACCTGTACGGCGTCTACGGCCTGCTCGAAAACCACCTGGGCTGCCGCTGGTTCACGCCCGAGGTCAGCCGCATACCGAAGCATACGCGCCTGACCATCCCGCAGATCGACGACATGCAGGTTCCGGTGCTCGAATACCGCGAGCCCTTCGTCATCGACTGTTTCGACGGGGACTGGTGCGCACGGAACCGGGTCAACAGCAGTTCGGGCCGACTCGAGGCGAAGCACGGCGGCAAGGTGCGCTTCGGCGCGGGCATGTTTGTGCATACGTTCAACGGCCTCATGCCGCCTGACAAGTACTTCGCCGAACATCCGGAGTACTTCTCGGAAATCAACGGCCAACGCGTCAAGGACCACACGCAGCTCTGCTGCACCAACGACGACGTGGTCCGCATCTGCACCGAAGAGATGCGCAAGCGGATCCAGGCGGACCCGGGGGGCTTCGTGTACAGTCTGTCACAGAACGACTGGGGCAACTACTGCGAGTGCCCGCGGTGCCGGGCGCTGGCCGAGGCCCAGGGCTCCCAGATGGCCCCGGTGCTGCAACTCGTCAACCGCGTGGCCGAAGCCCTCGAGCCCGAGTTTCCGGACAAGGCCATCGAGACGCTCGCCTACCAGTGGACGCGCAAGGCGCCGAAAACCATGCGGCCCCGGCCCAACGTCATCATCCGCCTGTGCAGCATCGAGTGCTGTTTCATGCACCCGCTGGCCACCTGCGATTCGCCGCAGAACACGGCCTTCCGCGAGGACGCCGCGGCCTGGGCCCAGGTGGCCGACCGGCTGTGGGTGTGGGACTACGTCACGAGCTTCCGCCACTTCCTGTGCCCGTTTCCCAACTTGCGCGTGTTGAACGACAACATCCGGTTCTACATCGACCACAACGTGGTCGGCATCTTCGAGCAGGACAACTACCGGTCGCTCAGCGGCGAACTGTCGCCCTTGGGCGGCTACATCATCGCCAAGTACCTGTGGGATTCTGACTATGACGAAGACACGGCCATCAATGAGTTTCTCGAGGGCGTGTACGGCAAGGCCGCCAAGCCCGTCCGCAAGTACATCGACCTGCTCCACGACAAGGTCGACAAGGACAACCTGCACGCCAATATCTGGATCGGCCCGAAGGAGGCCCCGTATCTGACGCCGGTGATCATGGCCAAGGCCCAGAAGTACTGGGATCGCGCGGTGTGCGCCGTGGCCGACGAGCCCGAGGTGCTCGAGCGCGTGCAGACGGCCCGGCTGAGCTTCGAGTACGCCTGGCTCGAGCAACACCGCTCCTGCGCCTTTGACATGGACCACGCCAATTTCACGAGCCGGCCCGACCCGGCCTTCGTCGAACGACTGCGACATTTTATCGAGGTCGCGCGCCGCTCGAGCGTCACCTGGATCGATGAATGGAGCATGACGCTCGACAAGTACGAGCAGGGCTGCAAGGAGTTGCTCGAGGGCAGTGAGCAAGCCTACACGCCCGTCGAGCCCGTCGCCGTCGACAATGCCGTGCCTGGCCTGCGCTGCGAGTACTACGAGTCGGACGCCGAGTGGGAGCGCCTGCCCGACTTCGACGCCCTCACGCCGGTGAGGACGGGCGTAGCCGAGCGCATCGCCATTGAGTCGCGCGGCCGCGACGACCGGTTCGGCTTCCGCTTCACCGGCTGCGTCCGCGTCGAGCGCGATGGCGTGTACGCCTTCCAGATCGCCTCGAACGACGGTAGCCGCCTGCGTATCGGCGACGCGCTGCTCGTCGACAACGACGGCCAGCACGGCGTCCAGGAGGTCGGCGGCATCGTCGCCCTCAAGGCCGGCTACCACCCGATCGAAGTCACCTACTTCGAAAGCGGCGGCGCCGAGCGTCTCCTCGTCACCTGGGAAGGCCCCGGCTTCGAGAAGACCGTCATCCCCCGCGCCGCGCTGTTCCACCGTGGGGAATAGGTGGCCGCGGCGCACTCGGCCTACAAAGCGAGGTTCGCGCGGCGCTGCTCGATGGTGGTGCGCACCGCCGCCGGATCCAAACGGCGCGGCTCGCATTCCCCTGCCACGCTCAACGCCGCGGCGATGCCCGCGGCCTGGCCCATCATCGAGCACGACGTCATGACGCGGGCGGACGACATGGCCAGTTGGTCCGCGGACAGGCAGCGGCCGGCCGCGAGCAGGTTGCGCGCGCCGCGCGGCAGCAGGCAGCGGAAGGGGATCTGATAGGGCGGGACGGTGCGCTGCTCGGGGGGGAGGATGTAGGTGCGCTTGTCGTCGTCGGGCTTGTGGCCGTCGAGGGCGTAGACGCCGCGCGCGACGGCGTCGTCGAACGTGCGGCCCGCGCGTAGGTCGTCCACGGTGAGCACGTAGTCGCCGACGATGCGGCGGCCCTCGCGGATGCCGATGCGGGCCGGGGCGTGGTCGAGCAGCCAGGGCTTGTGCTCGACGCGCTGATAGTAGTCGAGCACCTCCATCATGCGGCGGCGGGCGCGGATCTCGGCTGCGGTGAGCGACTCGGTGTCGCCGGCGTCAAACATGGGGACCTTGATCTTGAGCGCGTTGCCGCGCGGGCCGTTCGGCCACACGCTCGTCATGGGCAGGTCGTCGCGTTGCTGCAATGCCTCGAACCAACCTTCGGGGACCTGCGGCCGGGCGTCGGCCTCGGCCACGTGCCGCACGAAGAACATCAGCGACATGGGCAGCGTCAGGCCGTCCTCGGGCCGGCCCTTCACGGTCTCGAAGCCCGCCATGCGCACGACTTGGGCCTCGCCCGTGCCGTCCACGAACTGCGATGCGCGCAAGGCCTCCGGGCCGGATGGGCCGCACAGGATGCACTCGGTGATGAGACCGTCGCGTACGCGGACGTCGACGAACTGGGTATGCAGCAGGAGTTTCACGCCTCGACGGAGCAGCAGTTCCTGGAGCACGACGGCGAGGATCTCGTGGTCGAACTTGCGGTTGTCCGCCTCGGGATAGGGACGATACGCCTCGACGGCCTGGAATGCCTCGAGCCCTTCGATAATGCCGTCGAAGGCTTCCCCCTGCCCGGCCGTCTCGCCGCAGAACGAGGCCACCCCGCCCACGGTGGCGTTGCCGCCTACGACCGCGAAGCGCTCGACCAGCAGGACGCGCGCACCGGATCGGGCCGCGGCCAACGCCGCCGATACGCCCGCGATTCCGCCGCCGACCACGGCCACGTCGCACTCGTAGCGCACAGGCACGTCACGGCGCCACGCCACTTCCTGGGCAGACGTCACTCGATATTCCTCCTGGGTGGTCTCGGCCGACACGCCCTGGGCCGCGAGCGCCGCCGCGGCCAGGCCGCTGTTCCTGATGAACTCTCTTCGCGTCTTGGCCATCGGCATTCCTCTACCACGGCAGCGTGGTTGCCAGCGCAACGGACCCCGCCGGGCACGTCAACTCAATTGCCTTGCCGAAGTCGGCCTCCTCGACCGCAACGGGCGCGGGGAATCCTTTGTTGTCGACGGCGGCTTCGTCCGGGCTGTACAAGTAGCGCTTCAGAGACATCGCTTTGCCGTCCGGCGTCTTGACGATGGTCGTCGCCTCCGTATCGCCGCGGTTGATCAGGCAGAAGGTCCACGCCAGGTCGTCGCCCAGCCGCGCCGAGGCCGCCAGGATGCGCCAATCCGGGCTAGGCTGTTCGGGGCGGTAGACGGTGGCGCCGGGCGGGAAGTAGCGCGACAGCAGCGACCATGGATAGAACCATTGGCGGACGCGCAGGCCGCCCTTCTTGTCGGTCCACATGCCCCAGGAGAAGCCCTCGTGGCCGTTGTCGTCGAGTTGCCACGCGCAGACCGCCGCGCTGCCGGCCCGCGCGGCCTGCACGGCGTAGTCGGCCATGAACAGGCCGTAGTAGAACGAGTCGATCTTCTCGTTGCCGGCCGGGTGCTTGGCGTAATCGTTCAACCCGGCCTCGCCCACGATAAAGGGCTTGCCCTTGGCCGCCGGGTCGTGCTCGAGCGCGTAGCGCCACTGGCCCGCAAAGAAATCCTCGAGGCCGCCGGGGCGCACCACGCTGTCGCTGGCGTAGGCGTGGACGTCATACGCGCCGAGCACGTCGCGAAGCTGGTCCACGGCCTGATATTGCCAAGCGGGGGCGTTGCTGTGGTCCGGCCCGGCGAAGGCCACCTGCTTGTCGAGCCCGCGCCGCTCGAGGACCTCAGCCACCATGCGCACGCCCTGCTTCCAGCGCTCCCAGTCGCCCACTTCGTAGTTGGGCTCGTTGACCAGGATGAAGAACTTGATACACGAGTAGCCGCGCCGGTTGAGCAGGTAGTCCATGTACTCCCCGACGGCCTCGGCGTACTTCGGGTCCGCCATGTTCTCGATTCCGGGCACCTTGGTCCAGGACTCGCACCCCCAGTCCGTCAGCAGCACGGTAATGCCTTCTTGTTGGCACAGGTCGAGCTGGCGGCACAGACACTGCATGTCGCGGTTGTCCCAATCGAAGCCGTCCTCGCCGCGGTAGCACCACCGCGTCAACATCATCGTGCGGGCGACCGGTAGCCGCATCCAACGCACCCGCTCGGCGATCACGGCGAAATCCT
>Ga0272442_10011539_pt1 | contig 10762 bp, 8 predicted proteins | sample SSMForm2O_FD_200262 | JGI IMG/M metagenome (GOLD analysis project Ga0272442, IMG submission 200262) | Marine sediment archaeal communities from Little Sippewissett salt marsh, Falmouth, MA, United States - SSM-Form-2O | ecosystem: Environmental > Aquatic > Marine > Wetlands > Sediment ... | reverse complement strand
GAAACCGGCATGGATGCGGGACTGAAGGCCGAAGAGGACAGATTCGGACAACTTGCAGTTTCGTCCCAGGCAAGAGAACTGATTCGACTCTTTTTCTATATGCGTGCCCTGAAAAAAAACCTTTTGAAAGAGCAGATCCGCCCGGTGGCAACCCTCGGTATTGTCGGAAGCGGTCTCATGGGGGGCGGAATTGCGGCGGTCAGTGTCCAGCGGGGCATGGATGTCGTTATCAGGGACGTTGATTACGAGGCGTTGGGACGGGGGGAAAAAGCGATCTGGCAGCATCTTGAACGGCGGGTGAAGCAAGGAGTCCTGACACCGTTTGCAAGAGACCGGCTCTTCAGTCGGATCAGCGCGACGGTGTTGAATCGGGGATTTGAAAAGGCGGATATCGTCATCGAGGCTGTTTACGAGGATCTTGAACTCAAACAACGGATCCTCGCGAGCATGGAAGTGATCATGCGGGACGATGCAATATTTGCCTCTAATACATCGTCGCTGCCGATTTCCTCAATCGCACAAAATGCCAGACGTCCCAAGCAGGTAATCGGCATGCACTATTTCTCTCCTGTGCCGCAAATGCCGCTCCTGGAGATTGTGGTGACGGACAAAACCGCCAACTGGGTGACGGCAACGGCGGTGGAGACGGGCATTCGGCAGGGTAAGACAGTGATCGTCGTGCATGATGGGCCGGGCTTTTATACCACCCGTATACTCGCACCGCTTTTGAATGAAGCGCTGCTCCTGATTGAAGAGGGGGCTTCGATCACCGAGGTGGACGATGCACTGTGTGAATTCGGATTTCCAGTCGGTCCACTTGCACTGATTGACGATGTGGGGATTGATGTGGGTGCCCATGTCTCAAAAATTCTGGGGCCCTTCTTTGCCGAACGGGGTGTGAAATTAAGCCGGTCAATGGAAGCGTTGTGCCGTGCCGGGTATCGGGGCAGAAAAAACAACCGGGGATTCTATCGGTACAGCCGTCGGCGCAACGGCACACGGAGGAACACGCCCAATCGCGAAATTTATTCATTCTTTGGGGGTAAGAAGCGAATTTCTTTCGACAGGGATATCCTGCAGGATCGCCTGTCGTATGTAATGATTAATGAAGCCGCGCGATGTCTCGAAGAAGGCATATTACGTACATCCCGTGACGGTGATATAGGTGCGGTATTCGGCCTGGGGTTTCCAGCGTTTCTGGGTGGACCATTCAGATATATGGATAATTACGGCATACGGCGTATCCTGGGACGTCTCGAAACCCTTGAGAATATGTATGGTGCCAGGTTTAGTCCGGCGGAAATTATCAGAAGAAAAGTACAATCAAATGAGCATTTTCATCAGATGAATGTGTCCGATAAACACGACGAGTCATAACGATAATCCTGGATGCTTCTCATGTCTGTTCCTCTATGTTCGGCAATCACACCGTCATAGCGCGAAAGAACCCATTTTTTCGGCACCTGCCATAGTGTTTTTATAAAAAAATTGGTTCTTCTCCAATTCAGTTGGAGAAGAGGGATCCAGGGATTCCAGGGTTTCTTTTCTAAAGACGTTATAAGTGACTTTACCAATCTTTCAATTTCTGTGATGCCTTTTTTAGAATACCCCGTTCACCTTTTGCAATGAAATTTAAATCCCCTGCTACTAATAACTGTGTTTCCAATTCACAGACAGAACCATAAAATATGTAAAGCATTCTGCATTTTCAAATCTTTGAAGTGCTTTAGCATTTCATGTGATCCCTTGAATCCTCTATATAATACCTTCTAAATTTGATACGTTGTCTTAATTGCAACCAGTCGGGAAGTGATCCTAAAAATTCAATAAATATTTCCTATCATTTACCGATATAAGAAATAATACCAGACCGTGGGAGCAGATGTAAGGTGCGCGTGTTCCGGCTGGAATTTTCCGACACACGGACGATGCACGATAGAGTTATCAGCCGGCGAATGCACTTGAAGACCATGCGTGGATCTGCCGAAGGGAGACAACATGCTGACAATTCCGATCATCGGATGTGCGAGTATTCTTTTAATGATCGTCATCTATTTCGAAAAGGAGCGTAACCCACAGTATATCGTGCCTGCCAAGGCCCTGCTTTCATGTTTGTTTGTGTTCACCGTAATAGTGCAGGCCCATCCGGTACCGATATATTATCATTCCATTCTAAGTGGCCTCGTTCTCTGCCTTGCCGGGGATATCATGCTGGCCGTCCCGCATGAGCGGATGTTTCTGTTCGGACTCATCGCCTTTCTGGCAGGACATGTGTTGTATATTGTCGGTTTTTACAGCATTGCCAGGGTCGGTCCCGGTCTGTGGGCCGGTCTCTTGATCGTGTCATGTATCAGCGGTGGCGTCTATCTGCGATTAAAACCTTATCTGGGTGCAATGAAAATGCCGGTCCTTGCTTATATTGCCGTTATCAGCGTAATGGTGATTGCCTCTATAGCGGTGATGGGTAATTTCAGATTGACCGAAGCGGGTCGCGTTATGATATTTTCAGGTGCCTTCTGTTTCTATTTTTCCGATATGTTCGTTGCGCGCGATCGATTTTTTAAAAAGGAATATATGAATCGTGTAATCGGACTTCCACTGTATTACGGAGGACAGTTTCTGTTGGCATTCTCGGTCGGAGTTGTCGCAGGGTAATGAAAAAATGTGGTATTACATCTGGTTACAAATGAGTTGGCAAATTGCATTCAAATGCTGGACAGCCGTGCAAAGTGATGATAGTATTCACGCGCGATTCTTGTATGCAGGGGTTATTTTGACGAATGCGGATGCACATTCCGCCGTTACAATGCATTGAATCAATTATTCACGCAGAAAGGACTGGTGATGACTGACAAGGGAAAACCCATAGAAGAAATCATCGCTGAATTGGAAACTTTGGAAATCAAACGAGCCGAGCAGCAGTATGCTGAGGAATCAGAGGTTTCGGATGTCGCGGCAGGAATATCGGTCGAGAAATCACAACCGCTGTCCGACACTCCTTTAGAACATGCTGAGGGGTTGGCCGTCGAAGAAACCGCCCCGGGGGCACATGGTAATGTTTCCCCGGATGTGAAGCCATCCGATGACGAATATAAAGATGTATTCGGTGAAAGCGAAAAAGATGAGGATCTTGGCATCCAACCTCCGGATGAACTTGTTCTGGAATCTCATCTGGAAGACAAAACACCGTACGACACGGGGGAAAATACTGATTTTGAGCATATAAGCGCCGGCAATCCGGGCAGCGGCGCACCACTCGAACCATCAGAGGAACTCGTTCTAGAGAATTCCTTTGATGAACTGATTCTGGATGATGAGGGGAATAGCCAAACGCTGACATTCGAGAGTATGTCGGACGAGGTTGCCCAAAAAGAAAAAGTATTCGAGGAGACAGACGAAAAACCGATCGAAGAAAAGATCTTCGACGATATTTTTGCCGACAAAATGAACGGGGCATCTTTCGAGAATACATCTGAGGCCGATACGGCCCGAAGGCTGTCCATGGAAGCCCTCGCGAAGGAATTTGACGAGCTTGAATTTACATCGCAAGCACCTTCCGATGATGTGGCGGCAGAAATCTCCCTTGATAATGCCATGGACGATACGTTCATGAAGGTACGCGACGACGGGCCGTTCGATGAGGTACAGTCATCAGGTGCCTCACATGAAAAGTCGACGCGACAGCCGGAATCGGAAAGTGACACTGCTTCGACATGGGATAATAACGATGACTCGTGGTCTCCGGAACCACCACTTGAGTCCCTGGCTGCAGCCGGTGTGGAAGATACCGATACAACGGGTGAGAAAGCAGGGAAGGAATCCGGAGGGCCACCGGCACCACCGCAGGAGAAAAGGGGCAGCCGACGCATGGGGTTCCTGTTCGTTCTTTTCCTGGTGGTTGTTGCCGGATACGCCTATTTTGTGTGGCCGACCATGTATCGCCAGGGACAGATGATTTCCGGTGACCGGACATATTCAATGAGAATCCACCGGATTACCCAGGTGGAAGAGTATTACGAGGGTGGAAAGTGGCACCGAGGGCTCGGGCCGCAAGTGATCGCACACAGTCCCCAGGTGGGGAAGATGCTGCCGAAGCCGGCAGATACGACCCGGAAAAATCCTGCGGCAGCGGCTGAAAAACACTCGGAGATCACCACGCAGTCTGAAGTGCAGGCTCCTGTGAAGGCGATATTACATAAAATCGAAAAACAGGGAGACGCCGTGAGCGGGGATGCGAAGACAGTTGCATCGCCGGAGGCGACTCACGATGAAGGCGTTGTTTTTGCCGATAGCACCAAGGTGCCGGGAGGCGATGTACCGCCGGCAACCACCGAAGCGATGCCTGCAGGGGATAGTGCCCGGAAACCGATGGCGCCCGAGGCGGCAGCGGTACCGAGCGATGCGCCTCGTAACGTGACGGAGAGTAAAGAAGTGGCCGACACAATCTCCGAGCCCGCACAGCAAGAACCTGCGGACATCCTCGAGGCGAAAGTCGATCAGGCGCCGAAAACCACGACACACGTCAGTCAGAAGAAAGACAGAGCCTATGCCATTCAGATCGGGTCGATGAGATTTCTCGAATTTGCGAATGACATTGTGGAAGAGCTTGATAAACAAGGCATGGCTCCTCATATCAAGACGGTCAAGACCGCCCGCGACGGTGTCTGGTATGTGGTGTATATCGGGCAATTTGATGCAAGACAAAAGGCGCGGCAGTACATGAAAGATAACAAAATCGAAACGATATATCCAGGCAGCTATATTCGGAAAATATCGTTGGTAACTGCTCAGAAGTAACCCGGTATCTGCCGGAGTCGCGTGGCGAGCGTGCCGGGAATCGAAGTTGTCATGATACACCGCACATGCTTATAAAAGATATGAGCTTACATATATAAAAAGCTGACCCGTTTGAGTACCCGCTAATTACGCCGGTAAGTATCAAAATACCCCGGTGGAACGCGAAGGAGCATCGGTGATGGAATGAATGCGAGAAAACCCCGCGATCAGTTGGTGACGCGGGGTTTTTGTTATGGTTCCGTAAAAATCCTTAATAATTTTAACCTGGAATTTAACAATTACAGGGGGGAGCAATGAAACCGATTGGACCTTTAATGTGGGAACACCGACTCATCGAAGGCATGGTGCATGTCATAAAAGATGAGCTTGCCAGAATGAAGAAAGAGGGGTCGCTCAATCCATTTCTGATCGATGCGATCATCGATTTTTTCAAAATCTATGCAGATCGAACGCATCATGGCAAGGAAGAAGACATACTGTTCCGTCGATTGGAGAAAAAACACCTCACGGGAGAACTTCGCACCATAATGAACGGGCTGATGGAGGATCATGTCAGGGCCCGTGAGAATGTCGGTGCGCTCGCCGTTTCGCATGACCGATATAAAAAGGGTGACGAAGGTAGCCGCGATGACATACTGGAGCGGTTGCGCCACATAACGGAAATCTATCCCCGACACATCGAAAAAGAGGACAAGGAATTCTTTTATCCCTGCATGGACTATTTCGCCGAAGAAGAACAGCGTATTATGCTTGATGAATTCATGGAGTTCGACCGTCACATGATTCATGAGAAATACAGAAATGTTGTCGAATCCTTTGGCGGCAAGGTATTGAAACAATAGAAAAGCCATGGACAGCCGGTAGTTAAAAAAACCGATAGAAGTGATGGCGTGTGCCGGGACAGGTCGGATGAACCTTCTTAAAATTCGGGACGACAAACGCACTGGATACTGCTGCGCCAGGGAGTTCGGCCGATGAGTAGTGCGAATGCTGACGGCATGGTCGGGATTCGTGTATGGTAAAATGCCGAAATGAACTGATGGATTATAAATAAGTCCGGAGGATGTCTCATGAAACGTAAAGTAATGTGGTGGACAAGGGCCACATGTGCAGGTGTGCTGTGTGCGATGGCATGCACCGCATATGCCGCTGAACATCGGGAAATGAACGTTACCGTCACATCAGACCGGAAGGTTTCCGGGTTCGTGCATCCGGAATCAGTGGCATTCGATCCGGACGAAAAAGTGCTTTACGTCAGTGAGTTCGGATCGGTGTTGCGCCCCACGTTAAAAGACGGCAAGGGAAGGATCAGCAAGGTGAGTCTTGAGGGGCGGGTGATTGAGAAGCACTGCCTGCCGATCGGACATGACATCTTACATAAGCCGAAAGGAATTTGGATTGAGGGTGACAGACTCTGGGTTACCGACATCGATGCCGTATGGATATTTGATCTAGACACCAGACGAGGAAAGAAGGTTATTCTCCCCGACGCGCTTTTTGCAAACGATCCGACGGTCATGAAGGATTCACTCTATGTAAGTGACAGCACCAAAAAGTGTATTTACAGAATTACGCCGGCAGATTTTCTTTCCGAGAATGTCAGTCCGCATGTTGCCATCTATGGTACAACGCTTTCCTTCGGACCGAACGGGCTTTTTCCTGCGGCAGACGGCGATACTCTCCTGGTTGCGGGGTACAGTACGGAAGAGCAGGAATACGGTGTATATGCCATTGAAAGTTGCGAATCACTGTCGACAGTTGTCAGGAATCTGGGTATGCTTGACGGACTGGTCCAGCTTGATGACGGCAGCATCATGGTCACGGACTGGAAGTCACAGTCTCTTATCCTGTGGCACAGAAAAGGGGGTCTCAAAACACTGGCGACGGACTTTCGGGGACCGGCAGATTTTTGCGTTGTGCCCGATAAAGGTGGGCTTCTCGTAGTGGTGCCGGACCTGGTTGTCGGTGATTTACGGTTTATTCGCCTTGAGATAAAAGGATCATCTCCCGATTAGTTGCAATTAACTAGGGCAACGTATCGAATTTGACAGGTATTATATAGAGGATACAAGGGTTTACGTGGAATGCTAAAGCACTTCAAAGATTTGAAAATGCAGAATGCTTTACATATCTTATGGTTCTGTCTGTAAATTGGAAACACAGATATTAGTAGCAGGGGATTTAGATTTCATTGCACAAGGTGAACGGGGTACTCTCGAAAAAGGCATAGCGGAAATCGAAAGAATGGTAAACGCGCTTATAAAGTCTCTGAAACAGAAATCCTTGAGTTCTTGACCCCTGGAATCCTTGATTACTTTTGTACAACTAAATTAAAGAAGAACCAATAGATAAAAATCTCCAAAATTTCAGGCAGATGCATGCGACAACGCGATTCAGTGTTGCCGGCTCTGCCGTGCGGGGTGTGAGTAATATCCTGTGGCCTGCTATTGGTACGTATGTAGGAAACACACCGATGTGGTGAGACAAGAAGAAGGAGGTGCAGATGAATATGACGGGCGGGAGATGGTATATCACACAGCAGACATTCCCGGAACTTTTCCATCGAAATGTAACGAACTATGCGGATCGGCGTGCTCAGTGGTGGCGAACGGAAGGAACGTCAACCGCCTCACTTACCTATGCCGAACTCGGGAAAATTGTCAGAGAACTGGCATCGGGCCTGATGGCCCTTGGAGTAGAGCAGGGGGATCGCGTGGCGGTTATGGCCCACACATGTCCAGAATGGGCCTGGGCGGATTATGCAATTTTATCGGCGGCCGGTATTACCGTTTGTATCTATCCGACTCTCTCTGCCGGTGAGGCATCGTTTATTGTAAACGACTCGAATGCGAAGGTTCTTTTCGTAAATGATGTCGAACTGCTTCAAAATATTTTAGATACCAGGCCGAGTATGCCCGGACTTGAAAAAATAATCGTGCTTCATGGGGTACCGTCATCCGAGGATGACGATGTGCTGGGGCTGGATGGTGTGACCGCGCTGGGGCGCGAACTTCTCGAGCACGACGCATCGGCATATGATGTACGGTGGCGTTCAGTAACACTTGACGATCCTATGACAATTGTCTATACGTCGGGTACGACGGGGATTCCCAAAGGGGCAGTCCATACGCACTTCAGTTTCAATGCGGCATGTCGAAGGGATCTTGCAATCGCACCGGAATTGAAGGCAGACGATGTGTTCCTCTCATTTTTACCTCTTGCCCATACCTATGAGCGCGAGTGCGGTCACGGCTGTGCGATGCACGGGGCGGTAACGGTGGCATACTCATCGCCCAAAACAATCGTGGAGGATTTAGGGATTTTCCGGCCTACTGTGTTCATGTCTGTCCCGCGAATCTACGAGCGGATTTTCATGGCCATGCGTAAGAAGGCGTCACAGTCTGTCGTGAAGAATGCCATATTTCAATATGCCCTCGCTGTGGGGCTCAAGGTTGTCAACGCCCGGGAGGATGACCACGGGTTTGTCGATATGTCGGAAAATGCCGACATGTTCGGGTCCCTCAGCTTTGGATTGAAACTCCGGTACCGATTTGTCGATAAGATATTATTCCGCAAGGTGCGTGACATGCTTGGGGGGCGATTCCGGTTTGCATTCTCTGCTGCAGGCAGCCTTCCGGCGGACCTGTGCAGAGTTTTTATGGCAATGGGAATCAGAATCTACGAGGGCTACGGGGCGACGGAGACCTGCAACACTGTGAATCTGAACAGACCGGAAAAGGTGTTACCCGGATCGGTAGGTCCCCTGTGTGAGGGGGTAGAAGGCAAAATGGCCGATGATGGAGAGTGGCTGGTGCGGGGTGACAACAATATCAGAGAGTACTGGAACGATCCTGAAGCGACGAAGGCCGCATTTACCGAAGACGGTTATTACCGGACGGGAGACATCGTTGAAATGCTGGTCGACGGCTACATCAAAATAATTGATCGCAAGAAAGGCCTCATGGTGCTCGATACGGGTAAAAACATACCCTCTGCCAAGATCGAAAGTGCCTTTTCTCTCTGTAATTATATCGATATGGTTGTGCCCATCGCAGATAATAGAAAATTTGTGACAGCCCTTGTAGTTCCCGATTTTGATGCAGTAATAAGTTACTTTGCCGACCACAAGATACCTTACGACGAAAAGACGTTCGAATTTATCGGTGATGGTCCGACGCGTATATGTGCCAAGGTCGGCAGAGAATTCATAGAACACGAAGAGTTCAGGAGTATTATCGATACGGAAATTCAGAGGGCGAATGCGGGGTTGGAAGAATACGAACGCATAATAAAGTATCAAATCGTTCCAAGAAGGTTTACGGAACAGACGGGAGAGCTGACGCCGACATTGAAAGTGAAGCGACAGCAGGTCCTGAAGAATTTTGAGTCGGAGATTGACGAAATGTATTCATAATACATATGGCCCCCCGAGGCATGGTGTAACCACAGAGACGGCATCAATATGAGAGGAGTACTATGTGAACATGTTCGAATCGGGAATAGTGGCGTTTCTGTGGCTGATTATGCGGATCCTCGTTGCCGTGTACGTGTGTGTACTCATCCTGGTAGTAATATTTCAGGCTCGGTTGCTTTATTTCCCCGAACGACGACTCATCGCGACACCAGGGGAGGTTGATCTGCCTTTCGAGGAAGTGCATTTCTGGACGCAGGACGGAGTGATTCTGTCAGGTTGGTTTATAGAGGCTGAAAAACCGCGGGGGGTCGTGTTGTTCTGCCACGGAAATGCCGGCAATATTTCCCACCGGCTTGATTCCATCGCAATATTTCATCGCCTGGGGTTGAGCACGTTCATATTTGATTATCGCGGGTACGGTGAAAGTCAAGGCAGCATCAGCGAAGAAGGTGCCTACCAGGATGTGGAAGCGGCCTGGAGTTACCTTGTAAAAATACGAGAAACCGCTCCCGACGAGATTATTGTGTTCGGACGGTCTCTCGGTGGGGCCGTTGCTTCACACCTGGCGAAAAATCATAATCCGAAAGGTCTGATTATAGAATCCTCTTTTACATCGGTTCCGGATCTGGCAGCCGACCTCTATCCGTTTATTCCCGTGCGTTTCCTGCTTCGTATTAAGTATGAGACGGTCAAAAATCTTAAGTTCGTAAACTGCCCTGTTCTGATTGTCCATAGCCGTGATGATGACATAATACCTTTTACTCACGGGCGCCGTCTTTTCGATGCGGCCATGCCTCCGAAGGAATTCCTTGAAATCAGCGGGTCACACAATGAAGGCTTTGTCGCCTCGGGTCGATATTATGTTGCAGGCCTGAATGCCTTCATTGCAAAACTTGTCGGAGAGTTATGAACCCGAAAACGTCGAATGTACTAATATTGCCGATTCGCAATCAGTGCATGCGGACAGGGTGTCAATGCCGTTTGTCTATAAGCTGGAAGAGGGAGACTTGCCATTGCGCACATTTGCCAGAAATACGCCGAAGAGAACCAGAACGCCCCCGGCTGCCTGAATGGGAGTGAGCGTTTCACCGAGGAGTATCCATGCTCCGATTGCCGTGACAACCGGGATCCCGTTGATGAAGACTGCGGCACGAGAGGCCGGTACTTTCGTCAGTGCATAGTTATACGCGAGAAATGCCCCAACGGTCGCGAATAACACCAGAAAGACCAAGGCACCCACGGAATTGAAATGGATGGTGCACCATTGTATATCGGGCAGCTCCCACAGGAACGCGGGAAAATAAAAAAGTGTGCCGTATAATGTCTGCATCCCCGTGATTTCGAAAGCGGAATATGTCTGCCCCACATCACGTGCTGCAATGGTGTAAAGTGCGGCCGAGATGACGGCACCAAAGATAAAGAGGTCGCCGAGGAGATTCCCTTTCATGGTCCACCTGAAATCGGCGGCACCCGTGATCAGTATCGTGATGCCGATGACGGATATTAATATGCCGATAATGCCTGCGAGCCGTGTGCGTTCTTTAAGGAAAA
>Ga0272442_10011538_pt1 | contig 10762 bp, 8 predicted proteins | sample SSMForm2O_FD_200262 | JGI IMG/M metagenome (GOLD analysis project Ga0272442, IMG submission 200262) | Marine sediment archaeal communities from Little Sippewissett salt marsh, Falmouth, MA, United States - SSM-Form-2O | ecosystem: Environmental > Aquatic > Marine > Wetlands > Sediment ... | reverse complement strand
GCCGAGCTCAGGGCGCTGATGAAGGCGATCGAGGCGGGCGAGGCCTGAGCGGGCTTCCACGCCGTCGGCGCCGACGGTCACCGTCCGTCGCTGAAGGGTCGTCCCGGGCGGCAGAGACGCCCACCTGGAAGACAACCCCGCCGACGTCGCCCGGACGACGGCCTCCTCACAACGCAAGGCCTTCGCCCCGGGCACCGAGCACGACACGGCGGCGTCGCGAAGACCGTCAGGATGCCCTATTCGTCCGCGGCGTCGATGCGACGGGCCAACTCGGCGCTGGAGACCACGTGATGCCCGGCCTCGCGCAGCGTACCGGTCGCGGCCTCGGCGTCCTCGAAGCGGAAGACCATCATTCCCTTCTCGCGGGTCCGGTAGGTGAAGGCGTACATGTACTCGACGTTGATGCCCGCCTTCTCGACGGTCTCGAGCACCTCGGCCAGGCCGCCCGGGCGGTCGGGCACGTCCAGGACGACGACGTCGGTCACCTTCACGACGAAGCCGTCGGCCTCCAGGGCCTCCACGGCCCGGTCGCGGTCCCGGATCATCATTCGCAGGATACCGAACTGCCGCGTATCGGCCAGGCTCAAGGCGCTGATGTTGACCCGGGCCCGGGCGAGCGTCCGGCACGCGTGCGACAACTGGCCTTGCCTGTTCTCCAGGAATACGGAAACCTGCTTGCGTTCCATGGCGCACCTCCGGCGGGAGCGTGTGGCTGGGTGACGTTCGTCTCTACGGTTCTCGGTTGTCGATTACGTGCCGGGCCTTGCCCGCGCTGCGTTCGAGCGTCTGCGGCTCGACGAGCTTGACGGCGACCCGCAGGCCGATCACGCCCTCGATCGCGCCGGTGAGTTGTCCTTGCAGGGCCTCGAGCTTGCGGATCTCGTCGCTGAAGAACTCCGGCGTGACCTCGACCTGGACCTCCATCTGGTCCAGGCCCCGGTCGCGGGTCAGAACGATCTGGTAGTGAGGCAGCGTGCCCTCGACGGCCATCAGGGCGGCCTCGACCTGGCCGGGAAAGACATTCACGCCGCGAACGATGAACATGTCGTCGCTGCGCCGTGCGATCCGGCGGATGCGCCGAATGCTCCGCCCGCACGGGCACGGCTGGGTGATGAACGCCGTGATGTCCCGCGTGCGGTAGCGGATCATCGGCATCGCCCGCTTGCTGAGCGTCGTCAGAACCAACTCGCCCTCCTCGCCGTCGGGTACCGGCTCGTGCGTCTGCGGGTCGATGATCTCCGGGTAGAAGAGGTCCTCGAACACGTGCAGCCCCTGCTGGGCCTGGCACTGGCTGGCCACTCCGGGGCCGATAATCTCGCTGAGCCCGTAGATGTCGTACGCCTTGATCCCGCCGAGCGATTCGAGCTTCCGCCCCATCGCGTCGGACCAGGGCTCGGCCCCGAGGACCGCCACCCGAAGGGGCAGCTCGGCCAGGGCGATCCCCATGTCCCCCGCTCGGTCCAGCAGGTGCGCCAGGTAGCTCGGCGTGCAGCAGATCGCCGTGACGCCGAAGTCTTTCATCACCATGATCTGCCGGTCCGTCTGGCCTCCGGACGTCGGGATGACCGTCGCGCCCAGCGCCTCGGCCCCGTAGTGCGCACCGAGCCCGCCGGTGAACAGACCGTACCCGTAGCTGTTCTGGATCACGTCGCCGGCGCCCAGGCCGCAGCAGACGAACGTCCGCACCATCGCCTCCCGCCATACGTCGATATCGCCGGCCGTGTAACTCACGACGATCGGCTTGCCCGTCGTCCCCGACGAGGCGTGAAGGCGGACGATCTCCTCCAGCCCGCACGCGAACAGCCCGAACGGGTACGTCTCCCGCAGATCGTCCTTCACCGTGAACGGCAGCCGGGCCAGATCCGCCAGCGACCCCAGGTCGTCGCTCGTCAGGCCGCGCTCGTCCATGCGCTGCCGGAACAGCTCGACGCGCTCGTACGCCCAGGAGACGATCGCCCGAAGGCGCCGAAGCTGGAGGTCGCGAAGCTGCGAGGCGCCGAGGTAATCGGCGGCGCTGGCGGGGGGATACGATGTCGGGTTGCCCGTCTGGACCATCGGTCGCTCTCGAGTTAAGGACTCACCTCACGCGCCATCGCGCCCGATCCGGAAAGCCCGCAGGTTGACCTCGTGCAGCCGGGCCTCCAGAACCGCGCGGATCGCCTCGTGCCAGTGCGCTTCCGGGATGTCGAGCTCCCGGCTGAGGCGCCCCAGCAGCGCGACGTTCAGGCTTCTCTTGTTCTCCAACGCTTCGCCGTCCACGTCGGCGGGCGTCAGCAGCATGCCGGTCTCGGCCAGGGCGCAGCGGGCGACGTCCACTTGGTCTTCGGAGAGCACCAGCAGGTAGTCCGCCTGCCCTTGGGGCACCATGGGGCTGTAGACCTTCGGGCCGAACCGCACGTCGCAGGCGACACTCCCGCCCCGCTGGCTCATGCCGTGCACCTCGGCCTTTTTGACGTCCACGCCGGTGCGGAAGGCGGCCTCGGCGAGGATGTCGCTACAGGTCAGCACGCCCTGGCCTCCCACGCCGGCGACCACCACGTTGACGACGCGCGAGGCCTTCATGCTCCGCCCTCCCGCGCGCCGCGGGCAAGCTCGCGTGCCGCCCGGGCACGCTTGCTCGCCGCCAGGATGCACTGACGCCGGACAACGATCAGGCTGAGCTTCCCGCCGGCCAGCGCCGCGTCGAGCGCGGCCTGCCAGGCGGCCTCGTCGCGAACCGGGTCGACGACCGTCACCTCGTCAAAGCCCACCGCCGTGGCGATCTCCTCGATGCGCACCTGCCTGGCCTCGCTGCCGTCGAGGCGCTGGCCCGTGCCGGGGTGGTCCTGGAGCCCGGTCATCGCCGTCGTGCGGTTGTCCAGCACGAGCACGACGTGGCCGGTGGGCGGCGGGTTGTAGACGGCCTCGATCAGCCCGGTGATCCCGCTGTGCAGGAACGTGCTGTCCCCGATGATACTGACGACCTTTCGGGCCTCGGCCTCCGGCAGGACGTGCCGCATCCCCAGCCCCACGCCGATACTCGCGCCCATACACACGAGCGTATCCATTGATTCGAACGGCTCGAGCGCGCCGAGAGAGTAGCAGCCGATATCGCCGGGGACGTGGCAGCCGCGATCGCGGAGGGCCTCGAACACCTTGCGGTGGGGGCAGCCCGGGCACAGTTGAGGGCGCGTCCCCGGCGCCGGCGCCGGCTCGGGCGACGGCTCGCCCGCGACGATCCGCCGAACCCCGCCAACGCTCAACTCGCCGAAGCGAAATGCCGGTGGCTTGGGCTCCACGGCGATCCCCGCCGCGAGCAGGTCGCCGGCCAGCAGGTTCTCGCCCTCGTCGATCACCACGCAGCGATCGACGCCCGCGGCAAACGCCGCCAGCGCCCGGACCGGCAGGGGGTAGCTCAATCCCAGCTTGTAGACGCTCGCGTCGGGGGCGGCCTCGCGGACGTGCTGGTAGGCGACCCCGCTGGTGATGACCCCCAACGCGGAGGTGCCCTCGACCCGCCGGTTCCACTCGCCCCGCTCGGACCACGCGGCGATCCTGTCCAGCTTCTCCCGCAGACGGCGGTGCGCCGGACGCGCGAAGACGGGGATCATCACCCGGCGGGCGAAGTCCCTCTCGAACCGCGGCACGCCGGGCGCGGGGGGCATCGACCCCGCCGACGTCACGATCGTCCGGGAGTGGCAGATCCGCGTCGTCAGCCGCAACAGGACCACCGTCTGGAACCGCTCGGACAACTCGATCGCGCGGGCGGTGAAGTCGTACGCCTCCTGGCTGTCCGACGGCTCCAGCATGGGAACCCCCGCCGCCCGAGCGTAGTGACGCGTGTCCTGCTCGTTCTGGCTGGAGGCCATCCCCGGATCGTCGGCCGAAACCAGCACCAGGGCCCCGTCCACCCCCGTGTACGCCAGCGTGAACAGCACGTCGGCTGCCACGTTCACCCCCACGTGCTTCATCGTGCACAACGCCCGCGCACCGGAAAACGCCACCCCCGTGGCCACCTCCAGGGCGACCTTCTCGTTCGGTGCCCACTGCGCACGACCACCGTACCGGCTGAAGCTCTCCAGGATCTCCGTGGACGGCGTACCGGGATACCCCGTTCCCAACGCCACGTGGCACCGCGACGCGGCCAACGCGACGGCTTCGTTCCCGCTGAGCAGGAGACGATCTTCCATAACGGTCAACAGCACAACTCCTCAACTGCGAACCACGACGCGACCGGCGGATCGGGAACCCGATCGCTCGCCCCCGGGGCCAAACACCCGGAGACCAGACCAGGGGGATCCGAACAGATCGCCCGACGACCAAGGCGGCATTGTACCAAGGCGAGGCCCCCCCGCCAACAGCCCGATCGATGCGGCGCGCTCGTGCCGGACAACCACCGGAGCCTTCGGTGCCCCCTGGACCCCGCTCCGGAAGGCCAAATAATCAGAATAGTCCGCGTTTGGCTTCGTTTGGCGCTTTTTATTTCGGCGCCCCCTTCCCCGGCCGACCCCGCCCGGAAGGACCATCGATTCAGACAAGGCCCAAAGCCATCCAGGACGCACGGGAAACATCTTGTTAACCATTATCTCCCCATATGATTTTTTTTCAAGCCTTTTATAGAAAAAAATATCTCTTTTAGCAACACAGGGCCGCACCGGTCTTCCTCGGGTCCCGGCCGCGGGGAGGGATCAGGCCCGGGCCAGGGGCGGCACGAGGCGGCTGATGCCGGAGGCTTGCTCGTACATTCGCCCGGCCCGCAGGACGGTTTCTTCGGCGAAGACCGGGCCGATCAACTGCATACCGATCGGCAGTCCGGCGGCGCTGAGGCCGGCGGGGATCGAGATCCCGGGCAGTCCGGCGAGGTTCACGCTGATCGTGTAGATATCGGCGAGGTACATCGTCAGCGGGTCGTCGGTTTTCTCGCCGAGTTGGAAGGCCGGCGTCGGCGAGGTCGGGCACAGCAGGACATCGCACGCCTCGAACGCCCGGTCGAAGTCGTTCTTGATCAGGCGGCGGACCTTGGACGCCTTGTTGTAGTACGCGTCGTAGTACCCGGCCGAGAGCGTGTACGTCCCGAGCATGATGCGTCGCTTGACTTCCTGCCCGAGCGCCTCGGCCCGGCTGCGGGAGTAGAGGGCGACGATGTCGTCGAGTTTTTCGGCCGTGCGATGGCCGTAGTGGACGCTGTCGTATCGGGCGAGGTTACTGGACGCCTCGGCCATGGCGAGGATGTAGTAGCAGGCGACGGCGTAGGAGGACAGGGCGCCGCCCTCGTCGATATCGATTCGGCTGTGGGGCAAGGAGACGTCGACGACGGTGGCTCCCGCGTCGCGATAGGTTTCGGCGGCTCCGTGGAGCACGGCGGCGATTTCGGCGTCAAGCGCATCGGAGAAGAACTCCTCGACCAGCCCGACGCGGAGGCCCTCGATGGGCGTTTCGACGGTGGCGAGGTAGTCCGGCACGTCGCGGGGGACGCTGGTGCTGTCGCGGGCGTCGTGGCCGGCGAGGACGCCCGTCAGCAGCGCCGCGTCGGCGACGTCGACGGTGATCGGGCCGACCTGGTCGAGGCTCGAGCCGTAGGCGACGAGCCCGTAGCGGCTGACGCGTCCGTAGGTGGGCTTGAGGCCGACAACGCCGCAGAAGGCCGCCGGCTGGCGGATGGACCCGCCGGTATCGCTGCCGACGGCGGCGGCGCAGAGTCGGCCCGCGACGGCCGCCGCCGAGCCGCCGGAAGAGCCCCCGGGAACGCGGGTGGGATCCCAGGGGTTGTGCGTGGGGGCGAAGCCGCTGTTCTCCGTCGAGGAGCCCATGGCGAATTCGTCGAGATTGGTCTTGCCCAGGACGACCGCGCCGGCCTGCTGGAGTTTCGCGACGGCTGTGGCCGTGTAGGGCGAGCGGAAGCTCTGGAGCATCTTCGACGAGCAGGTCGTGTGCCCGACGGTCGTGCACAGGTTGTCTTTGACGGCGATCGGCACGCCGCCGAGCGGGCCGAGGTCTTCTCCGGCGGCCCGGCGGGCGTCCAGGGCGCGGGCCTGTCGCAGCGCATCGTCGGCGAGGACCTCGTTGTACGCGGCGACCGTCGGCTCGTGGCGCTCGATGGCGGCCAGGTAGGCGGTGGCGGCCTGTTCGCAGGAGACCTCGCCGGCGGCGATCCGGTCGCGAAGCTCGTGGGCCGATCCTCGGATTCGTTCGTCGCCGCCGCTCACGAGCTTTCTCCGATGACCTTGGGCACCTGGAAGAAGTCCCCGTCGCGCGCCGGCGCGTTGGCCAGCGCTTGCTCGGGCGTGAGCCCCTCGACGGGCGTATCGTTGGCCAGCACGTTGCGAAGCTCGGCGGCGTGGGCCATCGGCTCGACGCGGTCGGTATCGAGCTGCTGGAGCTTGTCGAAGTACTCGAGGATGTCGGCCAACTGCCGCCGGAGGGTCCGCACCTCCTCGTCGGTCAGCTCGATGCGGCTGAGTCTGCCGATATGGCGAACCAGAGTCTCGTCGATCGTTTGGGGCATCGGGGGTTCTCCTGCGGCGCTCATCATTGGCGATTGTCCCGCCCATGTCAACGCGGAGACGGACCCGTCGGCGGAGCCCGGGGCGATTTTCCGGGCCATCGCGTGATTGACCTCTCGCGCCGTGCATGCTACGATGCGGCCCTGATGGACGGCCTCTGCCACAGTCAAGAAGGAACGGGATGCCCAAAGGCGACGTGATTGAGGTGGAAGCGATCGTGAAGGCGGCGCTTCCGAACGCGATGTTTCGGCTGGCGATAACGGTCGGCGAGAACACGCACGAGATCATCGGCCACATCTCCGGCAAGATGCGTCGGCACTACATCCGGATCACTCCGGGCGATCGGGTGCTGGTTCAGCTCAGCCCCTACGACCTGACCAAGGGCCGCATCGTCTTCCGCCAGCGCTGAGTCGCCCGGGTGGATCGAGGCCGAGACGGGTCCGTCGCCGACGGGTGACGGGCCTTTTGCTTTGCGCGGAGATTCTCCCCTGATTTCGTATCCCCCCCGAGGCTCAGCCGGGTTAGACCTGAGCGGGATCCCGGCCGGCGCGGGCGAAGGCTGTTCGGAAACGCAAAGGCAACGGAGAGAGGCTGATGACGTCTGGGAAGTATAGCTGGGTGCGGGTGGTGGTTGTGTGCGTGTTGGCGACGGTGGGCGTCTGCGCGGCGGCCGGCGGAGAGCCCGCCGCCGGCAAGGCCGGCATGGACGCCGCCGAGGGGATGGTCTACTACCACGAGGAGCGACACGTCGGCAAGGACATCAGCGAGTTGGTATCCAAGCTGCCCTTCGCCTATTACCCGTCGATTCGCAAGCTGGAGGTCGCGCTGTTGGCGCCCCAGGCGCCGCGTTCGGGCAAGGGCCCGACTCGGGCCGACGTGAAGGTCATCGCCCTGGCCGGTGGCCGGGTCGTGGCCCGGGGCAGCGTCCCGCTGGATTCCGCCGGTCGAGGGCAGCAACTGATCGACCTGCCCGACCTGCCCGACGGCGAGTATGCGGTCGAGTACGTCTTTGGGCCGCGGACGGTCCGCTCGCCCAAGACGTTCCGGCGGGTCCACTTCCCCTGGGAGGGCAACCGCCTCGGCGTCGACCACAAGGTCTACCCGCCATTTACGCCGGTCGAGGTTCGTGGCCAGACCGTGGGGATTGTCGGGCGTACGTATCGACTCAACGGGTTCGGCTTGTTCGACAGCGTCGTCAGCCGGGGCCGGGAACTGCTCGCCGGGCCGATGCGCATCGTCTGCCAGACCGCCGGCGGGCGAGCGAAGTGGGGCCCCGCGCAGGTTCGCGGCGAGCGCCGTCACGACGACCAGGCCGTCTTCACCTGCCGGAGGGAGTGCCCCGCGGTGAAGATCGCCTCGGCCGTGACGATCGAGGAGGACGGCTGCGCGACGATCCGCCTGCGGATGTCGCCCGGGCCCGGCCCGGCGCGGATCGACAAGATGTGGATCGAGATTCCGCTGAAGGACGCCGAGGCGCCGTTGTTCCATTTCGCGGCCGCCAACGGGATGCGCCTCAACTACGGCGGGCGGACCCCGCGCGGGCACGACATCCGCTGGGACCTCAAGACGCAGGGCTGGCGCCCGAGCTTGTGGTCGGCCTCGCCCGGGCCGGACGACCCGGTCGTGTGGGACGCGACCCGGGTGAAGGTCTGGCACAATCAGAACTACGCCGCCTGCCGCCCGTTCGTGCCGTATGTCTACCTCGGCGGCGTCGAGCGCGGGCTGGCGTGGTTCGGCGAGACGGACCGCGGCTACGTCGTGGACTTCAAGCAGCCCGTGCAGGTGCTGCGGCGCGAGCCGGGCAAGGTGATCCTGGAGATTCACCTCGTCCAGACGCCCGTGACGTGGTCCCCGGGCCAGCAGCGGACGGTGGCGTTCGGACTCCAGGCGAGCCCGACGAAACCGATGGAGAGGAACTGGCGGCACCGCACGATCACACACGGCGTGGGGTGCGTCGTCTGCTGGGGCGGCTACCTCTGCGCCAGCAAGTATCCGGACAAGCGAGATTTTCGGATCGTCGAGAAGATCCAGGAGGCCCGGCGAACGGGCAAGGTGGACAGAGACTGGTTCATCGCGCGGGACAAGGTGCGGGAGCATCCGAACCGCAAGTGTTTCGATCGCCAGCCGTGGCTGGAGAACGTGCTGCACTTCGCGAACCGGGCCGCCGCGGAAGGCAGAAAGCGATCCGACAAGTCGTACAAGCCGCACGGCTCGGGCTGTTACTTCGAGGAGCACGCGATCGACGTCCGCGAGCGGGAGTGGGAGGTCTTCCAGGACGAATGGAGCATGAGGGACTTCGCGCGGTTCCAGGACAAGCCGTCGAACTGGGGGGTCTCTCGGCCGAGCTATCAGGACTTCGCGCTATACTACGCCAACGAGTTCATGAAGCGCGGCGTGAGCGTGTACTTCGACAACACGAACATCAAGGACTCGCGGAACCGGCGGTTCTCCAACGCCTACGTCGACGCCGGCGGCAAGCTGCGCTGGGCCAGCGAGGTCTTCGGCGCGCGGCGGTACTACAAGCGGATCTGGAAACTCGCCCAGCAGTGGAACGCCCGCGGCGCGGAATACCCCATCGACGTCACCTACCACATGACCAACACCGACGAGCTGCCCTTCGCGACGTGGTGCTCGGCCGTGCTCGAACTCGAGCAGTCGAGCTTCACCGGCGCCGACGGGCGGCACATCCCGTGGTCGCCCGACTACGTGCAGGCCGTCCTGATGAACCGCCGAGCCGGGACCGTCACGATCGCGCTGGACACGCTGACCGGCGACCCGAGGAACACCTACGCCAAGCAGTCTCCGCAGACGCGGATCGCCCACTGGGCCATGTGCCGAATCCACGGCAACATCCGCCTGTACCACACCTGGTACAAAGAGTACGCCGAGTGCGATAAGCACTTGGCGGACTTTGGATACGGCACGGCGGGCGTTACGGACGCCTACTACTGGTCCGCCGAGCAGCCGGTCCGCGTCGCCGACGCGTCGGTCAAGTGGATGATGCTCCAACGCACGCGCCAACCGGCCGGCCTGCTGCTGCTCCAGAGCTACCGCGCCGACGGCGCGCGGACGAAGGTGACCGTACCGAAGGCCGCGAGCTACCGCGACTGCCGGTCGGGCCGGACCATCACCGCGGCGGCCGACGGCTCGGCCGAAATCGCCCTGCCCGGGCGGTACGGCACGCGAATCCTCCTCGTCGAGACCCGGCGGTAGTTTTCCCTGGCCGTTGCGCGGGCGTTCGCGCCGGCTACTCGTGGATCTCGACGATGTCCCGGTCGTGCAGGGGCTCGCTCTTGGGGACGTGCTGGCCGGCGAACCGTCCGTGGCCCCACAGCCGGGCCGACTTCATCGTCTCGGGCAGCTCGCGGTGGATCGCGCGGGCCAGGTCCTCGACGGTCGCCCCGACGGAAAGCGTGAAGGGCTGGGCGTTGTCGGGATCCTGGCCGGGCTTCTTCGTGTACACGCGCAAGACCGCCAGCATCTGCCAGAGCCGGTCGCGCAGCGCGTCGAGCCCTTCTCCGGTGACGGCGCTGACGGCGAGTACGTCGATCTGGCCGGCATAGAGTTCGCGCAGGACGGTGACGTCATCGGCCGGGGCCCGGTCGACCTGGGTGGCCACGACCAGGCCGCTGCGCTGGCTCGGGTCGGACGCATCGAGTTGCGTACGGGGCACGGACCGCAGGTGGAGCTTGCGGGCGGCGAGGAGGTCGAGGACGCGGTCGGCCTGGCGAAGCGGTTCGGTGGCATCGACGACGACCGCGATCACGTCGGCGGCCCGGATCGTACTGATGAGGCCGGCGGGGACATGCTCGGCCGTCACCGGCGGCGTGTCGACCAGTTCGATCTGCGCGTCGTCGTAGGCCCACATGCCGGGGGTGGGCAAGGCCGTGGCGAACGGATAGTCGGTCACCTTGACGGATGCGTGCGTGGTGGCGGCCAGCAGGCTGCTTTTGCCCGCATTGGGGGTTCCCACGAGGACGACCTGCCCCGCGCCGCTCTTGGGGACGTGGAACGGATCGGGCCCCCGACCGGAAGATGTTCTGGCCACGACCTTGCGGAGCTGGCTGATGCGGCGCTTGAGGTCGGCCTGCATCTTCTCCGTCCCCTTGTGCTTGGGGATGGCGCGCAGCATCTCGCGAAGCGCCTCCAGCCGCTCGTCGTCGCTGGCGGCCTGGCGGTACTGCTTGTCGGCCTTGTCGTACTGCGGTGTGAGGTTCGCCGGCATCGCTTCGTCACCGATCCCCCGATGGTCCAAGCCTGTTCTGTACGCCAAGCGCACC
>Ga0272442_10011537_pt1 | contig 10763 bp, 5 predicted proteins | sample SSMForm2O_FD_200262 | JGI IMG/M metagenome (GOLD analysis project Ga0272442, IMG submission 200262) | Marine sediment archaeal communities from Little Sippewissett salt marsh, Falmouth, MA, United States - SSM-Form-2O | ecosystem: Environmental > Aquatic > Marine > Wetlands > Sediment ... | reverse complement strand
ACAGGATTTGCGCTTGATCGAGCCGCCATCGCTGGGCTGAAACCCGGTCAAATCCTGCAGGCTGTAACCTTGACCAATAGCGACCAGGGGCACGTTCGACTGAGAATTGGAGGCGCTGTTTTATCGGCATCAACGCATATTTCATTCCCGAGCAACACCCCGCTTTTGCTGGAGGTCGCAAGGCTGCAACCACAGCTGCTGTTGAAACTCGTGAGCCCGACGACCGAAAATTCGGTGTCACAACGCTTGCAGGCAGCCAAGCTTGCCTTGCTATCGCGTCAGACAGGACTGGCACCTTCTCTGGCAGCCCTGATACGCGGGGCTACAGCCTCGGATCCGCAGCACGGGCTACAGTCTGTGAATGCAGAACTCATCAAGCTGATGAATGCATTGCCGCATCGAACAGACCTCTGCCATGGTCCGGGATTACGTCAGGCGATGCTTCTGTCAGGAGTGTTTCTGGAAGCGCATTTGGCCAGGCAGAGACAGAACCATAAAGCAGACGTATCCAAGGATATCAAAGCCTGTCTGTTGCGCCTGATAGCCAAGCTGGAGCGGCATAAGCAGGCCCAGACTTCCCCTACTGACGTGAACAGACCTGATATTCCAGCCGAATACGACAGCGTTGTTCCGCCAAGGCGAAAGCGCTTGCCAGCTCCACAAAAAAGCGCCTCGTTTCTGCGTGGTGACAAAAGCGGGCTCGCCGCCATCGATCCTGGAAATCTGGTGCAAAACGCCAGTGGCGCCATTGCGCGGCTGGGATTGCTGCAGCTAACATCAGCCGATGGCTTCGACAAAGGCGAAGCCAGCTGGCACCTCGAGCTCCCGCTAATACATGATGATGCAATCGAGATCGTATCGCTTTCGATCGAGCGCAAACCACGCTACGCTACCCGTTACGGCGAGGATCAATGGATTTTGACTCTGGCTGTCGACACGCCGCGACTGGGCTGTATCGAGATCAGAGTGTCCACGTTCAGAGACGGCGTGTCTGTATGCTTTTGGGCAGGGTCAGAAAGGACAAGCCTGCTCGTGGAAAGAGAATTTGACCGCCTCAGAACCGCAATGAAGCAACATGGTGTCGGTTGTCTTCATTTATTTAGCCAGCAAGGAAAAGCCAATACCGACGAATCTTACGAAGACAGTAAGCCAAACATTGAAATCACGGCATGAGCGAAAATAGTCACGACGAACCACAGCGCCCAAATACCGCTATTGCCTTGCAGTTCGACGGATTCAACGCGCCTGTAGTCACGGCCCGAGGTGACGGTCATAATGCTGAGCGGATAATTCAGATTGCCCGGGAACACGATATACCACTGCACCAGGATCGTGATCTGACCAGGGTATTGTCGTGCATACCACTGGGTGACGAAATCCCGGCCGAAGCCTTCACGGCCGTTGCCGAGATACTGGCGTATATCTATTATCTGGACGATATCGCAAGCGATTGACGGGACCGCTCCATGATCACCCGAGCAGGTGGGGGAGTTAGACCCCCTGGCGAGAAACGCGCGTTAGCTATTCTCTGTGTAGACTGTACAACAGTTTCTGCCACCATCCTTGCTTTTGTAGAGCGCCTGGTCGGCCTTTTGCAGCAATTGCTCCGCCGTGTCTTCGCCCTGGAATTGAGCGAGCCCGACCGAAGATGTTATTGGGCAAGGCGACCCGTTGTAGTGGAATCCACTATCTTCAAGGCACTTTCGAAGTTGGTCATTTAGCTGAAGTGCTCCATTGATGTCCGTATCCGGCATAAGCAGCACAAACTCTTCCCCCCCCAGACGCGCAAACATATCCACCTTTCTAACACGAGATACGATGATTTTGGCCAATAACTTCAGCACCTTGTCCCCCGCATCATGGCCATAAGTATCGTTGACCTTCTTGAAGTGATCGATGTCCCATATCGCCAGAGAGAATGGCGCATGATTGCGGCTGGACCGGTTCATCTCCAACGCGATTCTCTCTTCATATGCCAGCCTATTCGGCAATCCGGTCAACGGATCTCTTAGCATCTTCTGCTGGCTCTCATGCAATTGCTCTTTGAGCAATTCGGTTTCTTTTTGCGTCCTGGCCAGCTCCTCTATAATATGGCCGTATCCCTGCTTTGCCGTTTCCTCCCGTTCTAGCTCTGCATGTTCGTGCTCTTCTACGCGTTGTTTGATTTTCGACAGATGCCCCTGAACATCGATTCTGAGTTGGACCAGATCATCTGAGGACTCGACAGAATCCTTGATCGCTTCCACATTGGAATCAACCGAATCCTTCAGTTTTGTGGACTGGTTGACAGTGTCGATTCTGTCTTTTTGGGACTGGCGCACATATCGATCGATGTCTGACAATTGAGCAGTAATTTTCCTGATAAAGGCTTCAAGTTCCCTCTTTTCGTCTTGCAGGACTTTGATACTTTTATTGACCATTGTCGCCATATTGTCTATCGCCGCCGTCCATTGCTCCGATCCTTCAAGATGACTATCGAGCTGCCGGCAGACCATTTGATGATCATGCCTGTTACTTTCAGGTAGATTCATGTTATTGAGCAATCCGATCAGAGCATCGCTGATACTGTCTGCCATTGTCTGATCGGAGACCAGCATCCGAGAGTCATCGCCATCAGCCCGCGACCGGCCCTGACCATAGCGCGCTATATCGTCGGACAACTCCTCCAAAATAGCTGAAGCGTCACTCTGGCTGCCCGCCTCCGTATCCAGCTCCAAGGCGGCTCTTACCTCATCTGCGAATGCTTGCACCTGCGACAACTCAACCGTGCACGCGTTGGCTTTGTCGTATACCCCGCCCGCCAGATCATTGATAAAATCGAGCAACTTCTCGGATAACTCATGATCCGCCGCTGCGCTCTCGAGAATCCCCAGGATTTTTATCTTGTGCGGCTGTGCAGATGAAGAAAACTCATAGCGCTCGAGATCTTGTCGCAGGTGCGCAGAAAAATCGCCCGCTGAGGGCGTAGCCGACTGGCCCGCTGGGCGATTGATCTCAATCAGCAATTTGTCAAGCTGCGAATCGAGCTCAGTTAGATCAATATCATTCTTAACACACGTTTTCATTTGCTCGAGGACTTGATTGAAGCGATCATCATCACTGCGCGCTGCAATCGTCAATCGAACCACCGCCTTTCTGAGCATCTCGCTCGTATGCTTCAGCCTTGTCTCTGACTCATCGAGGAGACGCAGTGATTTTTCGTGTACTTTTATTACCTCTTCGGGTAACTTGCTGTTCATAGGTGATTACCGTCTACCAGTGTCGCGAGTGTTCAATTCACAGCACCGCAGATATCTGCCGCGCTATAATCGGTGAAATCTGCAGCCGGCATCCCTAGTCCAAGACTTTCGAGGGGCTATACATGCTGACGTAGATCTTTTATGCCCAATGGCCGCTTCAATGAGAATAGCAAATATTGCTCGATTTTCACTTGAGGGAGCCGTCAGGGACCTTGCAAATGACGTTTCTGGCCACCGTCGCCTTAAATCGAATGGCACTGACTTAACAGCTATCGTCGGGCAATCGACCCGCCGACACGGGTTACTTCTTCCGGAAAACGCCGTGAATACGTCCGTGTAGGCTCGACGGCGGCTTCCCTGCCGCCGACATTTCCTCCAGAAGCAACCCGTATCGGCTTAAGGAAACTCTGATTAATGCAGAGTTTCCGCGGCGCACGGACGCGCCGCCATTTTTAATCGCCTTAAGCGATTGAAAATGAGGGGAAATAGAAAATCGCATTTTATGTTTTCCGTGCTCTGATAATTCAGGGATGAATTATCAGAGCTTCCTTAAGTAAGTGCCATTAGCCTTGAATCGCAGATCCCTCGACCAGAACAACGTCGTTGCCGGCAATTGCTCAGTTCAGTGCCGCCGCAGCGACCCGCTTTTGCTCAGGTGCTATCACGTGCGTGACACACTGTGTATTCAAAAGCCTCTGAAACTCCTCTGTCGCAACGGGTCCGCCGAGCTGGATCCCCTGTACGTATTTGCAGCGAGCATCAATCAACAGCTTGAGTTGCTCTCTTGTTTCCACACCATCGGCAATAACTGGAACACCCAGACATTTACTCATCGCAATGATTGCCTTGACCAGCTTTTCCTGCTTGCGATTGGAAACCATTTCCGCGGTGACACTTGGGTCGATTTTCACCGCGTCAAACGCATAGCGCTGCAAACACGAAAGCGATGTATGGCCTTTGCCAAAGCCGCCGAGGATAAGTCTGATACCGGAGTGATTCAGCTCTGACAATAGGTTCTCTGCCGTGCGTTTGTGAAGCACTAACGCTTGTTCCGATATCTCGAGCTTTAACGCATCTGCGGGCAGGAAGTTCGCATCGAGTGCGCGTTTCAGCATACCGACGAAATCTTGAATCGACGTGAATTGGTGCGCTGCAAGTTTCAATGTCAGAGAAAAAGTAGGCGATCCAGACTCGCGCCATCGCCTTATCTGCTCACAGGACGTTCGTATCAACTGATCATAGATCGCGGTCATCAGTCCGCTGCGACGTGCCATGTCGAGATTATCCGTCAACAAAACTTGATCAGACCCGCGCCCGCTCCAACTCAATGCAACCTCCGCCATGACGACGGCGCCCTCGATGATATCAACGGTCGGTTGATACCTGACCGGCAAAGTACCCTGGGTTAAAGCCAAACGCATTTTCGATTCGATAAGAGCACATTCTCGAGCGATTGGAGCGCTATCAGACGAATAAAAGCAGTAACTGTTCTTACCCGTTTTTTTTGCACGATACATGGCAGCGTCTGCGTGGCTTATCAGAGCATCAGACGATTCCCCGTCTCCGGGGAAAATTGCAAATCCGATGCTGGGCGAAACATTGATACTCTCATCTTCTACCTGGAAAGGCTCTGAGAAGCTGTTTATTATACGTTCACCTACCTGTTTCAAATCGTGTTCGCGCGACGCATTAACCTGTTTATTGCTGTCCTCCAAAATCAGCAGAAACTCATCACCGCCGAGTCGGGCGACGGTGTCACTCTCTCTGGCGCAAGCCGACAATCGCCGAGCTGCTTCCTTGAGCAAAGCGTCTCCCGCCGCATGCCCAAGGGTGTCGTTTACTTGCTTGAAATTGTCAAGGTCGAGAAAAGCAACACAGGGTTGTTGCTTGTTACGTCTGGCTCTGGCTATGGTCTGTGCCAGACGATCTCTGGCGAGACTGCGATTGGGCAAACCTGTCAATCCGTCGTAGTTGGCTTGTTTTTGCAGCTTATCTTCTGCCAGGAGCCTCTTGCGGATAGCCCGTTTAAGTTTGATATTACTCGAATTCAGCTCTGCTGTTCTTTGTCTGATCTGAATTTCAACCGATTGCTGGGCATTGCGAAGATACTCGATAGCTCGCTTCTGCATCAATTGGTTGACAGTTCTTGTCCACAACACATCAAAATCGATGGGTTTAGTGATATAGTCGTTGGCTTCAAGATCGAGTATCTGGACGATCTCACTGGGCGAATCACCTTGGGTAATGGCTATGACAGGCAATTCATGCTTGCCATAGGAAGTGCGCAAGATTTTCAGTAGCTGCGCGCCTTCCAGACTGGGGATCGCCATGTCCAGCAATATGAGATCGGGCAAGCTGTTCCGGACTCTACTCAACGCAATCTGGCCGGTAGGCGCTTCGTTGACGATTAAATTCCCCAGTTCCAGCCGTTCTCTGATCGCTGTACGAATCAGTTCACTGTCTTCGACAACCAGCACCGACAGCGACCGACCGTATGAGGTGTGTTCTAACAACTCCGGATCAAAGCTAGTCACTTGCATCTGTATCTCTCCTCGATGTTCCATTGCCCGTTTCGCAGCCCTTGCTTGGCCTGGGTCAGGCTTAATGCACGAATCGCTCCTCTACCCGATAATGCCGTCTTATGCAGACAGGCAAGCCTGCCTTGAATGCAATCATTTTCCGCAAAGTGTCCACATCAACAGTTATCCTGCGAGCTCAAGCACATGCCGAAGCAGTTGATCGCTGCTCAAAACCCGCTTGAGACGAACCAGTTTTGTTCACCGTTTGTTTTTTTATCAGTAAGTTGCGAAGATTAACGACCATTTGGTGACAAATTCCTGGCTACCACCAGCTTTCATGCAAGCGTCATGCCAGCCAGTATGCACAGTGGGCGGACCAGTCATTCACTGCTCAAGACCTTGAGCAGCTCTTCCTTAACCGCGGCGTACTGCTCTGACATGCTGTCGATGATGGAGTCTTCGGTCCTACCCTGGGTCGCCAACTCCTCGATCTGCTTGCACGCGTCTGCGATCGCATTGGCACCAACAGTCAGGCTGGATGATTTTAATTTGTGGGCTATATGCGACAATGTGTTTGTATCTAATTCTGCGCGGGCATCGACGAGCTGCTGCAACAATACCGGGGTTTCTTCAAGATAGATGCTCACAACCCGCCTGACCAGGTTTCTTTTACGGTATTGCTGTTTGGAACGAAGCTGGCTCAGGGCCTGATGGTTCAACACATCACCTTGTGACACCGAGAGCCCTGGCTGGCAGCTCTCTTGCGCTTCGTTGCTAGCCAGCGCTTGGTTGCTGCGCTGATGCGAGCACTCAACTGGATGCCCATCTGCAGGCTTGTCGGTTTCGGGTCTGGTCCACTCCGCCACTTTCGCCGTAAGCTCTTCAAAACTGAAAGGTTTCGCAAGAAAATCATTCATCCCACTGGCAATGCATTTCTCCCGCATACCCTGTACCGCATGCGCAGTCAGCGCTATGACCGGCGTTGGCGAGAGTTGCATCTCGCTTTCCCTGGAGCGCAGTTTCTCTGTCGCAGTAAAACCATCCATGACGGGCATTTCACAGTCCATCAGCACCAGACTGTAACGATCCCGGTTCAGTGCAGCAAGGGCATCGGCACCGTTTTTTGCCACAACGACCTCGAAGCCGGACTGTTCGAGCATATCAACCGCGACCTCTTGATTCACGAGATTGTCCTCTGCCAGCAGCAGTTTCTTACCCTGCTCTGTTGCAGTGCCTGGCTCTTTGTACACGACAGGCCGAAACGGCGCTTCCTTTCCTTGCTGCAAAGCAGGCTTGCTGGCTCTCCGCAATTCTATCCAGAAGCAACTGCCCTGGTTCTGAATACTTTCAACGCCGATCTTCCCATTCATCAGCTCCATAAGTTGCTTACTGAAGCTCAGGCCGATGCCGGTGCCCTCTATACCCAAATGCTCAGCATTGAGCCTTGAAAACGGTTTGAACAATTCTCCTTTGAGCTCGTCCGCAATACCATACCCAGTGTCTTCGATGGCGATGCGCAGACAGTCGTCACCCCCATCGCGAAACGCAACCTTGATCGCCCCTCCCTCTCTATTGTATTTGACGGCATTGTCGAGCAGATTTACCAGCACTTGTTTTAACCTTATGTAATCGGCTTCCACCCACGAATATCGTTCAGTCTCGTCAAAATCGACACTTATCCCTCGACTCTTAGCCTTGCCTTCGACAAGTTTAAGTGCGTCGCGTAACACTGTCTGACAATCGATAGCACTGATATTAATATCGATCTCACCAGATTCTATCCGAGAGAAGTCCAGGACATCATTCACCAGCGACAGTAGATGGTGGCCTGCATCGTTGATTTTGATAGCACGCTTTCGTTGTTTCGTGGTCAATGGCTCGTTTCGATCCAGAAGCTGAAGCTCGTTAAGCCCAAGCACAGTGTTCAGCGGAGTACGCAACTCATGGCTCATCAAGGAAAGAAATTCTGACTTGGCCTGGTTGGCAAGCTCTGCTTTCTCTCTCTGCACGAGTAGTTTCTGGCTATTATTCATAGCATCCTCCTGCAGCCACAACATTCTTTCGTTGTTGGAATGAAAAGTCGTTGCGGCCCTTAATAACAAAGCCATATAAGCCAGCATCGCTATCGAGACCGATAAGGTATTGGGTAAATCACTGATTACGATGCCAAAAACCAATGGCAAGATCATCAAAGCCGTGGAAATGTAGACTGGCGCTCGCCGATATGCCATTGCCGTGCTGGATGCTGCGGCCACCCCCATAATGACTATGAAAATCAGGATCTTCCCCGTCAAATCGACTACGGGGAACAGAATCAGGCCTGCGCCTCCCCACAAAGCACCGGTGAGCAGCAATCCAATTGTGTACAGCGTTTCGGCCTGCGCATAGTCGACCTGATACTTTTTTTTCTGCTTTGAATACACCCAGCCTGTCACGGCACGAAAGGCAAGCACAATGCAAAACAGCGAGAACCATGTAGCGAGGCTTTGCCAGGCGACTGAGTCACTTAGTAGAAGAAAAACAACCGCCACTATCACTGTTGTCGAAATGACAGCAAATGGCATATCCTGATAGACCAAGTCGATCTGTTTTCTGAGTACCCAGGACGAATCCGTACTATCGCCGTAATTCTGATCAGCGTGCTGTGTGTATTTCATCTCGACGTGTGTATTTGTTGCTTAGTGCCGTGGCATAATAATACCCGATTCATGGCGTTTGCATATTAACATTGCAGCGTTTGCTAATACATGCTTTGGCAGGGTTACGTTTATTTACATTAGGGAGCCACGGGTATCGCAGAATTGCGATATAAGAGTTTCTGTAAATTTCGGGATACACAAGCAAGATCACAACAATCGCCCGATTCGTACCGACTACGGTGTTTTTTTATGGCTGTAGCCAGATTAGGTTTAAGACCAGATCGATAGAAACCACATGCAATACCCACAGTCCCTGAGTAGCAGACCGAAAATCCTCGTTGTCGATGATGACGCGGCGATTCGCCTGCTAATGTCCGAGATCCTGACAGACGAAGGGTACGATATCGAAGAAGTCGACAACGGTTCTGCGGCACTGGAGGTCATTCGGGAAGCACCTCCTGATATGGTCCTACTCGATGTAAAAATGCCGGGCATGAGCGGATTCGAGGTCTGTTCTCAAATTCGTGAACGCACAGGTGATTCAGACATATCGGTTGTAATGGTCACCGGTCTCGATGACTCCGAGTCAATTGAGAAAGCTTTTCAGCTGGGCGCGACCGCATTCGTTACCAAACCGATAAATTGGGACACATTTCCGTATCGAATTCAATACCTGCTAAAGGCAAGAAATGCGATAGTCGCGCTGAAGCAACGCGAACTGCACTTGCAAACGACCGAAAGGATTTCCCGCATATTGACCCAGGGAGAGAACAAGGACGCAACGCTGAGAGAGGTCCTGTCCGAAATGCTGGACATTTTTTCAGCTGACCGTGCGTTTATCATTAACTCACAAGACAGAAGCTACGCCAGGCTCGACATCGTCGGTGAGGCCAAACGTCCCGGCTTTTCAGCCATTTCCGACACCTCGACTTCGCTTGCTGAAAATCTCGGCTATGACTTGTTGCAAGGCTCTGAGAAAAGCGAGAACCCCGTGATATCGTCTTATCAGGACCGGACCTGCCCGGAAGTCGATGTTAACGCGCACGGGCTGTACCATCAGATGCTGAAGTCACTTCAGGTCCATAACACCCAGCCTTGGTTTCTGGCACTTCACAGATCTGCTGAATCCAAGCCCTGGCTACCAGCGGAGCAAGAAACCTTCTACATCATCAGCTTGCGCCTCAGCGGTGTCCTCTCGCGCTACTTGCTGATGGAGCAACTCCACCAAAGCGAGAACCTGCTCAGAGAAGCGCAACACGTGGGTCACATTGGTAACTGGAACTGGAACGCAAAAAGTAGAGAGCTGTCGTGGTCAGATGAACTGTATTCGATCTATGGCTATAAACCAAAGAGTTTCAAACCAACATTCGAAAATTTTTCTATCGCGCTCGTTGCGGAGGATCAGGAAAAACTGACCCATTTCAAGGAAGCCATATTCACATCGGAGTCACCCCACAGCATCGAACACCGGATATTACTCCCCAATAACGAAATTCGCTGGGTGTACCAGCAAGCTGTCGGCAGACTGGATGAAGCAGGCAACCCGGTTGAAGTGAATGGCACCATCCAGGATATTACCGACCGCATCAAGAAACAGGAACAGGAGGCTCAAAATAACAAGATGGAAGCCCTCGGCCAATTAACCAGCGGCGTCGCACACGACTTTGGCAATCTTATGACAATAGCCAGGGGCAATCTTGAGCTGCTCGATGAAAAGTTCATTAGCCATTACAACATCAGTGATGATGACCAGGAAATCCTCGGCGATGCTCGCTCTGCTATTGAGGACAGTGTCGAACTCACCAAACAGCTACTGGCTTTCTCACGGAAGAAATCATTATCGCAGGACTATCTCAACGTAGAAGAGTCCATCAAAAGGTTTGCAAAGCTATTCAGCAACATACTTGGCGACAGAATTGAACTTGCAGTCAACATACAGAAAGATCTTCCTGACATCCTGGTTGACTTTACTCAGTTTGAAAGCTCGTTACTCAATATCGTTATCAATGCGAGAAACGCGATGCCTGAGGGCGGCTTGATAAGAATAAACGCGGAAATGGCAAAGTATTCACCGAGCCACGCTGATCAAACCGCTGATACGGATATAGTTGACCAAGCAGTGAGCATTTCTGTTGTCGACGATGGTGTTGGCATGACCGATGAGGTGCGCATTCATGCTACCGAACCCTTCTTTACAACCCGTCAGAACGAAGGTACCGGGCTTGGCCTGAGTATGGCTTATGGGTTTATGCGCCAGTCGCGCGGCGCGCTGAATATCGAGAGCAGCCCCGGCCAGGGGACCTGTGTGAGGATGCTATTTCCAGTCTATGGTGGCAAAAGCACCGAGACAGCAGCACCGACTCGCA
>Ga0272442_10011536_pt1 | contig 10763 bp, 5 predicted proteins | sample SSMForm2O_FD_200262 | JGI IMG/M metagenome (GOLD analysis project Ga0272442, IMG submission 200262) | Marine sediment archaeal communities from Little Sippewissett salt marsh, Falmouth, MA, United States - SSM-Form-2O | ecosystem: Environmental > Aquatic > Marine > Wetlands > Sediment ... | reverse complement strand
AGGGAACTGCCCGGGGTCCCCGCTCCGGAAGCGAATCTCCTCCAGGAGACGATCGACTTCACTCATCCTGACTTCGCGATGACCCTCCGCATGACGAGCATCCACGCTGGAGAAGCCAGGATGCACCACTCAACCGACCGCGGAAAGAATTGGACAGGACCCTTTCTCCTGCCCTCCTTTGGGACGCAAGGAACAGCGCCCCGCACCAATTACATCGTGGACAGTCACCGGGAATGCATGCTCTTCCTCACAGCCGCCAAGTCCAACGGCCAAGAGGGAAGGCCCTTCTGCGCCTCCACGAGGGATGGCGGACGGAACTGGGAATTCCTGTCCTGGATCGGAGAAGAACCTCGAGGTTTCTCCATCATGCCTTCAGGCGTCCGTCTCTCCGACTACACGCTCCTCGTAGCGGCCAGGAGAAGGGAGGCAAAGAAGCGTTGGATCGGGGCCTTTCTCTCGGAAGACAACGGCAAGACTTGGCAAGCCCTGGAAAATCCTGTAGAGGACACGGGCGAGGGTAATCCGCCTTGCCTTCTCTCCCTCCAGGATGGTCGCGTCTGCCTGACCTATGGCGTGCGCGCTCAGCCGTTTCGGATCTGCGCCAAGATCAGCGGAGATGGAGGAAGAAGCTGGGGACCGGAACTCGTCCTCAGGGATGACGGAGGCTGCAGGGATATTGGCTACGTGAGAAGCGTCCAAAGGCTGGACGGCACGATCGCCACGGCATACTATTTTCAGGATAACGCTACTGGACCTGAACGCTACATCGCCGCCACCCTGTGGCACCCGGACTGCGCCTAGCCCGCACCTGTCGCGAAAAGCGAACGTACGCGCCCCCAGGAACGCGTACCTGTCTTGGCTCACACGCGTAGAACCAGCGTGATCCGAGCCCGGCGGAAGGAGGCAGAGGTCCTCTTCTCACTTCCCTCTGGCGGCGCGCTGGAATAGGCCAATGCACGCCGCCGAGGAGAAGCCCGTCTCCAGATGCCGAATGTGCATTCGCTGTGGGAACGGTCTTCAAACCGTTCCAAAAGGACCTCTGCCTCCTTCCTCGTGGTCTCGTATGGCGTTTGTCCCTGTCTTAGAACCGGCCAAGCCAGACACTTTTCCCTCGACCAGCATGACACCTGCTTCGCTCTCCGCAAGAGCCACTGCTTGTGTTTGTCCTGGAAAGCCCAGATCCGCGACCGAGCCGACTCTCGAAACATTCGTCTGGGGCCAGAAGGCGGGACGGCGATCTCCTTGCGAACGCTTTTGAAGGTCCTCCCTACCGAGTGGAGAAGCTGCTGTAGCCAGCGACGGACACGAGGTCGGGAGGGAGGGGCTTCATGCCGCAGCCAGGATCATAGATTTTTCCATCCTGGCGAGAATAGAGTGAGCAAGGGGATCGCCGTCCTGCCCGGTCTGGTCCCAGGGAAACGCACCCGGGCTTGGTCGCGGCTCTGGGTTTTCCTAAACCAAAATTCTCAATCCTGAGACGCAATGAAGGGTAATGTCACTGTATCTCCCACGCCGTAGTCGTACACTCTGAACCAACCTCCCACAGGGAACTTCTCCTTCAGGATCTTTTCGTTTGGGTCCCTTCCGCCTTCGGCTAGAAGCGCGAATCCCTCGCTCTGAATCCCTTCCAGCATTGTCTCAAACCTCTGATCTTCGTTGGTCATCCTCGCCCCGTGATAGTACCTGTAGCCACGGAGCGGAAACTGCGTATCCGTCAGGACCTTTCGGGAAGCGACACCTCTGATCTTCCCCACGCCGATCAGTGAATCTCCCTCCAGGACGAGCCGAGTTCCATTTTTCACCGCTTCGGCTTGGAGCACCTTAGCAGAAATCTGCCTGTCTTTATTCCCAATCTGGATCATACGTCCCGCCCACGCCTCGCCCCCTCCAGCCTGAGGATGGATCACAATCCATTCCTGTTCCCGGTCCAGGGATACGATCTTTCCTTCATACCGGGGCGAAGCGGCCCGAATGCCTTTCCCCGCCTTCTGAAACTGTTGACCTTGAACGAGAATGCGCAAAGGCTTCCTCCCTTTCCGCTCTCTCAGAAACCCTACTCTGCCGCGAAAGGCGAAATCTCCCTCTCCCTTCCAAAGCGTTGTTGAGCTGTCGGAAATCAATAGGATGTCCTTTCCTAGATCGGTCTCAATCGAAACGCCTGTTCCCTCGTTTTCCCCTTTGGCCTCGCACTTCAGATCGAGAAGCTTCATCGATCGGACCACGGGTTGGTCTCTGTATATCTCCATCAAGGTACAGACCTTCATGGGCCCAGAAGAGAGATCATCCTTGTGGAGAAGAAGCCATTTCATCTCGTAGGGCGAACCGCCAGCCGGGGAGGTCCCATCACAGAGAAAAGCCTCCGTACCCGGAGCTGAAATTACGCTCAACTTGAAACGAAGTCCCTCAGCCCCCTTCAAGGTCCAAGTGCAGCTCCAAATCCCTTCCGCCCTTCCCCGCCTGACATGATACAGATGCGGAAAGCCGAACATTGGGCCGCGCCAACCGTACACCGCATGTCGACTACATCCCTTCTCCTGAAGCCATTCTTCGTCCCCGTAGGAAACCCCAGGACCGGCCAGGGTCCCTTCCCCCTGTTCCTTTAGATCGATCCCTTCCATCACGAAGCCCTCGTCTTCTTGACTATGAAAGGTCCACCAGGCCTCCTCCCCTCCCCAGATCGTGTAGTGGTCCAAACAGTAAAATCGCTCCTCGTCCACATCCACCAAAGCCAATGTTCTTCGCTGCCCTTTCTTCTCGTCCACCACGTAGCCCTTGCCTTCAGCAATATCGTCCTCAAAAGCGCTCGCCACGGCCTCCGCCACATGAAGAGGGCCTCGTTCCAGGAAAAGAGAAGCCTTGGCTGTCATGTTTACAAAAGGAATCTGTCTGGCCAAAAGATGCGTAATCCAGCAATGTTCCCAGTAGTTCCAGTTCCTGGGATAACCCATATGCCCAAGAATTTCGCCCTCAAAGGCGTCGAGCCCGATGTGAAGGATGTCGTCATGGGTGTGGCCTCTGGCTCTTCCATACATCATCCAAAAAGCCCGCTTGTGCTTTCCTTCGCCTCCCCTCAACATGGCCAATCCATACCCATCCTGCAGACAGCTCGCATCGTTCCAGTCATCAGGCCACTTCGCGGCCGCCTCTTCTATCTCCTCCTTGGTATAGGGAAATTCAAGAGAGGGCGTCCAACCGGGAGAATGTGCCAGCGCCCAGGCAAACTTCGAATCCTTAAACATCTTGTAGGCGTGTTCGAAAGCTGGGGGGCCTCCGTTTTGCCAAGTGATTCGCTTTTTCTTCTCGTAGTGAGGAGGGGCGCCTCCGTCCCCCACGCGCGGATAGGTTCTATCGATGTTCACCGTATTCATGGCGAAATCAAAGACATTGTGGTATCGACGACTCTTACTCAAGTTGGGATACCGATCCTCAGGGTAGTTCTCGGGACGCAACTGTCTAAGATGCTCCACAGCTTCCACGATGGGCCCCAGGGCGGTCACGTGCATGCCGTTATATCCTCCCGTGGATTCGTAAGGTGCGCCGTCTCTGAAATACCCGTTCGGGAGAAACACTCTCATTCTCCCGGCCCCATCAAAAAGCCAATCCATAAACTCATCGCCTCGTTGATAGTTGAGCACTTCGGCCATTCGACATAATCCCCATTGGGCGTAGGGTTCGTTCGAAGCGGTGGCCTCATCCATAGCCCCCTGCATCCACACGGCGAATAGATTTTCTTCCAAAAAAAGCCTGAGCTCTTCGGAAGTCTCCATGTCGAAGCCTTTCTTATTCAAGAAGGTGAAAAGCTTTGGATCCTCGCCGATATGCGGCCAGATCTTGTCGTAGGCCTCAGCGATCCTTCGCTGGTAGCCCGGTTGATCGATACAATAGACGGTAAATCCACTCCTCTTGAGACAAGGTCCTTCGCTGAATGGCGCCGGCCCCAGGCGGTCCACCTGGCTTCTGCTGTTCCTGTGCCTGTGATGCGTCATCGTGGCTAGGTAGGCGTATTCCACAGCGAGACGACTTAGGGCCACCAAAGCCTTGTGAACATAGCGAGAGTCGCCAGTAGCCAGAAAACTGTCCGCGCACTCAGGCGCCACTCGCAGCATCTGGTGGCAATAGGCCTGACAACGCTCGGCGATGAACCCGAATCGCCTCTGATCCAGAACACATCCTCCGCCGATTCCATCATCGGGGAAGTCTCCTCCTGTCATGTCTCCCTTGCCGAAATCGTTGGACGGATAAAGCTCCCCACCGATGGGACATCGAATTTTCCAAGAATAAGGGATGGGGGCATCGTAGTCCCTAAGTTCCTCACCGTCCTCATTGAGCCACGGATAGTAAGGCTTGATCTCATAGATCTTGGTCCCGTGAATAGGACAACCCTCCTTGACGTTGACCCAATGCCACCTGGGAATGGTCGAGTCCGGTTGAAGTCCCCAGATCTCTTCGTCACTGAGTTGAAGCCAAAGTTCCCGAGGGTTTCCTTTTTCTCGGTAATGACGTTTTATCGCTTCGGATGTGACGAACTGTCCCTCCTTCAGTTCAGGCAGACTCTCTCCCACCGGCCACCGCCTGGGCAACTGCACACCCTTGAGCTTTCTGTAGGCTCTCAGATCCAGAAACGACCAAATTTGTATGGGCTTCGTCTTGATCGCTTCTTCCCCGCTCCTAAATTGGATGACCATGTCTTTGGCCGCAGACACAGTTTTGAAATAGTATTTCCTGGAATCAGAATCCACAGGCAAGCGGGTCCTGTCCATATATTGCACGCTCTGAGGTGAAACGACTTCCAGCTCTCCCATCTCTCTGGGAACCTGAAGGACAACCAGAAAAAGCCTGTCCACACCCAGGATGTCAGGCTGATAGACTATCGACATTTTGGGCGAGGAAGCCGAAGCAACAGAATAGATTCCAGCGAAGCAAACGACACAAAAAACGGCTCTCAACAGACTCATATCCTTCCCTCTTTTCACGCATCCCGTTGGTCGGAAGTTCGAAACGCTTGGAGAATTCGTTTGGGGGTTAGGGGCAATTCGGTCACCCGAATCCCGATAGCATCGCGAACCGCGTTGGCCACCGCGGGGGCCACTGCCACGGTGGGAGGTTCTCCCACCCCTTTGGCTCCAAAAGGACCCGTGGGCTCCTCCTCTTCGACAATGAGAGGAATGATCTCAGGCATATCGGCCGCTCTGGGAATTCTGTACGTATCAAAGTTGAGGGAACGAGAAACACCATTCTCCACCTGGAAATCTTCCCACAAAGCGAATCCAAGTCCCATTGACACGCCGCCCAAGATTTGGCCTCGGACGTTCTGGCGATGGATAGCCTTACCCACGTCGTGAGCAGCGATGATTCTCTCGACACAGATCTCCCCCGTTTCCGTATCGACAAGGACATCCGCGATGTGAGTGGCAAAAGCATAGGGCCAGTAGGGCTTTCCTTCTCCCTTCCTAATCGGCGTTGATTCGGCTCTGAAACGAGCTTGACGGGAAGTCTTCTGATCCTGCTTCTTCATCCAATGATGAACCTGTTTCCAGTTGGCGACGTGCTTTTTGGTCGAGGCCCCCTCTGAGCTGAGATGAATCTCCTCTGGAGAGACATCCCACTGCGTGCTGAGTGTCTCCAACATGCCTTGGCGAAGACGATCAAAGGCCATCTTGACGGCATTGCCGCTCATGTAGGTCTGTCGGGAAGCCACGGTCGAGCCGGAATCAGGGGTCCCTTGTGTGTCAGGCTGAACATATTGGATACAGCCGGGAGGAACACCCAGCACTTCGCCGGCGATCTGCGTTAACACCGACTGAGCCCCCTGTCCATAATCGACGCACCCCACGCGAAGAAGCAGCTTCCCCTCCAGGGACAACTCAGCTATGGCGCTTCCAATATCCGGGATGCCATGTCCATAACCGATCCCATAAAGAATGCTGGCCGCACCACGTCCCCGGACCCTAGGCCCACTTCCCCTTTCAGGCTTGGGTCCTGCTGCTCTTTCCGCCTCTTCCATCGTTTTCAACAATCCCACGCTGGATGTCATGGCTTGACCCGTGGAGCTGACCACACCTTCTCGCAATGCGTTCTTTCGCCTGAGAGACATGGGATCCATGCCTAGTTGGCGCGCAAGTTCATCCACCTGAGACTCACAGGCAAAGGCCACCTGGGGAGCGCCGTAGCCTCTCATAGCCCCGGAAGGCACCTGATTGGTATAGACAGCTGTGGCCTCAATATGCACGTTGGGGATGAAGTAGGGACCTGTAGCCAGGGAAGCGGCCTTTCGAATGATATTGGGAGCCCAAGAGGCATAAGCCCCTGTATCTGCCAAAATTCGCGCGTCCAAAGCCAGAAGAATCCCGTCTTCTTGGGCTGCCAGCTTCATCCAGATCTTGAAAGGATGCCGTTTCGTGGTGTAAGCAAAGCTCTCCTCCCTCGTGAAGTTCATCCGCACGGCACGTTTCAGATGGTAGGCGGCCAAGGCACACAGAATCTGGCCGAAAAGATCCTCACGTTTCCCAAAAGAGGCGCCTACGGCCGGTTGAACGACGCGTATCCGATCCCTTTCGAGACCCAAGACATGAGCGATCTCGCGACGATCGAAGAATACGTTTTGGGTGGGCCCCACCACCACCATTACGTCCTCCTCCGGGTAGGCTAAAGCCGCCTCCTGCTCAAGCACCCCATGCTCAACCCGAGGGGTCTCAAAGTAATTCTCGACGATGACAGATGTCTTCTTGAAGGCATTTTCCACATCACCTGTCTCCCAGTTGTAAGAAGCAGCGATATTTCCTTTTTCATGGATAGGTTCCGCGTTCTCATCCAATGCCTGTAGAGGAGAGAGGCAGGGATCCAACTCTTCATAGACCACATGCACCCTGGATGCGGCTTCACGCGCTTCCTCTTCCGTCTCCGCCACCACCAGGGCCACTGGATCACCCACGAAACGGACTTTCTTCTCGCACAGGACAGGCTGGTCCCTCACAGCCTTTCCATAGGCGTTCTCCCCAGGAATATCCTGACTGGTGAAAACGCGTACCAGACCTTCTATCTCTTCAGACTTCGGCACATGGACAGACACGATCCTGGCGTGCGGCCTGTCGGATCGTACGACTGCCGCAAAAAGCGGGGATGTCAACGGAATATCGGCGGTGTATAACGACTTCCCTGTAACCTTGTCCCATGCGTCAGGCTTAGGAGGGGACCCCCCAATCGAGGATGCAACCGAATCCTGGCTTTCGTTCCTCTTGGAAAATCCTTGAGAAACATCCAGTACCGCTTCCACAATCTGCTGATATCCTGTGCAACGGCAAAGATGTCCCTTTAGCGCCTCCCTGATTTGTCTCTCGGTGGGGTGGGGAAAATGTCTCAGAAAGCTGACCATCTCCATCAGCATCCCAGGCGTGCAGTATCCGCATTGCACAGCCCCATGGCGCACAAAGGCTTCCTGAAGGGGATGAAATTCCCCGTCGGATTGGAGTCCCTCTACGGTTGTAACCTCGGCCCCATCCAAAAGCGAAGCCTTCTTTCGACAAGAACGAACGGGCTTCCCGTCAACAAGCACGACGCAACTGCCACATACCCCCTTCCCGCATCCTTGCTTGGTTCCTGTAAGACCCAGTTGCTGTCGAAGGAGATGAAGAAGCGTTTCCTCCCGCTTCACCTCTAGCTCCTGAGAGACGCCGTTCACCTGAAGGTGAATCTTCTTCATCGCTTACGATCTTTCCTGCTTGCAAGTAAAGGGCAACCCAATCCTACCACAGGCCTCCTCGTACTGCTGAGGGGTATTGATATTGATGAGGATCCCAGGATCATCCAGATCGAGATGTGTCACTTTCCCTCTCGTCAACGTGTATAGAGGATCATCATCGCTCAGCGCTAGAATGTCACAGAAACGGCTCTGATGGAAGGCAACAGGATGCCCTCTCCTCCCCCTGTAGCAAGCCACCGCAACTCCAGACTGCGCTTCGCATGCGGCGCGCCCCACTCGTTCGAAGGTCTCAGGAAGAAGAAAGGGCATGTCTCCAGGAACGATGATAACTGTTTCAGTCTCGGGATGTAGAGCTCGAAGTCCAGCCTTAATGCTTGAGGTTTTACCTCTTCCAGGAAGGAGATTCCTTGTCACCTTCACCCCGGCCTGTTGAGCGATCTTGGCAAGTTCGTCCGCACCGGGCCGCAGAACACAGATGACTTCATCCAAGGACGCTTGGGAAAGATGATGAAGGACCGTCCCCAATAGGGTCCGATCCCCCAAAGTCAAGGCGAGTTTCTGTTCTCCCATTCGAAGAGAACGACCTGCTGCAAGCACTACGGCCGAGTCGGACACGCAAGCCCTCCCTCATCCAACCGGAGCTGGCATGTGACAAAAATCGTCGCTCGCAGACCCAATTTGGACCCTGTCGCCACGTTCTGACTGTTTGCTACCATGCTCTCAGCCTCTGTATGCGCTTAAATAAAGGCATTTTTGGACAAACTGTCCTGTCATGGAAAACCTGGAACAGCTTTTGCTAATCTAGGCTCGATGGTGTTGAGGAGCACAGTAGCACCGGGCTTCGAGGGACTCTCATCCTCTGGGTGACGAGTCCCTCGATCTCTTTTCGACGGTCTCACCCCCAACCCCAACGCCTTCCTTCGTCCAGCATCGCCAGGTAATGATCCAATGGAATGTAATTCGCCACAGAGTTGCCTGTGCCCAGACAGTAGCCTCCGCCTGGCACGCAGATCTCCAGGGTATCCCTCACCCTCTCACGGATTTTCTCCTCTGACGCCCTACAGAGAAAGTCCATGTCTATCCCGCCAAGCACCGCGATCCTGGCCCCATACCGCCTCTTGGCTTCTGTCACAGGTTCGATGGTATCTTCAAAGGAGTGCCTGGCATCAATCTGCACGTCCTCAATCAGCTCTTCCATGATGGGAATGATGTTGCCACACGAATGCAAAACGTACAGTTTTCCATGCCGATGAGCGATCTCGGCGTTCCTCTTGTGCCAAGGTAAAATTTTCTCCTTGAGAAAGGTGGGAGAGACCAGCGTCCCTGTCTTGTGTCCCATATCATCGCCGCCCATGAACAGCCGGACTCGACCGAAATCGGCCAACGTTTCAGCCACCATCAGGTTCCACTCTCCCACTCGACGACAAAGCTCGTCCACCAAATCAGGCTGATCATACATGGCGTAGCAAAGCGTCTCGTATCCCATGAGCCAAGTCACGTACTCCATGATATGGTGGCACTTGGATTCTACACACATATCATCCGGCAGATTCTTTTCAAACCACTCCAATCGCCCAGTATCCATGTCTTTCGGAGATGGAAAGGGAAACTGTTCCAGATCCTCCCACGAAGAGATCAGGCTGTTCCGCTCTCTCATCCACTCCCTGGCCGCTTTGTGCTGTCCCGGAACGCTGCTGGTATCCTGCGCAGAGGTGGTCGGCTTGGCCAGCCACACCCCTTCCACGGCTACGCGCACCACGTCATACCCCAGAAACCGTTGTCGTCGTATCTCCAGCTTGTCTTCAAAATGCGGATCCTGTGGATCCAGACCTTTTGCGAGCTCAAACCGTTCATCGATGGCTCGTTTGACCTCCTGATCGATGAAAAGGTCTAGATAATAGACCCTGTCTGGCGTGCCTTCCCTTCGCAGATTGCGGAGCAATCCCTCATAATTGATGTCGACTGACCCGGAGAGATCCAACACGTTAGGCTCCTATCACTCGGCAAGAAGAAATAAGCTGAGGCCCTCCACGTAGGTCACCAGCACAAGAACCACGATCAAGAGTCCCAGAAAAGGCAACGTGGACTTATAGATCTCCAGCAACGGTTTTTCGAAGCGAGAACTGGCGATGAAGAGATTCATACCCACTGGCGGGGTGCAGTAGCCGATCTGGAGATTAGTCAAGAAAAGGATCCCTAGATGGAATTCATTCACGCCTAAAGCCAACGCTACAGGCTTGATGAGAGGCGCCACCACCACGATGGCGCTAAAAATATCCATGAGACAACCCACCACCAAGAGAAAGACATTCAGCGCCAACAGAAACACGATCTTGTTCTGCAAATGCGTGCGCATCCATTCCAAGAGAGCATCCGGAATTCCCTGCAAGGTCAAAAAATCGGTAAACCCCAAGGCGGATGCGAGGATGAGAAGAATCGATCCAACAAGAATCATGCTGGATACTGCCACGCCTGGCAGCCCCTTGCGCCAATGCACATCCTTGTACACGAAACACTCCACAAAAACGACATAGAAGAGGCAAACCGCGGCGGCCTCGGTGACCGTCATCCACCCGGAATAGATTCCTCCCACCACGATCAAAGGAATCGGCAACTCCCAGGCGCACCCCCAAAGCGCCTTGCCAATGCTGATGGACGCTTTTTCCAGAGGCTTTCCCTTGCCTCGCTGGGCCACGACGCAATAAAGGGCTAGAAGCACGACCATGATCAATCCAGGAATGATCCCGGCGCGAAAGAGTTTGTCGATAAAGGTCTTGGTCACGACTCCGTACAAAATCAACGGCAAACTGGGAGGGAACAAGATTCCCAGAGAGCCGGACGAAGTCACCAATCCCAAGGCCCTCCTGGAGGGATATCCTTCTTTGACCAGCGCAGGAAAGAGAAGTCCTCCGAGCGCAATGATGGTAGCGCCGCTTGCCCCGGTGAAAGCCGTGAACAAGGCGCACGATATAAGGGCCACGATAGCCAGTCCGCCCGGGACCCATCCGAGAAGGGCCCTGGAAAGCTCCACAAGACGTTGAGGCGCTTTGGATTCCGCCAAGAC
>Ga0272442_10011535_pt1 | contig 10763 bp, 6 predicted proteins | sample SSMForm2O_FD_200262 | JGI IMG/M metagenome (GOLD analysis project Ga0272442, IMG submission 200262) | Marine sediment archaeal communities from Little Sippewissett salt marsh, Falmouth, MA, United States - SSM-Form-2O | ecosystem: Environmental > Aquatic > Marine > Wetlands > Sediment ... | reverse complement strand
TTGTCCGCTTCCCGGAACTCCTTATCCAGTATCCCTGCCGCCAGTCTGAGCGCGGCGATGTATCGCTCCATCCTGCCCAGGCTCATCCCGTTCGATGCGCACCAATCCCGGAATTCAAGGATGCGGGCCTTGTTCCCTTCTGAGATGTCGGACTTCATCAAGCACTTCACCGCACTGGCCAGCCGATGCTGGTAGCCATGTATATCTCTTCGTCTTCTCATTTGTACCTACCTCCGAAGAACAACAGAATGAACAGCCATATAAGCCTTTTGGCCCAAACGTGGCCATAGGCGTCTCACTCATGGTGCCACGCCGGAAGCCATGTTCGACGAGCAAGTGAAACGGCGTTCGCCCGAATCACCACGGGCGACGTTCGACTCACTGACCAACGCCCCAAGTCGGCCAAAGACACTGACGTCAGCGCCGACCAGGAATCTGTTGTCTTTCGCTTTGAGAGGACTCTGGTTCTATAAATAGCTTTCGGTTCAGCGAAGTCCGTACCGATTGTACGCAAAACATAAATCCCTGCGGCGCAACCGCTGTTCCCATGAGAGACACCAACCTCACTCCGTTCCCGACACCGGACGACCCGGCGCGGTTCACTCCCGGCCGCCCTCCATCCGCCACCGATTACCACAAGATGGACATGCTCATTACCCTGGTGGAGACCGGCATGATTAGATTGAAGGCAGCGCTACGCCTCAGAAGAAACGTAGCGGACGACCGACTGCCTGGCATCGTGGATGATATCGCCCGCGAGGCAGCAAATGTCACCGCGTCCTGGGAACTTGTGCAGGAAGCGGCACGCCGATGCTTCGACGATCACGCTGTCGAGAACAGATACGCAGACAAGCTAAAGACGTTCGCCAAGAAAGTCAATGCGCTGCAGGACGAGGCGCAGAACATCATACAAGAACACAACCGAGGTGAAACACATGCGAAAGAAGAACCAGGCAAATCGCCCGGCAGACCCGCCGGGTAAGCCGGTGAAGACCTTCCGGATAGGCGCAGTTCAGGCGTCAGTATTCATGAACGTCGTGGAAAAGGACGGCGAAAGGGACAGGATTCCGTCGATATCGTTCCAGAAACGCTACACCGACGATAAGGGGGAGTGGCAGACCACGAACCGGCTCAACCTGAACGACATCCCCAAGGCCGTCATGGTCTTGCAGGAGGCATACAGGTGGTTAGCGTTGAAGACACCTGAGGCTTGACTAGAGGTCTTCGGCAATCCCATTTCCTCATCTCCGTAGGCCACGAGGATTTCTACAGCTCTGCTACTAGGGCTAGGGCTTGTGTCACCGAAGTAGCCGTTCCGTCTGCTCCAAATGACTTCGCTGGGATCCTGCCGTTCTCGCTTTTGCGGCCTTTGGGTATCCAGCCACCCCAGTCAAGTTTGCAGTAGATCGCCGCTTCGATCGCTCCGATGTCGGCGCCGGTCTGGCCGCCTGAGACTACCTTGAATATTGACCTTAGCTTTAGCAATCCCGTTTCTGTTGATTTGCCGTCGCATGTTGGACCCCGAAGTCGTGGCCAATCCGCTGCGACCGTTGTCAGCGTCAGAGAGAGCAAGGCCATGGCCGCAGCAGTGATCCGAGCGGTTGTTCTGAAAAGACGATCCATAGTGGCCGGGAGAATATGGGAGGATTCTGCCCGGGAGTTAACGCTGCCCGAGCCGTTCACTCTGAACTCCCGCATCGACCATGCCGCCATCGACGAATTCGAAAGTCTGGCCGCGGATGCCGGGTCCGCTGAAGTTGCGTTCTTCCTGGCACCCGGTCGAGTTGGGCGGCCCGGGCAACGCCCGTCGTTCACTTACTTGCTTCTGGTTGTTGAGCCCGAAAGCTGCTGCATCCTCGGACTGGAGCTGTTTCAGGCATTGGATGGTCTTCACAGAATGTGGGAGGAAATACCGGCCAAACTCGTCTCGATTCTCAATAAGGCCGGGTTTGCGCCAAAGGAGCTTCGAGTATCCTCGCCGAGGCTGCACGAGTTTCTGGCTCCCATCTTCGAGGACTTGGGAATGCGAGTCTTCCTTCGGGAGTCTCTTCCCGCGGTGGAAGAGGCTAGAGAATCCCTCTGGGAGTTCATGTCGGGACGATCTTAGCGGAACGACGGGTTCACAACAGTCATTGCGTCAACACCTGAACACGGAAGTACTTCTCTCGTGAAGTCGACGTGTTGTTGGTGCAAGTCATGATGTCACCGGTGCCCAGTAGATTGGTGCGTCCGGGCTCGACCCGCCATTCATCAAATAGGTTCTCTGTGCTCCGGATGCAGTACGTCCGACCGGTGACGCTACGCCACGACAGGGCGAAGGTCTGCCCTGTCGAATCGGCAACAGCATCAGAGAAACCAAGGAAGCTGTCTTCATCCTCCGGATCGGTTCCTGCCACAAATTCCTGCCAATCCGGCATCCGGTCATTGTCGGCATCACGATGGCTGCATGAGAACGGCTGACCTGTCAGCGCGAAGTAGAGCCACGCTGTCGGAGCCAGACCGGTCCATGGGGTCAGCCACCCGAATGCATATGTATTCCAGCTATCCGGAGAACCCGGCATGCCTCCGTTCGGCAGTTGCTGTGCAAGAAGCTGGTCCAGAAATACGTCCGCGTCCGATCCTCCCGCAGCCACGTACTGAGCGGTCCCTTCATTCCATACGCTTACAGGGCCCTGTCCGTCGAAACCGAGAACGGACCCGTCGTCGCTTGTCGTAATCAGCGTGCATCTCGCAAAACCCAGTGCGGAGAATCCATCCCTGGATCGATTCACGAGCGGATGCCGTGCGAAAGCAGAACCCCACGTCTGGGCATCCATCGCAACCACGGGATCGTTGAATCCGCGCCACCAGTATTCAAGCTCTCCACTCCAGACCGTGTTCGTGTTGAGAAGATATCTTCGGATTTCCTCCGCATCGCTGAATCGGAACGTGGATATCAAGGCCCACCACGTATCTATGTTGCCTTCCGTGCTTGGCGTCACTTTCCCCGTTCCGTCGATCTTGCCGGCCAACCACGCCGCCGCTTGCTTTGCCGAGGCCATTGCCGCTGGTTTGGAGGATTTCAGCGAGTAGTCGGAAAGCGCCATGATCCACCAGGCTTGGTCCCCAACCCAGTCATCGTCCGACACAACAGTACCCGTTATGGGATTCCAGCCCCGCGGCCAACTGCCGTTCATCTTCTGTTGACCCGTGATAAACGTCACCAGATCGTCGCACGCCTGGGCCGCCTGATTGCAGGGAAGGCCGTCGTTCCAGCTCCCTTCGCGAGTCAGTGCTATCAGAACCAGCGCTTGGTCATAAAGCCAAGCCTTTGGGGCAGGTTCTTCCTTCCACGAACGGAAGAGCCCTGTAACCTGCTGTTCTTCGAGCAGATACGAGATCGCTTTGCCGGCCGCATTCGTGTTCCTGGCAGCGCCCCATGAGTTCGTTGGTCTTTGCCGGTTCGCCGTGGACTCATGCTGAAAATGGTCGATGCAGAGAGTGCCGAAACCGCCTCCTTCGCCGGCGGAAGGACGCTTGACCGTTACGAAGAGGCGGTCGATGGCTGTCCAGTCGATTCGATTCGTAGGTCCCCAGAAGAAGCAGAAGATGCTCCTGGGGATGGGATGATTCATTACCCAGCGATCCACTTGGTTCACGCCGGCAGTCCCCGCGGGTATGTGGTATCCATAGAACACACCGTTCGTGTCGGAAAGCATGACTGCTATGGTATTGGCCGGCCCGTTGGTGCTGCCGCGGAGGCTGACACCGAACAGATGGCTGCCCGAGAGATCAATGGACGGTTCAAAATCATGCCGTACTTGAACCCAGGAGCCCGATCCGATATCCCAGTTTAACCGGATGGCCCGCCCGATGAGACCCTCTTCCGCGGATATGCTCCCGCTGGAACCTGAATCGCACTCAACAGTCCAGCCTGAGACGGATTCGCAGTCCGACAACGGAATGCCCAACCAACCCGGGGCATCACCCTTGATTAGTTCGAATCCGTGTCGGAGAAATGGATTGCCGATTACTGCTGAGACGAGCTCGGCCCGGATACTCTCATCGGCCAAAGCCCAGCCCTCGGCCTGAAGAGCAAGATTCCATGAGCCTTTCAGGGGATTCACCGTACAACCACCCATCTGCCCATCAACGCGCATGCTTTCCATGTTGTTCCAGGGCGAAATTACAACCGTATTGGTGAGGAAGTCCGCTTTCCGATCACGCAGCGTTTCCCACATGCTCGTTGCGGCATTAGGCTCAATGTCGGAAACCATCGCAGAATAGTGAAGCGTTACCACTTTGCTGTCGCCGTCGTTGGCCGCCCAGGCGGGTGATCCTACGCCATAAGCGACGTAGACATCGCGCTCGGGCGCTTCCGCGGCGGACAGACCGAACAGACCTGCCCCGGCCAAGAAGTGATTCGTGTGGCTCCCCGTTGCGTACCAGCTCAATTGGGTTGCTGCCGCCGCGCGGCGGTAGCCCTCCATCGGCGGCACACTTCGCTGGTCCTTTCAGTAGACCACACCTGTGGGTGTCGCCACCCTCCTGATGCAGAGAACTACAAGTGCGCTCTGCTCCCCCCACGCCTCCAATACTCTCGACTTACATCGGTCTCTCTTGTTAGCTTCTGTGGAGAAGGTGAAGCTGACAAAAGGTACGTTGCCCTGCCTGCGAAATGCCGTTTCGATTGAGGGGGTGACCTCCAAAGAGATTTGTGCGGCGCTGTCATCGGCCATCGCTCCATCAGGGACGGCATCCCGGCAGGCAAGCGATTTATCGGGCCGTGGCAGCGCCGTCCTTTTTTGGAGAGCTGTATGGCAAAGAATGGCAATGGTCTGGCTGACCTTGAGAACCGGCTGTGGGCAGCAGCAGATGAACTGCGGGCGAACTCGAAGCTCCGGGCATCGGAGTACAGCGTCCCCGTCCTCGGCCTCATCTTCCTGAAGTATGCCGATTCCAGGTTTGCCGTAGCCCAGCAGGAGATTGAGGGCAAGGCGACTGGCAGGCGGAAGGTCGGCAAGACGGATTACCAGGCACGGGGCGTTGTGTTCCTGCCAGAGGAAGCCCGGTTCAGCCATCTCATCCAGCTCCCTGAATCAGAGAACCTTGGCAAGGCCATCAACGAGGCCATGAAGGCCATCGAGGCCGAGAACGAGGAGCTGCGTGGCGTCCTTCCCCAGACCTATCACGCAATGGAGAACCGCACGCTCTCGACGCTGCTCAAGACCTTCAACAGCATCCCCATGGATGTCGAGGGCGACGTGTTTGGCAAGATTTACGAATACTTCCTCGGCAAGTTCGCTGCGGCTGAAGGTCAGAAGGGCGGCGAGTTTTTCACGCCGACCTCCATCGTGAAACTCATCGTGGACATCATCGAGCCTTACCACGGTCGAATCTATGACCCCGCCTGCGGGTCGGGAGGCATGTTCGTTCAGTCGGCCCGGTTCGTCGAACGTCACAAGGCAAATCCCAACGCGGAAATCAGCGTGTGTGGCGAGGAGCGTGTTGAGGGCAACGTCAAGTTGGCCCGGATGAACTTGGCCGTGCATGGGTTGGCCGGTGACATTCGTCAGGGCAACTCGTACTACGAGGATTTGCACAAGGCGACAGGGCGATTCGAGTTCACCATGGCCAATCCTCCGTTCAACGTGAATGGCATCGACAAGGAGCGATTGAAAGACGACCCACGCTGCCCATTCGGTCTGCCGAAAGTCGATAACGGCAACTACATCTGGATACAGCAGTTCTATTCGGCGTTGGCAGAGGGTGGCCGGTCAGGCTTCGTGATGGCGAACAGTGCCAGCGATGCACGGGCTTCGGAGCTTGAGATTCGCAAGAAGCTGATTCAGGACAAGGCCGTGGACGTGATGGTCGCCATCAGCAGCAATTTCTTCTACACCGTGACCTTGCCCGTGACGCTGTGGTTTCTCGACCGGGGCAAGAAGGGCACTGACAACGAAGACCATGTGCTATTCATCGACGCCCGGCACATCTACAACCAGATTGACCGTGCCCACCGTGACTTCACCCCCGCCCAAGGCGAGTTCCTCGCCAACATCGTCCGGCTGTACCGAGGTGAGGAGCCTGAGAATGAGTGTGGCAGTGAGGAGATGCTCAGGGAGCGTTTTCCTGACGGTGCGACCTATGAAGATGTCGCCGGACTCTGCAAGGTCGCCACTCTTGCTGAGATTGAGGAACAGGGCTGGAGCCTGAATCCGGGACGCTATGTGGGCGTGGCCGACCGGGAGGAAGATGACTTCGACTTCTTCGAGCGGCTGGAAGAACTGAACGAGGAACTTGAGGTGCTCAACAACGAGGCCCGTGAACTCGAAGACCGCATCGCCGACAACGTGGCAAAGATTCTGGAGGCACAGTAGTGGGATTCCGCCACCCTCTATTCATGACTCCGCTACCAGAAGGCTGGATGGTCGCAACGGTTGACGAAATCAAGGCTCCCGAACGTGCTTCCTGCGTAGCCGGGCCATTCGGGTCGAGCATCAGCTCCAAGTATTTCGCTGACGAAGGGGTGCCTATCATCCGGGGGTCGAACTTGACCACAGATTTGACTCGTTTCGTCCCGGAAGGCTTCGCGTTCGTGTCCCCGGAAAGAGCGCAGAAGTACCGCTCCCAACATGTTCAAGCGGGCGACTTGGTCTTCACTTGTTGGGGCACCCTTGGTCAGGTCGGACTCATCCCCTCTGATGGGCCATACAGCAAGTACATTATCTCAAACAAGCAGCTCAAACTCAGGCCCGACACATCCAAGACTGACAGCTTGTTTCTGTTCTACTACTTCGCGTCTCCTTCCATGGTTCAGTACATCAACACCATCGCTATCGGTGCGGCGGTGCCGGGCATCAATCTTGGCATCCTCAAGTCGCTGAAGGTTCCGCTGCCTCCGCTCGCCATCCAGAAGAAGATAGCCTCCATCCTGTCGGCGTATGACGACCTGATTGAGAACAACGAGCGGCGCATCAGGATTCTGGAGGAGATGGCGCGGAACCTGTACCGGGAATGGTTCGTCAACTTCCGCTTCCCCGGCCACGAGAAGGTCAAGATGGTCGATTCCCCGCTGGGCAAGATTCCAGAAGGGTGGGAGAAGACTCAGCTATTCGACATTGCTACTGTCAAATACGGCAAGGGTCTACCCAAGAAGAAACTCGTAGAGGATGGGGCTTATCCCGTATATGGAGCAGCAAAGATTATAGGTAGATACTCTGAGTTCACCCGCAAAGACCGTACAATTATATGCGGGTGTCGAGGTAGCGTCGGAGAAATGCAGATTACGCTGCCAGAATGCTTTGTGACGAACAACTCATTTACATTCGACCCTGCTGACCCAACTGCCTTTTTCTGGCTCTTCCATGCTCTGAATGAGCGTGGTCTTCGGGATGTCATAGGCGGGGCAGCACAACCGCAGATAACACTTGAAGGCATTTCCTCAGTAGAACTCACCTTGCCGCCATTGTCTCTGCTTGCACGATTTCATAAACAGGTGACTGCGATGTATGAGCAGGCTTGGGTTCTCGAACAGAAAGCACGAATCCTTCGCCAGACTCGCGACCTGCTTCTGCCAAAACTCATCTCTGGGCAGCTCGACGTATCCGAACTTGACATTGAAGTGCCGGAGGAAGCTGCATGAGCCCAACGCATCCAGATTCTGAAGATGCCCTTGAGCAGGCGACCCTCGAACGGTTTGCCTCGATGGGGTATGAGACGGCCAACCTCTACAATGAGGTCTTTGGTGAGAATAGCTCGCATGGTCGTGAGGCATCCTCAGAAGTCGTATTCCGGCCCCGTCTCCGGGCTGCCATCGAATCACTGAATCCTGACCTTCCCCCGGAAGCTGTCCAGCAGGCCGTCGAGGAAGTCTGCCGTGACCGCAGTGCCATGAACCCGGTCTATGCGAATCAGGAAGTCCATCACCTGCTCAAGAATGGTGTTCCGGTCACATGGCGTGACGATGATGGCGTTGAACAGTCTGACCGGGCACGGGTCATCGACTGGGAGAACCCGGCCAGCAACGACTTCTTCCTCGCTCAGCAGATGTGGGTAACCGGCGAACTCTACAAGAAACGGTGTGACCTCGTGGCCTGCGTCAATGGCATCCCTCTGGTCTTCATCGAACTGAAGAAGCCCGGCGTGAATGTGAAGCACGCTTTCGACGACAACCTGACCGACTACAAGAACAACACCATCCCCCAGTTCTGGTGGTACAACGGCTTCATCATCCTCTCCAACGGCATCCAGAGCCGACTCGGCAGCATGACCGCCGACTGGGGCCACTTCGTCGAGTGGAAGAAGATTTCGAGCGAAGGCGAGGCCGGAGTCATCAGCCTCGACACCATGCTTCAGGGCACCTGTGAACCGACCCGGTTACTTGACCTGCTTGAGAACTTCGTGGTGTACGCCGAGGTGCGTGGTGGTCTGGCCAAGGTCGTGGCCAAGAACCACCAGTTTCTGGGCGTCAGGAACGCCGTGGAGGCCGTCAAAGGCATCGAGGGTAACAAGGGCCGCCTCGGAGTGTTCTGGCACACTCAGGGCAGCGGCAAGAGCTTCTCGATGGTGTTCTTCTGCCAGTACGTCATGCGCAAGGTTCCGGGGAACTGGACGTTCGTGGTCATCACCGACCGGCGAGAGCTGGACGACCAGATTTACCGCACGTTTGCAGGCACGGGCCTAGTGACTGAGAAGAAGTCACAGGCGGATAGTTGTGCCCACCTACGGCAACTACTTTCTGAAGACCATCAGTTCGTCTTCACCCTCATCCAGAAGTTCCAGAGTGACGAACCTGAGTTCCCTGTGCTGTCCGACCGCTCCGACATCATCGTCATCACAGATGAGGCCCACCGCAGCCAGTACGACACCCTCGCCATGAACATGCGCCGGGCGCTTCCCAATGCGGCCTTCATCGGATTTACAGGCACACCCCTCATCGCTGGTGAGGAGAAGACCCGAGACGTGTTTGGTGACTATGTCTCTGTCTACAACTTCAAGCAGTCAATCGACGACGGCGCAACTGTGCCGCTCTACTACGAGAACCGAATCCCGGAACTCCAGCTCACGAACGAGCAGCTCAATGAGGAGATGGCCCAGATTCTGGAGTCAGCGGAGCTGGACGAAGACCAAGAGAAGAAGCTGGAGCGCACGCTTGCCCGTGAATACCACCTCATCACCCGTGACGAGCGGCTGGAGACCATCGCCGAGGACTTGGTTCAGCACTTCATGGGACGGGGCATGATGGGCAAGGCCATGGTCGTCTGCATCGACAGGTTCACTGCTGTTCGGATGTACGACAAGGTCAAGGCCCACTGGCAGGCTTACCTCAACCGGGTGAAGGCCGACATCGAGGGTGGGAACGAGGGCTTACTGGAGAAAGCCCAGTACATGCAGGACACGGACATGGCAGTCGTCATCTCCACGGCGCAGAACGAGCAAGCCGACTTCGCCAACAGGGGCCTCGACATCCTCGCCCACCGGGAGCGTCTGGTGAAGGAGGACTTGGAAACCAAGTTCAAGGACGAGGACAACCCGCTCCGCATCGTGTTCGTGTGTGCCATGTGGATGACCGGGTTCGACGTGCCATCCTGCTCAACCATCTACCTCGACAAACCGATGCGCAACCACACGCTCATGCAGACCATTGCGCGGGCGAACCGGGTGTTCCCTGAAAAGAACAACGGCCTCATTGTGGATTACGTCGGCATCTTCAGGAATCTCCAGAAGGCTCTGGCCATCTACGGTTGCACATCCGGTGGCGGCGTGAAGCCGGGTGAATCGCCAATTCAGGACAAGAAGGAGCTGGTCGAGATACTCAAGGCCCTCGTGAACGAGACCGAAGAGTGGTGTTCAGAGCGTGGCGTGGACATCCCGACCACCGTTGCCGAGAAGGACGCTTTCGAGCGAGCAGCCCTCATCGGGGATGCGGTCGAGAAGCTGGTCTTCCCCGAGGAGGACAAGAAGGAGTTCATCCGCAAGGCCGACCTCGTCGTGCGAACCCACAAGGCCGTCATGCCCGACCCCACGGCGCACCAGTTCGACGGAGTACGCTCAGTTCTCACCGCCATTGCGAACAACCTGCGCACCCCTCCCGAGGAGGTGGACATCAGCGAGGTGATGAAGGCCGTCGAGGAACTGCTCGACCGTTCCATCGCAACTGAGGGGTACGTCATCCCGGAGAGCAAGAAGGCGATGGTGAAGGACGGCCCAGCCCTCGTTGACCTATCCAAGATTGATTTTGAGACACTGAAGGCGCACTTCTCACGGGGCAGGACACGCACGGCGCTGGAGAAGCTGAAGACGGCCATTGAGAAGCGTCTATCCGCCATGGCTCAGCTCAACAAGAGCCGCCTCGACTACCTTGAGAAGTTCCAGCAGATGATTGAGGACTACAACAACGGCAGCAAGAACATCGAGGAGTTCTTCAAGGAGCTTCAGGCGTTTGTCCGCGAGCTGGACGAAGAAGACCAGCGGGCTGTTCGGGAGAGCCTGTCTGAAGAAGAACTGGCCCTGTTTGACCTACTGACCAAGCCGGAGATGGACTTGAGCGACAAGGAAAAGGGTGAGGTGAAGAAGGTCGCCCGCGAGCTGCTCGACCGTCTCAAGCAGGAAAAACTAGTCCTCGACTGGCGCAAACGCCAACAGACCAGAGCTGATGTGCGCCTCACCATTGAGACTCTTCTGGACGAACTGCCACGCGCCTACACGCCAGAGGTCTGGCAGAAGAAGTGCGATTCTGTCTACCAGCATGTATTTGATTCATACACGGGTGCCGGGCAAAG
>Ga0272442_10011534_pt1 | contig 10764 bp, 4 predicted proteins | sample SSMForm2O_FD_200262 | JGI IMG/M metagenome (GOLD analysis project Ga0272442, IMG submission 200262) | Marine sediment archaeal communities from Little Sippewissett salt marsh, Falmouth, MA, United States - SSM-Form-2O | ecosystem: Environmental > Aquatic > Marine > Wetlands > Sediment ... | reverse complement strand
GAGCCGGTGACGTGGATGCCCTCGCCGTCGGCGGCCTGGATGAACGCGTTGGCCAGGTCCAGGCTGGCGTCGACGACGCCCCCGCCGCGAAGCTGGCCGGTGCTGGGCATTTCGAGGCACGCGGTCGCCTGGAGCGTTCCGCCGCGGAGGATCGTCAACTCGCCCAGCTTGGCCGGGCCGAACGAGTGCAGGCGGACCGTGTGCTCGCCGACGTCCAGCGTCCCGCCGTTCGCGAAGCCCTCCAGGGCGAACGGGTCGCCGAGGTCCAGGTCGCCCGTGGCGACGATCGCGCCGGAGCCGCTGATGGCCCCGTAGACCCACCCGGTGCCCTCCAGGACGCCGCCGTAGTTGATCTCCAGTCCGGTGAGCGATTCGAGGAAGCCGCCGTCCAGCGTGACCCGCGAGGAGATCCGCGCGGGCCCGTCGGAGAAGACCTCCGCCTCGCGGTCGCCGATGTCCAGGTCGCTGGCAAGGTCGACCGTGCCCTTGGGCGCGTCGATGTCGTAGAAGTCGGCCCGGACGTCGCCGACGAGAATGCCGTAGCCGTCGAGGCTCCGTCCCGCCCCGCCGGTGACGTAGATGCCCCCCGCGTCGGCGTCGAGGACGGCGTTGTTCAGGACCACGTGGGCGTCGATGTCGCCCCAGCCGCTGATCGACCCGCCGGAGCCGACGCGGAGCGTCTCGGTGCTCGACGGGTCGTAGACGCCCAGATAGCCGCCGTCGAGCGTGGTCTGCCCGGAAAGGTCGGCCTGGCCGTTCGTGTAAACGACCGCGTCGCTGTCGGCGATATCGAGCGCCGAGAGGCTCACCGCCCCGGTCGGCGCGCCGGACCACGCCGGCGCCCCGCCGGCCGTCGCCGAGCCGACCACCACGCCGTAGCCCTGGATCGACCCGCCGGCGCCGACGTCCACGCCGTTGCGGGCCAGAAGCACGCCGTTGGCCAGCGTCACCGTCCCCGGTAGCGAGGCCGTGTTGGCCGCTCGCAGCGCCAGCGTCGCGCCGCTGTGGACCTCGGCCGTGCCGGCCGACCAGAAGCCCACACTGCCCGTCTGCCCGGTGCCCAGCGCCAGCGTCCCGCCGGAGGCGACGAGGTTCGGCGCGAGGGCGAAGCTGGCCTCGACCGTCCCGTGGCCGGCGATCCGCCCGCCGTCCAGCCAGACCGTCCCCGCCGTCACCGTTCCGTCGGCCAGTTCCAGCCGGCTGCCGGCGTTGACATACAGCGTGTTGGCCACGTCCACGCCGGCTGCATCGCTCACCGTCAGCACGCCGGTGGCCACCGAGTCGCCGACGGTCGCGTTGTCCCGAACGGTCATCGTCGTGGAAGCGCCCGTGACCGTCACGTCACCCGAGGTGGCCGAGCCGGACTGGGCGAGGAAGAGCCCGCCGCAGTCCACCACCGCGGCGTCGGAGACGCTCAGCGACCCGTCGCCGCCGGCGCCGACGTCCAGGTCCGAGGCGACGTCCAGGCACGATCCGCCGCCGGTGACCGTCACCTCGCCGGCCGAGCCGCCCAACCTTCCGACGGCCATCGCGTCGCACGAGAGGCTCCCGCCGTAGTCGATCCGCAGCGTGCCGGTCCCGAGCCGGCCCACGTCGAGCTCGCCGCCGATGGCCCACCGCGAGCTGGCGCCGTGGATCGTCGCCTCGCCGCTCGATCCGCCGTCGTCGCCGAGCCTCGCGTCGCCGTCGGTGGTGACGAGCCCGCCGGCCTGCACGTCCAGCCAGCCCTCGCCGGCGTCGCCGACGGCGACGTTCCCCGTGCAGTACCACGCCGACCCGGCGCCGGTGACCACCACCTGCCCCGCGCCGCCGGAGGAGGCCAGCGAGGCGTGGGCGCACTCGATGGCCCCGCCGCCCTCGACGCGAATCCGCCCCTGGGCGTCGGCAACGGCCCCGACCATCAACGACCCGTTGACCCGCCACAGCGAGCCGGCGTCGACGACCTTGACCTGCCCCTCGCCCCCGGAGACGCCGCCGAGCATGGCCAGCGTCGCGCCGGTGACCAGCCCGCCCTCGGAGACGATCATCGCGCCATGCCCGGCCTGGCCGATCCGCAGCCAGCCGCCAAGCACCTCCCACTCCGCGTCGGCGCCGGCGACGTTCACCGCGCCCCGCGCCGAGGGGTTCCAGGCGATATCCCCGCCGGAACTGGTGACGTTGCCGCCGTCGAAAACGTCCAGAAGGCCCCATCCGTCCTGGGCCACGGTGAGCTGCCCGGCCACCGCCATCGACGAGCCGCCGCCGAGGACACTGAGGTAGCCGTCGGACTCCATGCCCCGCCCGACGGTCGCGTTCGCCCCGACGGTCATCTCCGCGCCGGCCTCGACGAACAGGTACCCGTCCCAGACGTCGCCCACCTGGAGCCAGTCGGTGCAGTCCAGCCGCCCCGTCGCGCCGGAGACGGTCACCGTGCCCTCCGAGCCGCTGAAGACGCCGACGTCGAGCGACGCGCAGGAGACGGTTCCCGCGTCGACGTTCAGCACGCCGTCGCCGAACTCGCCGACCCAGGCCGCCCCCGTCAGGTCGATCTCGCCGCCGGCGGCGACCGTCACGGTCCCCACCGACGACCACGACCGGGCGATCCGCATCTGGGTCCCCGCCAAGGTGCCGCCCGTGACGGCCAGATCGGCCACGTCGCCGTCCAACTCGCCGACGACCACCGACGCGTCGGCGTCGCCCAGCGTCCACGTCTGCCCGGCCAGGTCCAGCATCACGCCGTCGTTGAGGACAACCAACTGTCGCGAGGTCGGCGAGCTCGCGAAGGAGACGCTGTAGCCGGCGGTGTCCAGGTCGAACACGGCGTTGGCGTCGGCCGGCGGAGGCGGGTCCCCGTACCAGTTGGCGGAATCCTCGAACCAACCCCCGGCGGGTTCGGACCAGTAGTGGTCGGCCGCCGACGCCGCGGCGGCAAGGACCAGGACCGTCGAGATCGAGAGAAATGCACAAACCCCAGGTGCCCGACGTCGGGCCATCGCGCGAGAAGCCATGAGCGATCTCCTTCCCTATCAGGCTCCTCGGCAAACTCCCTCCCCAATAAGCCGGCCGGCCGCTCGGGCCTCGCGGGGGGCTCGGCGGCCGGAGCGACCGGCCATGCGCAGTGCGATCAGAACAGGAACGTCGTGCGAGCGAAACGGGCGGCCGGACGCGACTACGCGCGCCGGCGCTTCTTCAGAAGGACCAGGATGCTGCCCACGGCCACCACCGACAGGGCGGCCGGCTCGGGAACCCCGATCACCTGCCCCTCAACCACGTCGTCGGGGGCGTCGTCGTTGTTGTCCAGCAGACCGCGGAAGTAAAAGTCCGTGTAGTCGAACCCGGTAAGCACGTCGAGCTTGATCCGAATCTCCAGGTCCGTGCCGATGGCCACCTCCCAGTCGCTCGCCAAGAGCGACACGCCGCGCAGGATCAGGTCCTCGGTCGCGTCGTCCGTGGTCAGCCGGAAGAGGTACGGGCTCTGCGGGTCGCTGACCTGGCGGAAGTCGAACACGGTCTCCTGCCAATCGCTGGTCGGGCCCCCGTCTCGGTCGAAGTCGCCCATCGTGTCCAGGCCGATGTAGAACCACGTGTCATCGGCCTGGAACTCCACCCCGTCGATGTCCAGACCGAGCCCGCCGAAGTCCTCTTCCTGGTTGGCGTCCTCGAGGCGGAAGGCGTAGAGATCGTCGGTGCCGACGCTGCCGTCGAAGTTGATCAACAGCGGCACGGGCATGGCCAGCGTCGGCGAGGCCGCAACGAACAGTCCGGCCAGCAGGGCCAGGGCCAGGGCATGTCTCCACACGGTGCTCGATCTTGCAGTTGTCCTCTTCATCGTTCCGGTTCCTTCTTTCGGGTCTGAGCGGCCCCCGGCTGCGGTACCCACCGAGCCGTGGAACGGTCCTCTTGCCTTTGTTGTCTCACCATCCTAGGCCTCGGCGCGCATCACCGGATCCGCGGCGGATCGGGTATGCTGAGCGTTCTGAGCACTTGCCGAAACCACAATGCACACTCCAAGCAGGCACATCCCTGTGCCGATTCGTGTCTGCCGGCATTTGAGCAATGAGCGTAGAGCCTCAAACTGAGCGGCCTGCGCAACGAGTCAAATGCGCAAAGCACCAAAGCAAAACGATTGAAACGTGCCGCGGTGAGCTGGATCCCGGTCCGAGGACCGGGTGCGGCAAAAGAAGCCCCACCTCCGGAGCAGTGAGCGGAAGAACTGGACCCACGAGTGTTGGAGTTGAGCACTCCACCGGGATCCACCGCTCGAAACGGGCTCCATGACCGGGCCCAAGGGCCCAGCCATTCGATTGTCAGCGTATTATATCATTCCTTCCCGATTTGTCAACCGCATTTCCGGCCAAATCGCGGCCGGCGCCCCGCCAGCGCCAAGGCCCCGACGGCCAGCATGGCCAAGGTCGCCGGCTCGGGAACGGCGCCGGGAACGCTGCTGCCGACGTGGGCCTTCCAGAGAAGGTAGTCGGCCGCGTCCACCGTGCCGTCAAAGTCGAAGTCGCCCAGCGCCCAGCCGGTGCCTCCCGTGTCGTGGCCCGTGCGAAGGTCCAGCAGGTCGCTTCGAGAGACCAGGCCGTCCAGGTCCGCGTCGCCGTCCAGCAGGTCGTACAGGTGGACCTTGATCTCGCCGGAGGCGTCGTCGTACTCGATGCCGCCTTCGAAGACGCTGTCATCCAGGTAGGCCGACAGGGGCGAGTCGATGCCCGCGAACGTTCCCGTCCGCGTGCCGTGGTAGCTCAGGATGGTGTAGATGCCGCCAAACCGGCTGGTCGCGTCGAGGTCGATGGGGAGCCAGTCGATCGCGAGCGTGCCGGCGAGGTGCAGGTCGCCGGCGACGGCCAGCGCGTCGTACCGAGGCGAGAGCGGGTCGGAGTTATCGGCGTTGGCGAGTTCGATCTTCAGCGCGGCCGCGGCGCCGAAGGTGAGGTCGCCGCCGAAGTCGATCACGCCCGGGCTGCTTCCCGGGCTGTAGCCGGCCAGGAAGACCACCTCGCCGGCGCCGCCGAAGCTGCCGGGCCCGGCGACGGACCCGTAGAAGGTCGCCGCCGCGCCGGCCTGCACGTCGGCCGTGCCGTTGTGCAGGACCGGGCCGATCACGTCGAGGCCGCCCGCGGCCACGCCCACGTGCCCGTCGTTCGTCAGCCCGCCCGTCCGCAGCGTGCCCGAGCCGGTCACCAGGCCGCTGTTGGTCAGGGCGCGGGCGTTGTTGTCGAACGCCCCGCCGCGCAGGACGATCGTGCCCTGGTTGTCGGCCAGCCCCGCCGAGGCCAGCAGGTTCGAGCCGGCGCCCACCTCGATCATGCCGCCGGGCCGCTGGGTGATCGCCCCGGCGAGGATGAGCGAGCCGTCGCCGGCGGCGCGGACCTGGCCATCGTTGTCCAGGTCGTTGGCGACGCGCCCGAGCCCGACGATCGTGCCGGTGTTGGCGACGGCCTCGCCGGCCAGTTGCGAGCCGCCGCCCAGCAGGCGGACGACCCCGGCGTTGTCAAAGGGCGTCAGCACGCTGAGGCCCGCGCCGTCGTCGATCCGCAGCTCGCCGCTGGCGGCGTTGCCGCCCGACAAATCGCCCAGCAGCAGCGTCGAGGTCCCGTTGGCGTGAATCAGCCCGCGGTTGGTTACCGCCGCGGAGATGCCGCTGCCGCCGCGAATCACGCCGCCGGGCTCGTTGGTCAGCGAGCCGCCACCGGCGATCGCCCCGCCCATCAGGTCGATCAGTCCGCGGTTGGCCATCGTGCCGTCCTGGCGGAGCGTCTGGGAGCTCGAGACGCTGATCGTGCCGTAGTTCGTCGTCGCCCCGCCGAGGGTCAGCACGCCCGACAGCGACACCGTGCCGTAGTTGACCAGGCTCGCGTCGATCGCCCCGCCGGCCCAGATCGAGCCGCTCATCTCGTTGGTCAGCGTCCCCGGCCCGGCGATCACACCGTCGGTCATCGTCAGGTTGCCCGCGTTGCTCAGGCTGTTGTCGCTCGCGATCTGCCCACCGCTCCAGATCGACAGCGTGCCCTCGTTGACGAGCTCGCCGGCCCGGACGCTCCCGCCGCTGGCGGTCAGTTGCGAGCCCGGGGCGACCGAGATCTCGCCGTCCACGACCAGGGCCTGGTCGCTCTGGAACGACATCGACGAGCCCAGCGGCTCGCCCGACGCGAAACGCAAATCCGCCGCCGTGAGGTGCAGCGTGCCGGTGGAGAAGTTCAACGTGCCCTCGATCTCGCCGAACGTGCCGAACGACAGCGTGCCGCCCTCGACGTCGATCCGCCCGTCCGGGCCGATGTTCAGCGAGTCGGAGACGGCCAGCTCGCCGCCGTCGTCGAGCGTCACCGTGCCCGACCCGGAGACGCCCACGTACACGGTCGAGCAGCTCCACGTGCCGCCCCAGGCGAGCACGACCGTGCCGACCGACGGCGTGCCGTAGCCGACGTAGGCCGTCCCGCAGCTCACGGCCGCGTCGTCGAGAACCTCCAGATCGCCGGAACCGCTGGAGCCGCCGACGTAGAGGCTCGCGGAGCCCAACAGCCACGCCGAGCCGCTGCCCATCACCGACACGAGGTTGTCCGACGACGACATCTGCCTGCCGATGTAGCCCGTGCCGCTGGTCACCGTCCCGCCCGACTGGATGCTCAACTCGCCCGTGCCCGAATAGCCGACGTACAGCATCTCCCCGCCGGTGTCCCACGTCGAGTGGGTGCCCGTTACCCGCACCCGGTTGCCCGAGTCGCTGGAGGGATCGCGCCCGATGTAGCCGGCGCCGCTCGATACGCTCGCGCCGGCCTCGACCGTCAACTCGCCCGAGCCCGCCGTGCCCACGTTCAGGTCCCCGCCGTGGGTGTCCCACGTCGAGCCGTCGCCCGTCACGTGGGCGATGTTCCCCGTGGACGAGACATCCACGCCCAGCGAGCCCGAGCCGGTCGACAGGCTCCCGCCGGCCTCGACGACCAGCGCCCCCGTGCCCTCGTTCCCCACGTACAGGGCCGCGGCGCCGGTGTCCCACAGCGAGCCGCTGCCGCCGACAATCGCGCCGTTGCCCCGCGACGTGGACGACTTGCCGAGCATGCCCAGCCCGCTCGCCAACTCGGCGCCGCCGGTCACGTACAGCATGCCCGTGCCGTCGTAGCCCACGTACGCGTTGTAGCCGTTGGTGGTCCAGCTCGACCCGTCGCCGTCGATGGTCACCGTGTTGCCCGTGGACGATTCTTCGTGCCCGACGTGCAGGACGTGGCAATCGACGGCCGCACCGGCCTCGACCAGCACCGTGCCGGCCTCGGACGACCCGTTGCCGTCGTTGCCGACCCAGATGGCTGAGCTGTTGTGCCAGACCGTCCCCGAGCCGCGGACGGTGACGGACCCGGCCCCGCCGCTGCCGCTGCCGGCGTTGCCCACGCAGACCCAGAGAGACTCCAGGCGGGCGGCGTCCTCGACGATCACCTCGCCGTCGCCGGCCCAGCCGACGCTCAGGACGTTCCTGAACGTCGCGACGATCGATTCGTTCTTGACGTGAATGAGGCCCGTGCCCTCGCCGACCTCGACGGACGCCGACGTCGACGTCTCCGGCAGCCGACCGAACGGGGCAGACCAAACCTTCAGCGCGTCGCTGACCGCCGGCCCGCCGGGGGGGCCCCAGTTGCTCGAATCATACCAGTCCGTACTCACCTGGCCCCCCCACTGCCGGCTGTCGCCGGGCGCGAGGCCGGCCCCGCAGGCCAGCACCGCCGCCATCGTCAGGACGGGGACTATCCGAAGCGTTCGGCGTGTCATCCATTAACCTCCGTAGGGACCTGTCTCTCCGCGCGGCCCAAGGCCGCCGATCGATCATGGCATCGCCATTATAGCATGATTCGGCGAACCGTAAACCACTTTCCGGAAGTGCTTTGGCCGAGGGGGAATCAGGCACGCCGGCGCGAGGCCAGCGGGTGGGCACCGTCGTAGACTTCCTTCAGGCGCCGCGTCGTCAGGTGGGTGTAGATCTGCGTGGTCGAGAGGCTTTCGTGCCCGAGGATCTCCTGAACGCTTCGCAGGTCGGCCCCGGCGTTGAGCATGTGCGTCGCGAAACTGTGACGCAGAACGTGCGGGCTGATATGCACGTCGATCCCCGCGGTCAGAAGGTACTTGTCCAGCTTGCGGCGAATGCTCCGGTCGCTGAGCCGCCGGCCGAACTTGTTCAGGAACAACGCCTCCTGGGGGCCGAGACCCGAAGAGACCCGAAGAGACAGGTACGCCTCGATCGCCTCGACGGCCTTGGTGCCCAACGGCACGAGCCGCTCCTTCTTGCCCTTGCCGCGGATCCGCAGGGCCTCGGAAAACTCGTCGAGGTCCTGGACGTTCAGCGCGACGACCTCGCTGATCCGCAGGCCGGCTGAGTAGATCGTCTCGAGGATCGCCCGGTCGCGGGCACCCAGCAACGTCGTGACGTCGGGGGCCGTCAGCAGGGCCTCGACCTGCTCGACGTCCAGGCACTTCGGCAGCCGGCGGTCCTGGCGAGGGGTGCGGATGACGCTCACCGGCGAGGCCTCCACCGCGCCGATCCGCACCAGGAACTTGTAGAAGCTCCGCAGGGCGGCCAGCTTGCGGGCGATGGTGGCCTTGGAATAGCCGTGGTTCCGCAACATCGCCAGGAACCCGCGGACGTCCAGCGGCTCGGTCGCCAGAATGGCCCGGCCAATCGCCCCCGGTTCGAGGTCCTCGACGGGCGGCAGATCCTCCGCCGTCGTCTCGCAGAGCGATCCGTCCCGCGGCGCAGCGAGGTAGCGGCAATACTGCGTCAGGTCGGATTCGTACGAGCGAACCGTGTGGGCCGAGAAGTTGCGCTCCGCGTCGAGGTACTCCAGGAATCGGGCGATTAGCGGGAGTGTTCTCATGCGCCTCGCTTGGCCATGGCGCGCCCGGCTGTGCCTTGGCGGGCGCGACCGGCGCCTAGAAGACCTGCGAGTCGTTGGGGCTCAACGCCTCGACACAACCGGCAGCTGCGTCCCGCGTGACCTGGAAGCTCAGCGTGGCCGCGTCCAGCCAGGTCACCGGCGACTCGTCGTTCTCGGCCAATGCCATGATCACGTCGATCATGTCGTCCTCGCAGCCGGGCGAGTAGCGGAAGACGTACTGATGGCTGCCCTTCGTGAGACTCAGTGTTTTTGCACTCATGCCTTGCCTCTTGCGCATCGGCGGCGGGCCGGGGGGCCTCCTCGCCACCATGACCGGGCCCGCCGTTGGGTTTATCGGGTCGATCGCCCGAAAACTGGAGCAATTGTGCCCCCCTGGCCGGGCGATGAAGGCGTCTCCGGCCAGCCAAGGTCTCGATTCCCCCGGCGGTTGTGGTATACTCCCTGCCAACGTTTGCACGGACCGAAAGGCTTCGTTGTATGGCCGATGCCCCGAAAGACAAACCCGACGCCGACGACGACGGCGAAGATCGCCCCAGCCCGCCGCCGAACGAGCCCCGCGAGCCGCGCGCCGAGCAAGACCCGCCCGACGAAGGCGACCCCCACGGCCCCGACCAGCCCCGCGAGCCGGACGGCCCCGACGAGCCCCGCGAGCCGGACGAGGCGGACGAGCCCCGCGAGCCGGACGGCCCCGACGAGCCCCGCGAGCCAAACGAGACCGACGAGCCCCGCGAGCCGGACGGCCCCGACGAGCCGGACGCCGAGACACACGACGGCGAGCCGGACGACGACGCCGGCGAGGACCAGGCCGAGGGCTTCGGCCCCGACTCACAAGACGAGAGCGACGAAGACTACAACTACGACGAGCCCTACGATTACGAACAGGACTACGACTACGAACAGGACTACGACTACGGCGACGACGGGGAATACGAAGACGAAGACGACGACGAAGAGTACGAATACGAGGACGAGGAGTACGAAGACGACGAGGAGGACGAGGACGAGGAGGACGGGCAGAAGAAAATGACGCTCGTCGAGCACCTGGAGGAACTGCGAACGCGGATCATCCGGGCGGCGTTCGGGCTGGCTGTCGCCATGGCAGTCTCGCTGTACTTCTCAGCCAACATCATCAAGTACCTCAACGGCATGCTCCACGACATCGCCAAGCAGTGGGGCGCGCCCGGGCCGATCACCATCGATATGGTCGCCCCCTTCATGATGTACCTCAAGGTGTCCCTCTACGTCGGCATCATCCTGTCGTCGCCCTGGCTGTTCTACCAGGCGTGGATGTTCATCGCCGCCGGACTCTACAAGCACGAAAGACGATACATCGTCGTCGCCGTGCCCTTCTCCAGCGGACTGTTCATCACCGGGGCCGCGTTCTTCCTGTTCTTCATCTCCAAGTACCTGCTGGGCTTCTTCTTCTACTTCAACAAGGCCATCCTCGACGTCATGCCCACCATCGACGTCAAGAACCACATCACCTTCATGACGAACATGATGCTCGTCTTCGGGCTCTGCTTCCAGATGCCCATCGCCGTCTTCCTGCTCGGAAAGATGGGCCTCGTCAACGTCAAAATCCTCAACCGATACCGCAAGTACGTCATCGTGGTGATCTTCATCATCGCGGCCTTCTGCACCTCGCCAAGCCCGCTCGACCAGATCGCCCTGGCCATCCCGATGTGGCTGCTCTACGAGCTGGGCGTGCTGCTCGTGTACATCTTCGTCGAACGGAAGCAACGCCTCGAAGACGAGGCCGAGGCCGCCCTGACCGCCGCCGAGGCCCGCCAACGCGACGACGAACGCGACGACGAATACGAGTATGAGGACGATCCGTACGAAGACGACGAGTACGAGTCCGACGAGTACGAACCCGACGAAGAGCCGGCCGACGACGAGCCGG
>Ga0272442_10011533_pt1 | contig 10766 bp, 9 predicted proteins | sample SSMForm2O_FD_200262 | JGI IMG/M metagenome (GOLD analysis project Ga0272442, IMG submission 200262) | Marine sediment archaeal communities from Little Sippewissett salt marsh, Falmouth, MA, United States - SSM-Form-2O | ecosystem: Environmental > Aquatic > Marine > Wetlands > Sediment ... | reverse complement strand
AAAATAAATTGTTGGAGTAAAAATATGGCGAATGAAGAAAAGATGGTTCAAGAATATATTTCAGGATTAATTGCTCGCGCACGGAAAGCGCAGAAATTGGCAGAATGTCTAACACAAAGTGAAGTAGATGAACTGGCAGCTGCGATAACGTGGGAGTTTGTAAGCAATAAAAAACTCGTCGAAGAACTGGCGGAGTTTTCATTCAATGAGTGTCGCATGGGGGATGTTCAATCCAAAATAATTAAAACTATAAGCAAGTGCCGCGGTATTTATTTTGATGTCAAGGATCAGAAAACAGTAGGTATTATCGAGGAAATTCCTGAAAAGGGGCTAATTCGTATTGCCAAACCGGTCGGTGTTATTGGCTCGCTTGTCCCGGGTACACAAGGTGAAATGCATCCGATCGTACAGGCGATTAATGTGGTAAAAGCACGGGATGCAATCATATTTTCCCCCCATCCAAGAGCAAAAAAGACCACTTCCAAGATCTGTGTGATCCTGCGCGAAATAATGAGCCGCTACAATGTGCCGGAAGACCTGTTTATTTGCATTGAAGATCCATCCATCGAAAAAACAAAGGAACTGATGAAACAGTGTGATCTTGTCATGGCAACAGGAGGCCATTCGATGGTTTTGGCTGCGTATAGTTCCGGTACACCCGCGTATGGCGTGGGAGCTGGTAACGCGATTATCATGATTGATAAAACTGCTGACCTTGCAGAAGCTGCAACGAAGATCAAATTGAGCAAAACTTTTGATCTGGCAGCTGGTTGTTCGTGTGATAACAGTCTCGTGATTGAAGCATCTGTCTATGATGATATGCTGGCGGAATTGAAAAAAGTTGGAGCATATCTGGCAACACCTGAAGAAAAGAATAAGATCAGAAAGGCGATTTGGCCAAACTGGCCAAATGATATCCTGTTGAACCGCGATATTGTCGCTTCTCCTGTTGAAAATGTAGCCAGGATAGCTGGAATAACAATTCCACCAGGAACCTCCTTTATTTTAGTGGAGGAGGATCAGATCGGTGCGGTCACACCATTTGCGGGTGAAAAAATGTGCCTCGTTACAGCAGTTTATAAATACAGTGATGTAGATGAAGCGATTAAAATCATAAATACCAACCACGAATATTCCGGGGCGGGCCATTCTTGTGGGATCTTTTCTAAAGACAAAGATATGATAGAGGAATTGGCACTTCGTACTTATACGACACGTGTTGTTGTCAATCAACCCCAATCGTATACAAACACGGGAAATTGGATCAGCGGTATGCCTTTCACAAGTTCTCTTGGCTGTGGAACGTGGGGAGGGAACATCGTTTCGGAGAATATCATACTGAAGCATTACATGAACAACACGTGGGTAATTCAAGAGGTTCCCAGTAAAGAACCAACGGATGAAGAGTTGTTTGCTGGATTTACACCGAAAAAATAAACACATATTAATAACAATAAATTGACATGATAGATAGGTTATGTCCATCCCTCAAGAATCGAATTACTTCAGCAGCTGAAGCTTCTGAAGCAATTAAAGATGGCATGACGGTTGCGATGAGTGGTTATGCAATGGCGGGATACCCCAAAGCAATTCCCGAAGAATTGGTGAGGCGCAAGAATGAAGGACAGGAACTTTCGATCAATCTGATCACCGGCGCGAACGTTCCGTGGCTTGACGAGATATTGGGGGACTCGGGGATTATTTCAGGAAGAGTGCCTATGGTTGCAAGCAAAGTGCTTTCTTCCCAGGTGAATGCACATAAAGTTCGCTATGTTGAACAACAAATGTGTAAAATGCCGCGTCTATTACGCAGCCATAGTTTTGGCAACATTGATGTTGTCGTCATAGAGGCGCTTGCTGTTTCGGAAGAGGGACTTATTCCGACAACATCAGTAGGTTTGGCAGGTTACCTGATGGATGCAGCGAACGAGATAATTATTGAGATAAACAGTGCACAGCCTGAAATACTTTTCGGCATGCATGATGTTTATATTCAGAAACCGTTACCTGCAACAGAGCCAATACCACTGACAAGCTGCACAGATCGAATAGGCTCAGCTTTTATACCTTTTGATGCGTCGAAAATAAAATATATTGTCGAAACAGATCAGCCCGAGAACGATTTTCAACTGGCCACTCCAAAAAATGAATCTATCAAAACAGCAGAAAACTTGTTCAGCTTTTTGAGAAAGGAATACCATACAAAAAGCGGTGGAATGATTCCACCTATTCAGCTGGGATTTGGCAATATTGCAGATACGGTAGCTGAATTGCTGCAAAAATCCGAATTCACCAATCTCCAGTTTTTTTGTGGTGGAATATCCGAAAGCATTCTGAAGTTGCTGAAGAGCGGTAAAGCGTCCGGAATTTCAACAGCCGGGATAGCGATGAACGAAAATGCGGGCAAGATACTTGAGCAAATTCCAAATGTTCACAAAAAACTCCTGCTTCGAAATGGGGACATGATAAATAATGCTGAGGTAATTGGTAGGCTGGGTGTCATAGCGCTAAATACGGGAATTGAGATCGATATATACGGTAATGTCAACTCAAGCCACATCGCGGGGAATCGCGTTGTATATGGGATTGGCGGTGGCGCGAATTTTGCCCAGAATGCGGGATTGTCTGTATTGCTTATTCCATCCGTCAGCAAAAATGGCGCAATTTCCAATATTGTGCCGATGGTTTCTCATCAGGATATCTGTGAACATGATATCGATGTTGTCATCACTGAAAATGGGTTTGCAGATATTCGCGGTTTAGATGACCTTCAGCGGGTGGAGGCGATAATTTCAAATTGTGCTGCGGAAGCATATCAACAACAGTTGTTTGGTTATTTTGAGTCATCAAAAAAACTGGGCGGGCATCATCCGCAAAATCCGAAAATAGCATTTGAATGGTATTCAAGACTAAAAGAAACGGGGACGATGCTTGAAAAATAATAAGAGAATTGAAATTTGTGAAATAGGCCCGCGCGACGGCTTTCAAAGCGTTTCCGATTACATACCTTTGCAAACGAAGTTATCTGTAATAGAAAAAATCATGGAAGCGGGCGTGAGTAGCGTTCAAATCACGTCATTTGTGAGCCCCAAAGCCATTCCGCAGATGAAAGACGCGGAAGAGGTGGCTAAATTTTGTCTGCAAAGTTATCCTGAGGCTGATTTTTCGGCACTTGTGCCCAATTTATTTGGAGCAAATAAAGCTGCAGAAACAGGGTTAAGAAAAATATCGTATGTAGTTTCTTTAAGCGAAAGCCATAATCGGGCGAATATAAAAAGATCGCATGAGGAATCTTTTGAAGAACTTCGAAAGATATTTGATGGGCTGCCGCAAATGGAAATTATCTTAGATTTGGCGACAGCCTTCGGATGCCCATTTGAAGGGAAAAAGATGGCCGAACAGGTTGTTGCTTTTTTACGCCCATATGTTGATTTAGGGATAAAAACGGTTAATTTGTGTGACACAATCGGCGTAGCTAATCCCGCTCAGGTAAGGAAAACCATTGCTGCCCTTAATGCGTCATATCCTGATCTTGCATTGCAAATACATATCCACGATACAAGAAATATGGGTATGGTTAATACACTTGCAGCAATAGAAAGCGGGATTGAAACAGCCCAATCAACGTTAGGCGGTTTGGGTGGATGTCCCTTCGCGCCCGGCGCATCGGGAAATCTAGCAACAGAAGACCTGGTCCATATGCTGTGTGAGATGGGTTTTGATACGGGTATCGATGAAAAAATGATTATTGAAGCCGCAAAATATGAAAGCGAACGAATTGATGGAATCTATAGCGGACATTTATATCGAATTGAAAGTACGGTGTGAACACGAACATTAAGAATTGCAGAAATAAAAGAGTAAACCAGGATGGAATACCAGCTGAAAATGGATAAGAAAAAACTGATAAGCGAAATAAGAGATAAGACTGAGCTGATGAGGCGGGACAGTATTGAAATGGGGTATGCAGCAGGCAAACTAGGTGCCCATTTTGGGCCTGCGTTATCCTGTTTGGATATTGTAGCAACACTATATTTCGGTGTGATGAATCATGGATCTGAAAATCCGGAAATGCCCGAACGGGATCGATTCGTCTTAAGCAAGGGGCATGCATGCCTGGCATATTATGCGGCTCTTATTGAAACAGGCTATATCCCGAGAGACATGATTCCACAGTTCAAGGGAAACAATAGTATTCTTTGTGGGCACCCGAGTATGAATATGCAGTATGGCATTGAAGTATCAACAGGAAGCCTTGGAAGCGGGTTTCCGATAGCCTGTGGAATGGCAATGGCAGCCAAATACAAGGGAGAAGCGCATAAGGTCTATTGTATTGTTGGTGATGGAGAATGTAATGAGGGTATTGTTTGGGAAGCTGCGATCAATGCCACCAAATTCAAACTGAATAATCTGATCGTGATCGTGGATATCAATGGTTTTCAGTTGTCAGGCACGACTTCAAAGGTTATGCCAATAAACCTGAATGCCTTTTGGAAAGCTGCTGGATGGAAAGTATGGCATATCGAGGATGGAAATGATGTTGAAGAAGTGCTGCAGATGCTCACGGAAGTGAAAAATTTTGCGAGTGAAAAACCGCATGTAATCCTAACCAAAACTGTTAAAGGAAAAGGAATTTCATTTATGGAAAACAATCTTAAATTTCATGCAGCCCCCATAAATGATGAACAGTATCAACAAGCTATTGAGGACTTGAATAAGGCAGAGGCGAAAAGAAGGGCACAATGAGCAGTATTTCCATTGAAACATTGAAAGAATGGTCAAAGCTTGGGCACCGCAACTCCTTTGGTGAATCCATCATTCTTCTTGCGAAGGAGAGAAAGGATGTCGTTGTTGTGAGCCCCGACCTTACAACTACTGCACGATTAGTTAATTTTGAAAAAGAATTCCCTGATCGGTTATTCAATGTCGGCATTGCTGAACAGAATATGATTGGATTTACTGCAGGACTTGCCAGAGAAGGGTTGATGCCTTTTGCGGTTTCCATTGCAGCTTTTGCACCCATGCGCTGTGCTGAGCAGATGCGGAGCATGCTTGGATACATGAAACTTAATGCAAGGGTTGTTGGGATTGAAGCCGGGTGCAGGTTTGGTCCACTGGGCAACACGCATTTTGCAATGGATGACATAGCGGTTATGCGATCTATTCCAAATTTTACAGTCATCTGTCCGGCAGACCCTCATGAGATTTATAAGACGGTATTTGCTGTTGCCGAACACGAAGGGCCTGTGCACATCCGCCTGACAGGAGCACCAGGTTTTCCGCTGCTATATCCTGATGACTTTGAATATGAGATTGGCAAAGCCATTGAGTACCGTCCCGGGAAAGACGTTGCTATTATCGCGACAGGATCGGTTTTATGGGAAGGGATACGCGCTGCAGACATACTTGAGAAGAAAGGCCTTTCGGTGCGTGTCATTGATATGCACACCGTCAAACCCATTGACGCCGAAATGCTTGAGAGTGTATTTGCAGAGAATGCAATCATTGTTACGGTTGAGGAACATAGCATTATTGGCGGCCTTGGTTCTGCGGTAGCAGAATATAAAGCCGGTTTTAAAGACGCACCCAAACAAATTATGTGTGGTTTGGGCGATAGCTTCAGAAAAATCGGAAATTATGAATTCCAGATGAAAGATAATGGGCTTGTTGCAGAAGATATCGCAGCAAAAGTAGAAAGAAGCTTATAGCTTTTATACCCTTAATAAGGTAAATTCATCATTGATTAGAAAATAAATAAAAGAGAATTTATAAAAACATATCGAGAAAATACGAATGACGCGAAAATATCTGCTTATTGGCACCAATGATCAATCAACCATGTGATCTGATGAAAGGAGGCACTTTATTGGAATAAACGAACAATAGTTCTAAAAAGTTCAACCAATAAAATTGGGAAAAATGAATTTTCCCAAAAAAATAGACAAGGAGAAAGAAATGAAAAAAAAGATAGTATTGTTTTTGGCGATGTTTCTAATCGCTGCAATGGTTTTCGGTTGTGCGCCCACAGAAGCGCCAGCTGAAGAAGCGGCACCGGCTGAAGAAGAAGCCATGGAAGAAGAAGCACCCGCTGAAGAAGAAGCCATGGAAGAAGATGACCAGATTGTGGTCGGATTTGTAAGTGCCAACTTCAATGATACTGGCCAAGTATTCATTAAAGATGGCGCAAAAGCAAAAGCCGAAGAGCTTGGGATCGAATTTAGAGAAGCGGATGCCCAGGAAGACGTAATAAAACAGCAGGATTTAGTTCAAGCGTTCATTACTGAGAAAGTTGACGTTTTGATTGTTGTTCCTGTGAGCACCGATGCGATGGATCCAATTATTGCAGCAGGTGCAGACGCTGGGATTCCAGTTGTGTTTGTGAACAGAAACCCATTCGGTGAAGATGCGCCGGCAGAGGGAACCTACTATGTTGGTTCAGAAGAGCTTGTTGCTGGTCAAAAACAAGCGGAGTACCTTGGTGAGCTGATGGACAGCGGGAAAGTTTTCATCCTTCAAGGCAAGTTGGATAATGAAGCCGCAATCAAGCGGACAGAAGGATTCGTAACAACCGTTGAAGCTAATTTCCCCGATATTGAGATTGTCGACACGCAGGTTGGAAACTGGCAGCGTGACCAGGGCGTATCAATCACGGAAAACTGGTTGACCGCATATGGCGATGAAATTGATGCCATTGTTGCCAACAATGATGAAATGGCTTTAGGTGCAGTTGAGGTGCTTCAAGGAGAAGGTCGAGACGATGTTATTGTTCTCGGTGTTGACTTTACTCCAGATGCCAAGGCTGCTATCCTTGAAGGAAAGATGGTCGGTTCCGTTAAACAAGACCTGGCTGGTCAGGGCGCAGGTGGGGTACAGGTAGCATATGATCTCTTAACCGGCACGGTTGAAGAAAATCCTGTATGGATTCCATTCGTGCTTATCACAGCCGAGGACGCTGCGGACAATTAAACCAAAACATGCAAATCTTCAACTGTAGGGTTTAGCTGAAACATATAATTTTTACAAAGGTAGCCATGGAAAAGGATTTTAAACTTTTCCATGGCTGCTAAAAAAAAAGATCTACTTAGAATACTTAGTTAGATCAGTGACTCAAAAAAAAGGCGAAAACATATGGCAGAAACAGAATATATTCTCGAAGCAACGAATATAGTCAAGAAATTCCCGGGCGTTCATGCACTCAAAGGTGTTGACTTAAAAGTCAAAAAAGGCGAGATTCTTGGACTTATTGGTGAAAACGGTGCTGGCAAATCCACTTTAATGAAGTGTGTTCTTGGGTTTCATCATCCAACGGAAGGGGAAATCGTTTTTGATGGTATTCCTAAAAATAGATACTCCACGATCGACGCCTTGAATATGGGAATATCTATGATCCAGCAAGAGTTAAGCCCAATTGAACATAGGCCTATTATGGAAAATATTTGGATCGGGCGTGAGCCAAGAAATAAAGCTGGCCTTGTCGACCATAAAAAGATGTATGAAATGACAAAAGATCTTTTATCTAGCATTGGAATGGATGAAGATCCAAAAATGCTGGTAAAGGACCTAACGGTTGCCAAGCAGCAGATGGTTGAAATTGCAAAAGCGATATCTTATCAAGCCAAATTGATCATCATGGACGAACCCACATCTGCAATTAGTGGTAGTGAAATTGCTGAATTATTCTCCATTATGCGGACAATAAAAAAGGAAGGCAGATCAATAATTTACATATCTCATAAGCTGGATGAAATATTTGAAATCACTGACAGGATCGTTATTTTACGAGATGGCGAATATATTGCTTCTGAAGATATAGATAAAATTGAAGTCGATAAAGTGATCGAATTGATGGTCGGCCGTAAAGTTAATGAGTTATTCCCGAAAGTCGCATGTGAGATTGGTGATGTTAAGATGAAGATCGAAGGGCTCAGCAGCGGGAAAAAATTTCATGATATTTCTTTTGATGTGCGAAGAGGAGAAATCCTGGGCGTTGCCGGACTTATTGGTGCTGGCAGGACAGAGCTTATCGAAACGATCTTTGGTTTAAGAAAAAAGACAGCTGGAAAAGTGTTTATTGATAGTGAAGAGGTCCAGATTAAATCTCCAGTTGATGCGATCAAAAATGGCATGGCATTTTTAACGGAGGACAGAAGATTAAACGGAATTTTCCCGGTGTTATCTGTCAAAGTTAATCTAGTTGTTGCTGATTTGAATAATTTGATAAACAAAGTCGGTTTATTGGATAATAAATTAGCCGTAAAGAAGTGCTTGGAGTATATCAAAGCCATTCAGATCAAGACACCCAGCCAGGAGCAGGTTGTTATGAATTTGTCTGGAGGAAACCAGCAAAAAGTATTGGTTGGAAGATGGCTCATGACAAATCCGGAGATATTATTCCTGGATGAGCCAACAAGGGGTATTGATGTTGGCACAAAGGCTGAGATTCACAGGCTTATCACGGAGCTTGCAGGGCAGGGGAAGAGCATTGTAATGGTTTCGTCAGAGCTTCCAGAAGTTCTTGGCATGAGTGATAGGGTTGTTGTTCTAAATGAAGGGAGATTAACCGGTATTTTAGAAAACAATCGTGAACTGACGCAAGAAAAAGTAATGCAATTTGCAACTAAAAGATTGGGCTAAGGAGAGAAATATGAAATCAAACAATTCTGAAAAAGTAAAAAGAGTTAATCAAATTTTATCGAAATACGGTATTGCGCTTATATTTGTTGGAATGGTCATCCTAATGACCTTGCTAAAACCCGAATCATTTCCAACCGCAAGGAACATCTTGAACATCTTGAATCAAAGTGCAATTGTCGGAATTATGGCGCTCGGCATGACGCTTGTGATCATATCAAAGGGCATTGATCTTTCTGTTGGTTCTGTTCTGGCTTTAGCCGGGGTTGTTGCGGCAAGTCTATCCCAGACCGAAGCAGCCAGTATCAAGGTTTTTGAAAACTTAGGGGCGCTGCCGACACCTATTGCAATTTCGGCGGCACTGGTCGTTGGCGTGCTTTGTGGGCTCATAAGCGGTGGCTTGATTGCTTATACAGGTATTCCGGCATTTATATCTACACTGGGTATGATGACAATAGCAAGAGGTGCCGTTTTTCTATATACCCAAGGGCAGCCAGTTAGTAAATTATCAGAAGGCATCTTATTCTTTGGATCGAATGTTTTTGAGGTTGTTCCTGTGCCTGTTATTGTTTATGCGATCATGATCGTTATTACTGCCATTATATTGGGCTATACTAGATTTGGCAAAAGTGTTTATGCTATTGGCGGGAATATTCTGGCTGCTGAGGTGTCTGGAATTAAAGTCAAACGGAATATATTGCTTATCTACATCTACAGTGGCGTAACTGCTGCTATTGCATCCATTCTTTTCACAGGTCGTGTTGCAAGCGTTCACCCTGGGGCTGCTTCCGGGTACGAACTTACTGTTATTGCCGCCACAACCATTGGTGGAACAAGCCATTCTGGTGGGATCGGAACAATATGGGGAGCGGTTGTTGGCACGCTCATTCTTAGTGTTCTAACGAATGGATTCACGTTATTGAGCATCGATCCTTATTGGCAGCAAATCGTTCAGGGCATGATTATTGTAGGTGCGGTTGTGCTTGACATGAGAAAGAACGCTAAAAAAGCTTAATGGTTCAAATAAGAGGAGATCATTCAAAATGAGAAAAGTTGGAATTGTTGGCTTTGGCAGAATTGGAAGAATTCACTGCAATTCACTTAAGAAAATTAAAGATGTTGAAGTCACAGCTGTCGCAGATAGTTTTGCGGATAAAATGACCGATGTTTTTAATGAATATGGCATTGATAATTACAGTAATGATTACCATGACATAATAAATAACCCGGAAATTGATACTGTTTTTGTTTGCTCGCCAACAGATACGCATGCTGAGGTGGCGATTGCAGCTGCAAAAGCTGGCAAAGATATTTTCTGCGAAAAACCTATCGACTTTGATATTAAGCGTGTTGAGGAAGTTTTGGCAGAAGTAAAAAAAGCGGGTGTTTCTTTTCAGGTTGGGTTTAACAGAAGATTCGACCCTAACTTTGCTAAAGCAAAAAAATCCATTCTTGATGGTGATGTCGGCCAGGTTCATGTAATAAAAATCACATCACGGGATCCGGAAGCACCGCCCATCAGCTATGTAAAATCATCTGGCGGAATTTTTGTGGATATGACCATCCATGATTTTGATATGGCAAGGTTTTTGGCAGATAGCGAACCCGTGCAGGTTTTTGCGGTTGGCGATGCGCTGATCAACAAAGAAATTCTGCAATATGATGATATAGACACTGCCATCATAACGATAAAATTTGAAAACGGGGCAATGGCTGTAATTGATAATTCAAGGCAGGCAGCCTATGGGTATGACCAGCGTGTAGAAGTTTTTGGCAGCAAGGGTATGGTCAAGTGCGAAAACAACACACCAACGCAAACAACCCTGTTTACAGAAGATGCAGTCAAAAAAGATAAACCATTATATTTCTTTTTGGAGAGGTACCAACAATCATTTGAAGAAGAGCTTGTTCAGTTTTTCGATGCAATGGAAAAAGGCCAGGAAACACCGGTTGTTGGAAAAGATGGTCTCGTGCCGATATTAATGGGAATTGCTGCAAAAAAATCACTAAAAGAAAATCGGCCGGTCCTTATCTCGGAAATTTAAAGATCAAGCAGTTGTTTTCCAATCTGGCGATTCATTTTATTCATGGGAGATCATTGATATGGTTTGTAAATTCAGCAGCTGCCCGGGCTC
>Ga0272442_10011532_pt1 | contig 10766 bp, 8 predicted proteins | sample SSMForm2O_FD_200262 | JGI IMG/M metagenome (GOLD analysis project Ga0272442, IMG submission 200262) | Marine sediment archaeal communities from Little Sippewissett salt marsh, Falmouth, MA, United States - SSM-Form-2O | ecosystem: Environmental > Aquatic > Marine > Wetlands > Sediment ... | reverse complement strand
CACAGGAGGCCGACCGGCTGCAGGACGAGGAGCTGCTCGCGGAGGCATCCGCCGACCTCGTCGTGGAAAGGCTCGAGGAGGTCGAGCGCGACACCCCGAACGGAACGGCGCACGACATCGTGCTGCGCGCCGTGCGTCGCTAGCCCTCCAGCGAGGGACGGCCGGCCTCGCTCGCGGGCAGTGGACAAGCGACCCCTGTGCCCCCGAGCCCGCAGTAGCCGTTGGGGTTCTTGTGCAGGTACTGCTGGTGGTACTCCTCGGCGTAGTACAGCGGGCCGGCCCCATCAGCGGCCTCAGCGGACAGCGGACGGATCTCGGTCGTGATCTCCCCGTAGCCCGCCGCAGCCAGCCGAGCGGCGTAGGCGTCGCGCGTGCGCTCGGCAGCGTCGCGCTGCTCCTGGGTCGTCCAGTAGATCGCCGAGCGGTACTGGCTGCCCACGTCGTTGCCCTGACGCATGCCCTGAGTCGGGTCGTGGCCCTCCCAGAAGGTGGCGAGCACCTGCTCCAGGGTGAGCACCGCCGGGTCGAAGACGACGCGGACCGCTTCGGTGTGCCCGGTTCGGGCCGTGCAGGTCTCTTCGTACGTCGGGTGCGGGGTGTACCCGCCCGCGTAGCCGACAGCCGTCGTCCACACCCCGTCGAGGCGCCAGAACAGCCGCTCAGCCCCCCAGAAGCAACCCATGCCGACGACGATCTCGGACATTCCCGCCGGCGGCTCGGCCTCGATCGGTGTGCCGAGAACCGTATGGGTGCCGGAGAGCACGTAGGGACGCACCCCCCGGCCGCTCAGCGCCTCGTCGGGCTCCACCAGCGCCGTCTTCAGCGCGCCGCCACGAAAGAGGAAGTCGAACATCACCGTCTCCTTGTCGCCGTCGGGTCGTTGGTCACGGCGTCTGCTTGACGCACCTCGCGACACCTGTGACAACCCTGACGCGGGCGGCGGTGTTCCGCGACTTGCCGCAGCGCCCGCCAAGGTGATCGGCTGCGCCCATGACGTTTCCCACTGTCGGCGACCTGCGCACCCTGGAGCTCGGCAGCCCCGGGTCGATGCGCACCGAGCTGAACGCGCTCGTGCTGGCCGGTCGCAAGACGGCGACGGCCGGCCTGGTCGAGGAGTACGAGGCCGAGGACGAGCCGCCCGAGCAGCCGGGAGAGCGCCTGGTGCTGGTCGACGACGCGGGGTCGCGGCTCGGCGTGGTCGTCGTCGACCGGGTCGAGCGCGCTCGCTTCGCCGACGTGCCCTGGGAGTTCGCGCAGGCCGAAGGTGAGGGCTTCACCTCGGCCGCCGACTGGGCGCAGGCCCACCGCAGGTTCTGGGAAGCCGACGGCTACGACGTCACCGACGACACCCTGGTGGAGATGGTCTGGTTTCACCTCGACCAGGGGATCGACACCTACGCAATCCACGCCGGGCAGCAGCCTGACCCGGCTACCGGTGCCGTGAACGTCCCCATCTACGCCACCAGCACCTTCGCCCAGGACGGCGTCGGCGGGCTGCGCACGGGGCTGGGCACCGGGTACGACTACGGCCGCAGCGGCAACCCCACCCGCACCGCTCTGCAGGAGTGCCTGGCCGCGCTTGAGGGCGGACGGCACGGCTTCGCCTTCGCTTCCGGCATGGCAGCGCAGGACACCCTGATCCGCGCGCTCCTCCAGCCGGGAGACCATGTGGTCATCCCCGACGACGCCTACGGCGGCACGTACCGGCTGTTCGCGCGCGTCCTCGACCGGTGGGGGGTGCGCTTCACCCCCGCACCGCTGGACGACCTCGCGGCCGTGGCGGCAGCGGTGACTGACGCCACGGCGATGATCTGGGCCGAGACGCCGACCAACCCCTTGCTGACGGTGGCTGACATCGCCGGGCTGGCCGACATCGCCCACGGCAGCGGGGCCAGGCTCGTCGTCGACAACACCTTCGCGACGCCGGCGCTGCAGCGACCCCTCGTGCTCGGTGCCGACGTGGTGGTGCACTCCACGACGAAGTACCTCGGCGGGCACTCCGACGTCGTCGGCGGCGCCGTCATCGTCGACGACGCGGGGCTCGCTGAGACGTTGGCCTTCCACCAGAACGCGATGGGTGCGGTCAACGGGCCCTTCGACGCCTTCCTCACCCTGCGCGGCATCAAGACGCTGGGCGTGCGGATGGATCGGCACTGCGACAACGCCGAGCAGGTCGTAGCGCTGCTGGTGGAGCACCCCAGGGTCGAGTCAGTGCTCTACCCGGGGCTGGCCGGGCACCGCGGGCACGACGTCGCCACGCGACAGATGTCGCGGTTCGGCGCGATGGTGTCGTTCACGGTGGCCGACGGGCCGAAGGCCGCCGCAGAGGTCTGCGCCCGCAGCCGGCTGTTCACCCTGGCTGAGTCTCTCGGCGGCGTCGAGTCGCTCATCGAGCTGCCTGGGCAGATGACCCATGCGAGCGTCCACGGGTCACCGCTGGAGGTGCCCGGCCACCTAGTTCGGCTGTCTGTTGGCATCGAATCGGTTGTGGACCTTCTGGACGATCTGCGATGGTCTCTGGGCACGTAGCATCCAAGCCTGGTGACCGTCGTGAAGAGGGTGTCGTAGTGAGCCGAGCCGCGGCGCTGCTGCTGGCCGGTTCGCTCGTTCTCGTGGGCGCCGGAACCGTGGCCGCCGTGGGCGACCCGTCGTCGGATGCTCCGCCGGAGCCTGTCCTCGAGCCAGCGCGCCAGGCGAGCACGGCACCGACCTACGCCAAGCCTGCTGAGCACCTTTCGCGCGCTCAGGTCGGCCGGTCTGAGGCCGCCGAGGCCGACGGCAGTCGGGCTGAGGGCGACGACGCCGAGGCCGCCCCCGCGGCGCAGAAGAAACCCCCGAAGCCCAACCGCAAGGTAGAGAAGACCCAGGCAACAACCGCGGCCGCCCGACCGGTGCCTGACGGCCCGTCGCCGAGCGGCTCGCTGGGCATACCGGAGCGGGCAATGACGGCCTACCGAGCGGCAGCCGACGCGTACGGCTCGACCTGTGGCCTGCCGTGGGAGGTGGTTGCCGCCATCGGACGTGCCGAGAGCGGTCACGCCAACGGCGGGCAGCTCTACCCCGACGGCGTCACATGGGAACCGATCCTCGGGCCGGTGCTCGACGGGTCGCCCTTCGCGGCCATCGGCGACACCGACGGCGGTGCCCTCGACGGCAACGACGCATGGGACCGGGCTGTCGGCCCGATGCAGTTCCTCCCCGGTACGTGGACCTGGATCGGCGTCGACGGAGACGGTGACGGCACCGCAGACCCGAACGACATCGACGATGCGGCGGCCGGTACGGCCCGCTACCTCTGTGCGCACGGCGGTGACCTCACCGACACCGACCAGCTGCGCACCGCGATCCTGCGCTACAACAACTCCGGCGCTTACGCCGACGCCGTCATGGCGTGGGCGGATGGGTACGCCGGGCGGGCAACAACCGTCGCCGACCCGGACTCGCCGCCGAAGCCGGACGAGGCCGACGGTGAACAGTCGAAGAAGCGCCCATCGGGCGACGCAGCGAAGAAGAAGCGGGAGGCTCGAAAGCCGGGCACGTCAACAGAGCGGCAGCCTGCGCCGTCCGAGTCGTCCGCGCCGCCAGCGCCGGCCGAGCCGACACCCGCGCCCGCCAAGGCCGAGCCGACACCCGCGCCCGCCACGGCCGAGCCGACACCCGCGCCCGCCACGCCCGGGCCGTCCCCCACGCCCGAGCCGTCCCCCACGCCTACGCCGACGTCGACGCCGCCAGCGTCGCCCGAACCGCCACCGCCGGACGAGGCGAAGGAGGCAGCGCCCGCGTCACCGGCTGCCACCAGCGACCCGACGCAGACCGGGTCGGCGGGCGACGAGCCCGCAGAGCAGTAGGGCGTTCCCCGGCGTCAGCGTCCGCGTCGTGCCCGGACGTAGTCGTTGACCACGTACTCACCCAGCGAGTCGAGCGACGGGCTCAGCACCCGACCGCCGCTGCGGCGGCCCAGCGCGTCCACGAACCGAGCCAGGCCCGGGTCGTCGCCGAGGCGCACGAGCGTGAGTGCGGCACCCAGGCGGGTGAGCGCATCGACCTCAGCGACAGTCCGGGTGACCGTCTCGCGCAGCGGTGGCCACGAGAACACCGCCTCGCCAGAGGCGTCCACGTGTGCGGTCGGCTCGCCGTCGGTGACCACGAGCACGACTGGCTGGGCGGACGGGTGTCGCCGCACGAATCGGTGCGCAAGGGCCAGGGCGTGTGCGAGGTTCGTGCCGGGCACGTAGGACGGTTCCACCGTGGCCAGCTCGGTCGCCCCCAGCTCGCGTGCCCACCGGTCGAACCCGATGATTTGTAGCGAGTCGCGGCGAAACCGCGTGCTCACCAGGTGCTGCAAGGCGAGCGCGGTCTGCTTCATCGGTCCCCATCGGCCCTCGGCGACCATCGAGTACGACAGGTCCACGAGCAGTGCCACGGCAGCCGACGTGCGCGTCTCGGTCTCCATCACGGTCAGGTCGGACGGGTGCAGCCGAGCATCGTCGCCGAGGGGGCCGTGCCCAGCCGCCGCCCGGCGCAGCTGGGCCGCCGACAGTGTGCGCACGACGTCGAGCGGCTGTTCGTCTCCGAGCTCCCACGAGCGTGAGGCGCCGGTTGTCTCCCCGGCGGCGCCGGCGTGGTGCACCTCGTGCGCACCACTGGCGGACTGGCGTCCCTGCTCGAGCACCCGTCGCAGAGCGGTCTGCCCCAGTCGGCGGACAGCCTTGGCCGACAGCTCGAGGGCGGTGCGCGAGCCCGTGACCCACCCCTGGTTCTCCATCTCGCGCTCCAGGCGCCGCAGGGCGGCAAGGTCGGTGGCGGCGGCGGGCCCGAGGTACTCCGTCAAGGCGTCGACATCGATGTCGTCCAGTGTGGCACCCGGGTAGTCCTGGCCGAGCTGGTCGACGAGATCGTCCAGACGAGCCACCTCGCCGAGGGCGTCGGTCGCCTCGACGTAGCCGAGCGGCTCACCGGAGCCGGTGGACCGGCCGGGTCGGCGATCCATGCCGGGCCGCAGCGTCGTCAGGTTGTCGCGCAGCTGCTGCATCTGGGAGGCCAGGTCGACGTCGTCGGCGAGCGCCTGGGAGATGAGGTCGCTGAGCTGCTCGCGCTGCTCGGGGGTCAGGCTCGCCAGCAGCTTGTCGGCGGCGGCCGCCCGCTGGGCAAGAAGGTCGACCAGCTCGTCGGTGGTGCGTGGGTTCTCCGGAAAGGCCTCGCCGTGACGCTGCATGAACGCGTCGAACCGCTCGGTGGTGTCCTCGCCACGGGCGTGCGCGTCGAGCAGCGCGTTCAGGTCGGCCAGCAGGTCCTTGAGCGCGCCGGTGTCCGCCGGCTGCCCGGCCGGGCGGGACCTGTCGAGCTGTTGACGCAGCACGTCGTTGCGCACCTGTTCGCGGATGCTGTCGAACAGGTCGCGCGCCCGATCCGAGCGCCACTCGTAGTCAGCGAGGTCCCGGACGGCCTGCGCGACGTTGTCAGGGAGCCGGTCCAGCGTCGCTTCGTCGTCACGGGCCCCGGGCGAGGCATCGTCGGAGAGGGCGGCCCGCTCGGCGTCCAGCGCGGCGTCCAGGGTGTCGCGAGCCTGTTGGAGGGCGCCGTCGAGGCGGCCTCGGCGAAGTTCGTCACGTCGCCGACGCAGCTGTGCCCGCAGCTCGGCCAGGCCCCGTCGCTCGCCGTCGCCGCGCTGGAAGAGCGCGTCGCGTGCCTCGGCGACCGAGGCGCCGTCCAGCACGTCGCGTCCCATCCGGTCCACGGCGGCCGACACGTCGTACGGCGGGGCCAGCGGGTCGTCACCGCCGCGCCACGCGCCGTACCGGTACCGGCTCACGCCGAGTAGACCGCCCGTCCGTCCTGCACGACGTCTTTGGACAGGCGCCGCGTCAGGTGCAGACCCTCCAGCATCATCTCCACGCCGGCTGCGGCCTCGGCCGGCGTTGCCGCGTCCGGCAGGCCGAGAGAGTCGAGCAGCCGAGCCAGGCCAGGGACAGGTCCGAGCTGGTCCAGCAGGGTGGACGAGGCGACCAGGTCGCCGTCCTCGACGGTGACTCCGTCGGCGAAGCGCTGCGTCAACCCGGCCATGTCGGCTCCGCGCATGTGCTCACGAAAGACGTCGGCGACAGCGACGCGCAGCAGATGGTCGAGCACGTCTCGCTCACGGCCCTCGTGCCCCATCTCGAACTCGACCTTGCCCCGCAGGGTCGGCACGACCGCCGCGAGATCGCTGATGCGGGCGACCGGGTCGCGCTCATCGGTGAGGGCCCCGCGGCGCAGAGCCGAGGCGGCGGCCCCCTCCGCGCAGGCGACTGCGAAGCGGGCCGAGACGCCGGAACGCTGGTCGACGGCCGGCGACGAGCGCACGCCGCGTGCGAACTGGGCCACGACCTCGAGCACGGGGGCGGGGACGTCGGCGACCAGCCGTGCCTCCTGGCGCACCAGGTCGACCTCGTCAGAAACCGTCAGCGGGTAGTGGGTGCGCACCTCGGCGCCGAAGCGGTCCTTGAGCGGGGTGATGATGCGCCCGCGGTTCGTGTAGTCCTCCGGGTTCGCGGTGGCCACCAGCAGCAGGTCCAGCGGTAGGCGCAACGAGTAGCCGCGCACCTGTATGTCGCGCTCCTCCAGCACGTTGAGCAGGGCAACCTGGATGCGTTCGGCCAGGTCGGGAAGCTCGTTGACCACGAAGACCCCGCGGTTGGTGCGTGGCACGAGCCCGTAGTGCACTGTCTCGGGGTCACCGAGGCGTCGACCCTCGGCGACCTTCGTCGGGTCCACGTCGCCCACCAGGTCGCCCACGCTGGTGTCGGGCGTCGCGAGCTTCTCCCCGTAGCGCTGGGACCGGTGCAGCCACGAGACCGGAAGGTCGTCGCCGAGCTCGGCGGCCATCCGCACCGCCCACGGGGTGACCGGGGCGAAGGGGTGCTCGGCGATCTCGGAGCCGGTGATGATCGGCGTCCACTCGTCGAGCAGGTCCACCAGCGACCGGGCCAGGCGGGTTTTGCCCTGACCGCGCTCGCCCAGCAGCACCAGGTCGTGCCCGGCCAGCAAGGCCCGCTCCAGCTCGGGGACGACGGTGTCGTCGTAGCCGACGATGCCACCGAAGCGCGGTGTACCGGCGCGCATCGCGTCGACGAGGTTGGTGCGCACCTCGTCCTTGACCGACCGGTAGGTGTGGCCGGACGCGCGCAGCTCGCCGACCGTCGTCGCTGCGGGGTGGGGCGTGGAGCCGGACACGTGGGTCACGTCCGTGACGCTACGTCGCCATCGTCAGACACGCCTGGCGGCAACCGACTCGTGCCGGCACCTGCGTGCCGCGTCTCCGGCATGGTGGTGCTGACGATGGCGCCGATCGCGACCACGCCGGCGGTGACGGCGAAGGCCAGCTGGTACGACCCGGTCTGCACGAGAAGTCCCGCGACGAGCGGGCCGACGATGGCACCGACGTCGGAGGCCATCTGGGAGACGGCGACCACGGTGCCGCCGCGGCTGCCGACCACGTCACCCACGACCGCCGCCGGAGCCGTTCCGAGCAGGGCTGCCCCGGCACCGTAGATCGCCATCGAGACGAGGAACACGGCTTGCGTGGGCCACAGTGCCAGCAGCCCGATCGCCACGGTGGCGACGACGCCGCCGCCGACCATGCCGGGCCGACGTCCAACGGTGTCGACGAAGCGGCCGGCGGGGATGAGCAGGGCTCCCTGGACGACGGCGCTGATGACGAAGCCGATACCCACCCAGCGCGCGGGCAGACCCAAGGCGTCGGCGACAAACAGCGGCAGGAGCGACGAGCGGATGCCGAAGAGCGCCCACCCGGTACCCAGCTGCGTGACGAGGGCGGCGACGTAGGCCCGCGAGCGCAGGGCCGTGCGCAGTGACGTGACCGGCTCGGTCGACTCAGGGATGCCGGCCTCGCGGCGAGCGGTCGCTGCGCCCCGCAGCGCCACGCCGGAGATCACCGCGGCGACGCCCAGGGTGACCGCGTAGACGAAGAACGGGGCACGCAGCGACGCCTCGGCCAGCAACCCGCCGACGGCCGGCCCGGCGATTCCGCCGAGGAGGAAGCCACCCTGAACCATTCCGGCGCCGCGTCCCCGCATGCCCGGCGAGACGACCCGGTAGAGCAGGGCGAACGCCGACACCGTGAACATCGCCGACCCGATGCCGCCGGCCCCCCGCATGACGAGCAGCTGCGCGTAGGTCTGCGCCGTACCGGCGAACAGGCTGGACGCGGCCACGATCGCCAGACCCGCGGTCAGCACCGACTGCTCGGAGAAGCGGTTCACCAGGCGTCCACCGAGCAGCCCCGACGCCAGGCGCATGCCGGCGAACACCGAGACGACCGCTCCAGCCGCAGTCGGCCCCACCCCGAACTGTGTCGCGTAGAGCGGGATGACGGGCGCGACGATGCCGAACCCGACGGCCACCGCGAAGGCGATCACCGCCAGGATCAAGACCTCGACGGGCAGGCCACCGCGCAGGCGACGTCGCAGCTGGGCCGGCGTCACGCCATCGGCTCGCGGGCGTCCTCCTGAAGCCCCGACGTCTCGCGCAGCCGCAGCTCCTTGAGGAACAGCGTCAGCGCGAAGGCGAGAACCACCACCGGTACCGCGACGAGAAAGACCCGGTCGATGGCGTCCATGAACGACGCCAGCAGCGGCTCCCGGACGGCGTCCGGCAGTGCCTGGATCGCCTCCGGGGTGCCGGAGATCGCGGACGGGTCGACTCCGTCGGGTGTGCCGCTGGGGAACTGCGCGGCCAGCGAGGAGGTGAGGGTCGCGGTGAGGACCGACCCGAAGACGGCTGTTCCGATCGCCCCGCCCATGGAGCGGAAGAACGTGTTGCTGCTCGTGGCGACCCCGAGGTCGCGCGGCGCCACGGCGTTCTGCACCGCGACCACCAGCGTCTGGATGACCAGGCCAAGGCCGAACCCGAGCACGAAGACGCGCAGAGAGACGTTCCACATCGGCGTGTCGACCTGCAGCGTCGACAGCCAGAACATCGCCGCGGCGATGATCCCCAGCCCTACGACCGGAAAGATCTTGTAGCGCCCGGTGCGGGTGATGAGCAGGCCCGAGCCGGTCGAGGTGATGAAGATGCCCAGCACCAGGGGCAGCAGCAGCAGCCCGGAGGCCGTAGGCCCGTAGCCGCGCACTACCTGCAGGTACACGGGCAGGTAGATGATGCCGCCGAAGAAGGCGATACCGAACAAGAAGCTGACGGCGCTGGTGTTGCTGAACACCGGGTTCTTGAACAGCCGCATGGGCAGCAGGGGCTCGGGTACCCGCAGCTCCCACGCGACGAAGACCCCGATGAGGGCGACGCCCAGCACGGCGAGGCCGACGATGAGGGGGTCGTTCCACTCGTACTCGTTGCCGCCCCAGACGGTGACCAACAAGATCGCGCTGACAGCCGCCACGATCAGGGCCGCGCCCACGTAGTCGATGGAGTGCTCGACGCGCTTCTTCGGCAGGTGCAGCGTGCGCTGGATCGTGAGCAGGGCCACGAGGCCGAGCGGAACGTTGATCCAGAAGACCCACCGCCACGACAGCGACTCGGTGAAGAAGCCGCCGAGCAGCGGACCCAGCACGCTCGAGATCCCGAAGACGGCGCCGAACAGCCCCTGGTAGCGGCCACGTTCCCGGGGGCTGACGATGTCGCCGACGATGGCCAGGGTCAGCGCGATCAGGCCACCCGCGCCCAGCCCCTGCACGGCGCGGCCGATGATGAGCACGCCCATGGAGGTGGCGACAGCCGAGACCAGGGAGCCGAGCACGAAGATGACGACCGCGGCCTGAAAGACCGACTTGCGCCCGTAGAGGTCGCCGATCTTGCCGTACAGCGGCGTGGAGGCGGTGGCGGTCAGCAGGTACGCGGTGACCGTCCAGGAGTACTGCTCGATCCCGCCCAGCTCGCCCACGATGGTTGGCAGCGCAGTCGCGACGATGGTCTGGTCGAGCGCCGCCAGGAAGAGCCCCACCATGAGACCACCGATGACGACCAGCACCTCACGGTGCGTCATCGGTGCCGGAACTCCGCCCGGGGGTGTCGCCTCGCTCTCACCGGTGGCCGGCGTTTGGTCACCAGACTCCGCCGACGGCGCCGGCTCGCTGCGTTCGGTCATGAGGTCTCCTCGTCGAGGTCGTCCAGGTCGTCGGCCAGCCGGCCGAGAAGTATGTGCAGGGCTGCGACATCGTCGTTCGTCCATGTCGCCAGGGCGCGGGTCACGGCGATGTCGCGACGTCTCAGCGCCTCGGTCGTGACGGCTGTGCCCTGGGCGGTGACGCTCACGAGGTGGGCGCGTCCGTCGTCGGGATCCGGTTCTCGGGCAAGCAGCCCGTCGCGCTGCAGCGCGCGCACGTGCCTGCTGACAGTGGACAGGTCGAGACCGAACTCGAGGGCAAGGTCGGACGGGCGGCGCGCGCCCTCACATCCCAGCTTGTGCAGCAGCATCATGGCGGTCACGTCGAGCCTCGGTGACGAGCCGCTCGACCGGCGCAGCCGGCGGATGATCCGGTAGAGGTCGGGCACCAACGAGGGGAGGGTGCGCCCAGGCACCGCAGGCGCGGAAGCGACGGTTGGTTGCACCACGCAACCATAGGGGGATCGTTGGGCACGAATCCACCTACAGAGGGCTCTGGTTGCGCCCGGTGCCGCCAGACTGCCCACATGAGTGACCTGTCGTCCGCGGTCTCCGCCGATGCGGTCGTGGCCGCCGCCGACATGGTCGGCGTGGTCCACCGGACACCGCTCGCCAACGCCCGCTGGCTCAGCGAACCGCTGGGCGTGCC
>Ga0272442_10011531_pt1 | contig 10767 bp, 9 predicted proteins | sample SSMForm2O_FD_200262 | JGI IMG/M metagenome (GOLD analysis project Ga0272442, IMG submission 200262) | Marine sediment archaeal communities from Little Sippewissett salt marsh, Falmouth, MA, United States - SSM-Form-2O | ecosystem: Environmental > Aquatic > Marine > Wetlands > Sediment ... | reverse complement strand
ACCAGAAGAAATCCGGGACCAGGAAAAAGGTAAAAGATAGAAAAATGGAACTTGTCCCGGAAAAGTAACAAGATTTAAAAAAATTAATTTGACTTATTTAAATTACTTTTTTAATCTGACTTATTTAACTTGCTTTATAATACTCCTCCCCGGAAGAACCGACTTCAACTATTTTTCCGGCCTTGAGAAGCTTTTCGATAATCAGATGCAGCCTCCCGGAATCAATATCAAGGGCTTTTTCCACCTGCTCGAAAGTGCAGGGCCTTCTTAGGAGCAGGGCATAGACTTCTTCTTCCGGGTCCTGGTGGCTTACCTTCGAACGCTTTTTTTTCTTCCCTTTCAGGACAAGCGTGACTTTTTCTTTTCCAAACTCCGCCACAAACCTTTCCGCAATTTCCCTGAGCCTCTCTTCCGGGACAGGGACAACATAGGCTTCCGCAGGTGGACGGCTTGTAGTAAGGATTTCGATTTCGTCGGGGGCAATGTACCTTACTGCCTCAATAAGGCTTTCAACCTCCTCATCGGTGCTGTTCAGGGAAACGCCGTCAGCATGATCGAGCAGCATGACTTCGAGGGCAAGTTTTGGCCCGGACTCCTTTTTCGAAAGTTCCCGGAGCCCTTCAAGGATTTCCTGAAACTTTAGCCCCGGGGCAGGCCTGTGAATATTCCTCCAGGCAGCCTCATTTCCCGAGACCAGGGTTGCCACTACAAGGTCGGCTTCGGCAAGGTTTTCCCGGACATCTGGCCTTCCCATGAGAGAGGAATTCGTGATTACACAGATCTGAATTTCACTTATTTTCCTGATTTCCCGGATCATCTCCCCGAGAGAAAGGTTTAGAGTCGGCTCGCATGTGCCGGAAAATGTGATGAAATCCAGATCCTCTATGTTCTTGTGGAAGTTCTGCAAACCTTCGGCAACTTCTGCCGGGGTAACTGCCCCCTGCACATCTTCAGGCCCTTTAAGTTTCTTTTCCACGTGCCCGAGCTGGCAGTAGATGCAGTCGTAATTGCAGTTCTTTTTCGAGCCGGTGTTTTTAATCACATCGACTCCGAGAGACCTTCCGAGCCTTCTGGAAAGAATTGGCCCGTATACGATTCTTGACTTCATTGTCTCGAACTCTTCTTTTTTTAAAAAAGACAGGGGCCCGAAAAGGGAAATCCGGTTAAAACCCGGCTGGAAATCCCCAATTTTCAAACCCGAAACTCTTCGTTCAAAAGTTCATTCCTTTTCACAATTTATTCTTTTTCACTACTTTCGCTCGACCGGAGGGCTTTCAACCTCCCGGTAAGACCCTCAATTTCCTGTTTCAGGGATATGATCTGATTTTCAAGGAAATCAACTTCCGATTCGGCACTGGCCTGAGCAGGTGCAGGGTAGTAGTATCCCGGGTAGTCACCCCTGGCAGCAAATCCTCCAGCTCTTCCGAACCCGGGGATTCGCCTGCACCTGAAACCCCGACCTGCTCCACGGCCTGCACCGCGGCCCATACCGACTCCGGCGCCGCGGCCGGCACCCCGGCCCGCTCCTGCAGGAACTCCTGTCGTATAACCCGGGCTATCACTGCCCGAGCAGTAACCCATCGCTCTTCCTGTCTTTGATCCCTGACCCATCGGGCCTGTTCTGTCTCCGCCTGGCATTGTTTCTTAACTCCTTTCATTATCTTTTAAATACCTTATAGAATTTTATTAGAAAGTCATGATAAGCATGTAAAAAGCTTTTAAACAGAAGCTTTTAAACAGCCTTAATCAAGCAAATTAAAATATGGCAGCGAAGGTAGCACAGGTTGTGCTTCCCCTCCGTTCCTTTTGTTTCAAGCCGCTACTCGCTTACTTCCTGACCATAGGGCTTCCGCATTTCTCACATTTCATCTGGCTGCAGGGTACTCCCGGTGTATGGGGAGCTTCGTTCCCGCAAGCGGGGCATACGCAGCTTCCTTCAGGTCCGCCGAAGCGTCCACCCCTGCCTCTGCCCTGTCCGCGGCCCTGTCCGCCAATCGGACCCTGGCCTTCAGGACCGGTCCCGTCTTTTCCTGGCATCCTGTAATTACCTCCTTCTATCCTGATCGCTTTCCCATTGACAAAAGCATCGGTTATTTTTTCAAGTGTTCTTCTCAGTGTCCTTTGAAAGGTTGACTGGTGAATCTGCATCCGGGATGCAGCATCGCTCTGGTTCAGTTTTTCCAGGTAGCTGAGCCTCATGGTTTCCAGCTCGTCGATGGTTAACCTGACATCTTCGGAAGGCTCGGGGCTGCCTCCCTCCGGTTTGAAGTGCCTCAAACCATGTTCGAAATCCACCATCCGTCTTTTCCGTGGGCGCACCATTATGCATAATAATGCATAACGTCCATATATAGTTTTGTATTAGCCCCACATAAGCCAGATTTTGATCCGATCAACTCTGGATTCAGTCAGGATTTGGATTCGTTCAGCTTTTGAAATTCAATCAGGTGGCTCAGTCAAGTTTTAATAGATGGAACCTGAAAAGCACAGTGAGATGTTAGGCGACCTGGAACTCGAGATTGTAAAAAAAGGCTTCAAGTGGCTTTCCGAACAGCAGATAAACACCGTGAAGGAACTTTCACGAGCCCTTGCAGCCCGTGCTGCATGGAAGCGTCCGAACCCCTACATCACCCGCCTTATCCACGAAAAGGAAAAGGGCTCCTGGAACGATTCGATAAGGGATACAGCCCGGGCCTGTTCGGCTCTTGCGACCGAAGGAATTGTATTCACAGCCTCCGAAAAATGGCTCCTGGACAAAAAAAGTGGGAGCTCCTGGAATGAAGAAGTTTATGATACTGCCTATGTCCTGGCAGCCCTTGCGGATATGGAAGTAAAAGACCGCGAAGGATGCAAATGGCTGTACGAAAACTACGGCCCTGCCTGGGAACAGGTGGGCACCACCTCTCTCATCATTACAGCCCTGAAAAAGCAGGATGATCGGGCAAAAAGCACAGAGTACCGGGATTTTATCCGGGAACGTGCGGAGTGGATCCTTTCAAACAAGGATAAGGACGGCGGATGGAAACATATATCTACCAGCAACCTGGCAGTCCAGGCTCTTATCCTTTCAGGTTTCAAAGAAGAAATTGAAGATTCGGTCCGCTGGCTCCTTGAAAATGTCCGCGAAAGCGGAGCCTGGGGAAATAAAGAAGACGATATAAACGCTAGCTCCCTGACTCTTATCACCCTGGGGCTCTATAACAAGGCCTGAAAAAAAGGAAGGGAAACCTTCACCTTGTCTTTTTTTATTACTTTTATTCTTACTACTTTTTTCTCACGGCTTTTACACTTTTTAACTCCCTTTTTGTTTTTCACAATTCAAAAAGTATATATAGACATCAAATTTTTTTGCCGAATCTACCAATAAACATATATACAAAAGGATAATATTAATTTACAATAATTAAGCTATCTCTATACAAAAACAAGTATTTTATCCAGTAAATTTTATTACAAGGAGGAAACCTGATCATGTAGATCGAATGGACTCTAAATCCGTTCAGCCGGGTTAGATTCCCGGGGTTTCCGCCACGTTTTTGAATCCCGGAATGGCACTTGCATGACATTCCACTGAAATTTTTTCCATAATTCAGGGATTATTTCTGAAGCTATCCGGGTATTTTACAGCATATTTTGCTGTTTTTGGCATACTTTGCCGAGTCCACGCTTATGTTTTGTAAGCCGGGATTCTCGAACGCTACTTTTTGGAAATCCATCTTGGTCTTAAACTCATCACGGGGTAACACTATGGAGAAAAAACCACTAGATTCTCTCGTATCTGCTGCCGGGGTCTGGCCGTCCAGAACCGGACTGCTTCACAAAATCAAGCACTATGAAGTCTCCCGGAGAAAAATCTATATCGAAATGGAATGCGGAGACCGGTTTGTTGTGAACAACTCCCGCAGCAGCCGCACCGCCAGGGCACTCAGGCACCACAAGTACAGGAAAACCTGTAAGCGCTGCAAGGTTTCGGATGAAGATATCAACCGTTTCCTCACAAAAAACACCGAAGAAAAAAGCAGTGTGAAGGTAAAGGTAGTCTCTGCACCCAGAGCCAGGAAAGCAAAACCGAAATCCGTTGCAAGGGCGCCCAAGATTCTTGATAATCCAAATGAATCTCAGGCAACAGCTCCGACCTCAAAAGCTCCGACTGCACCCAAACCGGCTTCTGCTGAATCTGTTGCTTCTGCTACACCTGCCGCGTCGGCTCCGAATCAGTCATCACCTGCAATGGCGTCAGCAGCATCCGCTCCAAATCAGTCATCACCTGCAGCGGCTTCTGCAGCATCATCCGTCCCAAACCCGACCTCATCTGCAATGGCATCAGCGGCATCAGCGGCATCAGCGTCATCAGCGGCATCTGCTGCAAATACGCATGCATCAGCAAGGAAAGCTTCTGCACCTGCGCCTGGCAAAACCGTATTGACAAAAGCTTCGACTGCATCTTCATTGAACCGGTCCGCACCAGCACCTTCTTCCTCTGCGTCCTTAAAGGAAAGTTCGCCCGCTCCAACCCAGGCTCCGGCCCTTACCCTGAGCCAGAGAGGAAGACTCGAAGCCCTGTTGAGCCCGGCGGACGAAATTTCCCTGGACGGAAGCGCTCCATTCAGGAAGCTGGAATCAGAGCTGGTTTCCAGGAGGCGAAAAGACCTCCAGCACATGTATGCCGAAGAAAGGGAACACTACCTGGGAAAACTCGAACGCGATATCACGAAATTCTTTGTGGACAGGGGATTCATTGAAATCAAGTCTCCTATCCTGATTCCTGCTGAATACGTGGAACGTATGGGAATTGACAACGACACCGAGCTTTCCAAACAGGTATTCAGGATAGACAAAAAACTCTGCCTGAGACCCATGCTTGCCCCGAACCTCTACACCTACCTGCGCAAATTCGACAGGGCTTTGCCTGACCCGATCAAGATTTTCGAAATCGGACCTTGTTACCGGAAAGAGTCCGACGGAAAAGAACACCTGGAAGAGTTCACCATGCTGAACTTCTGCCAGATGGGCTCCGGCTGCACCCGGGAAAACCTCGAGGCGCTGATCAAGGAATTTCTGGACTTCATGGAGATAGACTTCGAGATCATAGGAGATTCCTGTATGGTCTACGGGGACACCCTTGACGTCATGCACGGGGACCTGGAACTTTCCTCGGCAGTTGTCGGACCCGTACCGATGGACCGGGACTGGGGCATTGACAAGCCCTGGATAGGGGCAGGGTTCGGGCTCGAACGCCTCCTGAAAGTCAAGCACGATTTCAAGAACATCAAAAGGGCAGCAAGGTCGGAATCCTACTACAACGGGATTTCCACAAACCTGTAATGGTACAATTCTGCAACGACAAAATTTTGCAACGGCAAAATCTGCAATGGCAAGATCTGTAATGGCAAAATCTGCAACGTCAAAACACTACAACGACAAAATCTGTAATGGCAAAAATCTGTAATGGCAAAAATCTGTAATGGCACAAATCTGTAATGGCACAAATCTGTAATGGCAAAATCTGTAATGGCACAAATCTTTAATGTCGAAACTCCGGGTTAAAATTTTATTTGAAAATGAGAGGGTGAAATTTTTGTTTCAGAAAATGGCAAACAACGAACTGGACAGCTTCGGGGAAAAAATAATTGAAGGCTACCGCTTATCAGACGACGACCTGAGGGCCCTTCTTTCCCTTGAGTCGGAAGAAGAACTTGAGAAACTTTACTACGTGGCGCGAAGGGTCAGGGACCACTTCTTCGGGAACAGAGTCTTCCTTAACTGTTTCATCTATTTTTCCACATACTGCAAAAACCAGTGCTCCTTTTGTTACTACAACTGCAAAAACGAAATAAACCGCTACCGCCTGACCCCTGAAGAGGTAAGGGAAACCTGCAAGGCGCTCAAAGGGCTTGGCTTCCACATGGTTGACCTGACCATGGGGGAAGACCCTTACTACCACGACGAACCTGACCGTTTCGTGGAGATGGTACGCACCGTAAAAGAGGAACTGGGCCTTCCGATAATGGTGTCTCCCGGAGTGATGGATAATTCCACCCTCCTCAAACTGAAAAATAACGGTGCCAACTTCCTTGCCCTGTACCAGGAAACCTATGATCAGGAACTCTATGCAAAACTCCGGGTAGGCCAGTCCTTTGACGGCAGGGTAGGTTCCCGGCTTTTCGCAAAAGAAAACGGCTACTGCATAGAAGACGGGCTCCTGACAGGAGTCGGAAACGATATTGAATCCACCATTACGTCCCTCAGGGGCATGGAAGCGAATAACCCCGACATGGTCAGGGTCATGACATTTCTTCCCCAGGAAGGAACTCCGCTTGCCAATTTCCAGGACAGCTCAAACCTTTCCGAGCTGAAGATCATAGCAGTTGAGAGGCTCATGTTCCCCGACCGGTTGATTCCGGCATCCCTTGACCTTGAAGGTATTGACGGCATGGTCCACCGGCTGAACGCCGGGGCGAATATCGTAACATCCATCCTCCCCCCGGACTCCAGGCTTGAAGGCGTTGCCAATTATGACCGGGAACTTGAAGAACGGGACCGGAGCATCACAAGCGTGACCATGAGGCTTGAAAATATGGGTATGGAACCCGCATCTCAGGCTGATTTCGAAAAGATCCTGGGGTGCTAGGATGAAAACTATCTGCCTGATAGGCGGGAAACTCCAGGGCTTCGAAGTTGCGTATCTTGCAAAGAAAGCTAACATGAAGACGGTCCTCGTAGACCGGAACCCGAAAGCCCTTATCCGGAACTTTGTTGACGAATTCCACTGTTTTGACATCTCCGGGGAACCGGAAAAACTAATAGAGATTTCAAAAACTGTTGATGCCGTAATCCCCGTGAACGAAAACCTCGAATGCATCAATTTCCTTGACTCGGTAAAAGAAAAGCTATCATGCCCTCTCCTTTTTGATTTTGCCGCCTACGGGATCAGCAGGGACAAGAAAAAATCCAAGGAATATTTTGCAGCAATCAAAGTCCCCACCCCCCTTGACAGCCCGGCAGAACCTCCCTATTTTGTAAAACCCCCCTGTGAAAGCAGCAGCCTTGGAGCCAGGATTATCTATGAAGAAGCGGAACTGCAAACCCTGAACCCCGGAATGCTGATAGAAGAATACGTTGAAGGGGACGTTGTTTCCCTGGAAGTCATAGGGGACGGGGAGCATTTTGCCGTCGTGAAGGAAACCCTCGTCCATATCGACGGGAGCTACGACTGCCACAGGGTAACCCCGCTTTCCTTTGACCCCGAATTCAGGAAAATATCCCTTTCCCTTGCAGCTAACCTATCCCTAAAGGGGATCATGGACGTGGAAGCAATCGCCAGCCCCCGCGGTCTTAAGGTAATTGAAATAGATGCCCGCTTCCCAAGCCAGACCCCGACAGTTGTCTACCATTCTTCGGGAATCAACCTTGTGGAACTCCTGGTACGAGCCTTTGAAGGCGGGATCAAGGAGATGAAGCAGATTAAGAAGCTTGAGGATCTCCCGAAGAACGACTACTGCAGTTTCGAACACTTCCTGCTAAAGAAAGAAGAAAACGGAGAGCGCACCCTTCACCCTGCCGGAGAACAGTTCCTGTCCGAAGGCAGTGAATACGGAGAATACTACAGCGAACCGGGCCTTGAGATCTTCGCATGCAAAGGAGAAAACCCCATATTCACCCTGATTGCCCGGGCTCCGGACCGGGAAGAAGCGGAATCCGTAAGGAGAAGAGGGATTTCAATCCTTGAGGAAGACTTCGGAGCAATTGCATATTCACCGTTTGTTGACACCTCTGCTTATGAGAGTTACCCCGAGAGTTACCAGAAAAACAGGATTACGATAAAAAGTTGAGGTGCTCAGGTTTCAGAAAACAGAAATGGAAATTTATAGTGATCACAGGATAAATCATAACTTCATACAAAATATGATACATTCACAAAACTATCCAGCAACCTGTAACCGGGTTTGAGACCGCCCAACATGAATAATGATTGTTACAAATAAGAAGATTGACCCTGTTAACATAAATGGAAATATTTATCATAAAGAATTAAAGTTTGATTTTAAAATGGAACCTGAATTCTAAATTGAAACTTAAGAGAGGGAAAAAATGGCACTTTTAACTCCGGAAGATCTGGAAAATATTAAAAAGCAGCTTGAAAGAGCCGACACTGCCGTCAGCAAGGTAACAAGGCTTAATGTGAAAGAGGTCTGCAAAGACCTCTACGGCACATCCCCCCACTATGAATCAGTGGGCATTGTTCCCGTGACTTCAGGAAACGGGATCATAGGAAACTTCTCAGAATCATTGAAAGTAATTACGGATTACTTCAGGTTTGACAGTTTTGTGACGGAAATGCCTGACGTGAGCGGTTACTATGAAGCCGTAGAAAGCGGAGCGGAAATAATCCTTATGGCTGACGACAACACCTTTCTTGCCCACAACCTCACAAACGGAAAAATAGCAAACAACCAGCCCTGCACCGGCATTATCTACGCGGATATAGTATCCAGGTACCGACACGCCGATTCAAAGGACGTGCTGGTAATAGGGCTTGGGAAGGTAGGTTTCCCCGGAGCCAGACACCTCGTAAATAAAGGCTTCAATGTTTACGGCTACGACCCCGAAAAAAGCCTCATGAAAAAGGCTATCTTCAAACTGGGGATCACCCCCTTTGACCTCAAAACCCCCAAAAAGTTCTCCATGATTTTTGAGGCGACCCCCTGTGCTAATACAATCCCCGAAAACGTGCTCGCAGAAAAATGCCTGGTTTCAACTCCCGGAATCCCCTGCTGCCTTTCCGGGGAACTCCAGGAAAAATACAACGTGGACCTTTTGATGGAACCCCTGGGGATAGGGACCGCATCAATGCTGTATTCGGTCCTGTAAACCTGAATTTGCGACAGCAGAGTTGCGCCTCCCGAATTGCGCTTCGGGAGCACGCGTCCTTTTCGCTCGCTGCGCTCACTCAAGAGGACAAAAAGATAGGTTTGGACATGATTAAACAAAGTCCAAGGCAACCGGAATACCGTATCATGTGTGTTTTGTCCCATTTGCGAAGCAAATGGCCTTTCCCGCAATGAAGACTGAAAATAGGAAGCAACAAGAAAAACACAAAACGCAAAGCAAAATAAGAATTTTGTAAAAACCGCTACCACCTTCGAAACCTCAGCCTTAGTCAGCGTCTAGCCCTACCAGAAGCAGCGGTTCAAGATATCTTCGTCCGGTACAAATGCCGGGGAACCTCCTTATCAGCCGGAAAATTCGACCTCACCGAATCGGGGAAATTTCACTTTTTTTACGCTATGTGTGCCTATATGCTCAGACCATCTTCGGGGCAGATTGCAACGCAGCGACGGCAGCTTGTGCCAGCAGAGTTGCGACAGCAGAGTTGCGACAGCAGAGTTGCGACAGCAGAGTTGCGTCAGCAGAGTTGCGTCAGCAGAGTTGCGTCAGCAGAGTTGCGTCAGCAGAGTTGCGTCTCTGCAGTGCGCAGTCCTTTTCGCTCGCTGCGCTCACTCAAGAGGACAAGTTATAAAAAAGATAAAAGTGAGGGAATAAAATCCCACTACTTATTTCTCTGTTATCTGCAGCTTCGACATTTCGATGGCATCTTCGGGGCAGATTGCAACGCAGCGACGGCAGCTTGTGCCCAGGCATTTCTGGCTGTCGTATCTGGCTGTGCGGTTGCCTTTGGCGTCTTCGACGATCTCGAGGGCGTTTTCGGGGCATTCTTTTTCGCATTTGTGGCAGAAGATGCATTTGCTTACCGGGACTTCCAGGATGATGCCGATTTCTTTGAGGATGGCAAGGCCTTCTGCTCCGACTTCTTCGATGTCCTTGCTTACCCGGCGTTCGATTGAGGCATGTTCAAGGGTTTCGGGGAGGATTGGGATGCCGTACATTTCGAGCATCTGGTTGTACATGTCAAGGGGCATGCCCTGGGTCCAGTAGGAGAGTTCGCAGAGGTAGAAGTTGTTGAAGGTTTCGCTGGTCGCCATCATGAGGTGGTCGGCAGTGATCCTTTTTGCGATCTTGATGACGTCTTCGAGCCTGGACCTGTCCATTACCAGTTCCCGGGCAAGGGCAAGGGAAGTGTTCCCGAACTGGACTATATTCTTTGCAAAACCGGGAGCTGCCCCGAGCTGCCGGGCATCTTCGGCATCCGAATAAGCCCCGGAGGCTCCGGACATGTAAGCGTACTCCAGGTCTTCATACTTGATGCCGGAGTCCACGATCAGGGTAAGGTGAGCTGCCCTGATCGCACCGATTGCTTTTCCGGCTTCTTCCACGTCCTTTTCGGTGATTTCGATATCAGGACCAAGGGCCAGTTTGCCGTTTGGCAGGAAGGGAGGCTTTTCTATAAGGCCGCCTTTCAGCGCCAGAGCAAAAGCCGAGATCACACCGGTGCCTGTAATACCCACAGCTTCGTACCCGTAGAACTCCTTTATGTCCCCGGTGAGAGGATTAATGAGATAAGCGTCCCTTTTTTCCATCTCCTTATCCAGGACAATGATCCTCCAGTACTCCCCTTCGGGCTTCACATCGCAGATAGCCCCGGGGCTTGCGAGCATCCCGCAACTAATTCCCTGCCCTTCGATGGCAGGACCGGCAGCTGCACTTGCCGTGATTATCCGCTCCCCGATCTTCAGGGCCATCTCGGCATTTGTCCCGTAATCAGTAACAAGAGCAGGTTCGGTCTGGTTCAGGAAGTCGGTTTCAAGCATCATTGCCAAGGCGTCTGCCCCGATCTCGTGCTTGATTGCTGGAGGGACGATAACTTCG
>Ga0272442_10011530_pt1 | contig 10767 bp, 5 predicted proteins | sample SSMForm2O_FD_200262 | JGI IMG/M metagenome (GOLD analysis project Ga0272442, IMG submission 200262) | Marine sediment archaeal communities from Little Sippewissett salt marsh, Falmouth, MA, United States - SSM-Form-2O | ecosystem: Environmental > Aquatic > Marine > Wetlands > Sediment ... | reverse complement strand
GCCTCGCGGCGGTTGCCCAGATGGCGGTTATGAACGAGGTCGATATGCCTCAACTGGTATGTGCTCGAGTGAAAATCGCTCTCGCCGTAATAATCCCAATCGTTATTGGGAGAAGGACCTGCATCACGGCGCATCATTTTGATTTTGTAATTGGGGGACTCGTATTTGTACATCAGGAGGCAGATCTGATCCAAACCTCCACTGTCGTGTCCCGATGGGGCGTCGATGTCGAAATCCGTAGTGTAGTTTGAAGTGATCATTTCGGGTGTTGTAAAGTCGTAACTTTCCCCTTCGGCTTCCCGGAAGAGGTAGATAAGTCCCTCGCCACCGCCTTTCGCTCCTCCCATGGGAACGATGATGTGTTGTCCGCTTCCGGTTCTGGCTCCCCCGCTGCTGAGATAAAGTGTCTGGTTCACGGCAATTTTGGGTCGTTCGGAGCCCATAAAAACCGGACAGGATTTATCTTTCCAGGAAGCGGTCTGTCGTGCCGGAGCCATCGCCGCCAAAAAAAGAATCGCCAAAACGATGCTTGTAAAAAGCATCATGGAACTGTTTTTTTTCATAACAAACCTCCATTCAGGTTTTGTTTCAGGTAAGAAAAGATCCCTTCCCGATCATGGTTTTCATGATCGGGAGGGATGATTCAAGTCCCGCGAATCGAGCGATTTGCGAGTGAGGAGAGAAGGGCATCACCTCCCTTTAAAAAGAATGTTTGCTCCTCTCTTTTCGAAAGGTGCGGGCACGCACCTCTCCTTGTTCGATTCCACCGTTTTTCAGAAAAGAAACGGCGAAGCCGATAAATTTCCCTTATTGTTTTATGAAGAAACTAAAGGAGGGAATCCAGCGATCAGATATCGCGGGTAGACAGGATACAGGAATTACACTGAAGGCCACCCCCCGAATTCCGGGCCATTCAATCGTTTCAAAAGGCAAAGAACGAGATCATGGACTCTTAACACCCTCCTATTATTGCTTAAAACCTATCACTAAAGACGATGTCAAGAGTAAAATGCTGAAAACCTCATTTTTTTTGTATTCCAAATGTTTATGTTTATTTCTCCACCCCAGACATGGCATCCTCCGCCTCATTCACCATGTCCAGAACACTCCCTGCGGTGGGGTGAAAAGCGTGGCGATACAATCCACCGAGGCTCGTGGCGATTCGCCTCATGTTCCCATCTCCCCTCCCCCCACGACGGGTGTCGATCGATAATGAGGGAATGCCTTTTCGCCGGATCCGTCCCGCAATATCAAGGAGCTCCCCCAGGACACCCCGGCCCGGTTCCAGGGGAATATTCGCCTCGCCATCCGATATCACGATCAGGAGCGGCTCGATCGCCGGATCCCTGATCCGCTCGTTCCTGATCAGCTGCCATGCCTTTAACAGTCCGTCGGCAAACGGTGTGGCTCCACCCGTGGGGAGACGCTTGAGGCGCTCCCTGGCCAGGGAAACGCTGTTGGTGGGTTCCAGGAGAACAACGGCATGTTCGTCACGGAAAGAGACCAGGGACACCCGGTCGCGCTTCTGGTAGGAATGGGTTAAAAGCGAGAGGACCGCGCCCTTGGCCGCGGCCATCCGTTCCTCGATTCCCATGGAATCCGAGGAATCCAAAACAAACACCACCAGCCGGTTACACACGCGGTTCCGGATCTTTTTCCGGAGATCCCCCCTGGTAACGTGGAACGATGTTCCCCCACCTTCTTCCCGGCTCGAGCGAAGGGCCATGGCCCGGAGCGTGGCATCCACCGCGATATCGGATGCGGGTTCCCCCTCGAAAAGGGGTCGGGAACGGATATATCGCCCGGACCGCGCCAGCTGCTTTGTCCTTTTTTTCTTTCCGGAGGGCACGGCTCCCCGGGTGGGAATGGGAATCTCTTTTTCGGGAAAGACGATGGATTCGTCCGGCTCGATCAGCTTTTCGGGAGGGTTTTCATCCATGGTAAAAACAATGCTGCCGGCAGCAGCCGATCCGGGCACCTGCATGGGTTCATCCAGGTAACCCTCGGTCGCACCGTCATCCGGTGCCGTCATCCCCTCGAACGGCGTTTTTTTTTACCAAGGATTCGGACAATAATACCCTGGAGGGTTTGCTCGAGGCCCTCCGTCATGCTCGAGGGATCTCTCCCGATCCTGTGTGGAAGGACCAATCCGGCCGCCTCGGCAAGGTGTTGTTTCCCGGCCTTTTTCCGGCCGGCAAGGGCGGCAAGGGCGCGGGCCGTTCGGGTCATCACGATCTCGGCCCGATGCCCCCGGGCCTTCGATTCCAAGGCCAGGCGAACCGCGAGATCGGTGATCTCTCCCGGCACTGTTACCCGGGAAAGGGCCTCTCTTGCTTTCACGATCCGATCCCTTATCTCGCGTTCCGAAGTTTCGAACTTTTCAGAGAATTCATCCGGGGACTTTTCGAACTCCAGGCTTCGCCTTACAATTCCTGCCCTTTTTTCAGGATCCTGAACCCCCGAAACCGCCACAAACAGCCCGAATCGATCCAGGAACTGGGGACGCAGGGTTCCCTCTTCCGGGTTCATGGTTCCCACAAGGATAAACCTCGCCGGGTGGTTATACGAGATGCCTTCGCGTTCCACCTGGTTGATCCCGGAAGCGGCTGCATCCAGGAGCATATCCACCAGGTGGTCATCGAGCAGGTTGACCTCATCCACGTACAGGATTCCGCGGTTTGCCGCTGCCAGGAGACCGGGTTCGAACTCCCTCTCTCCCTCCTTCAGGGCCTTTTCGATATGGAGGGCGCCCACCAGGCGATCCTCCGTGGCATTGAGGGGGAGATCCACCAGGGGCATGGGAATGATGGCGGTTTCCAGGGACTGCCCCTTATCAAGTCTCCTGCGGCAACCCCTGTGCATGGTTTGCGGGGAATCGGGATCGCAATGATAGGGGCATCCTTTTACCACCTGTATTTTCGGGAGGAGAGAGGCGAGCCCCCTCACTGCAGTGGATTTGCCCGTTCCCTTGTGCCCGCTGATCAGCACCCCCCCGATGGATGGATCGACCGCATTGAGAACCAGTGAGGTCTTCATGGCCTCCTGTCCCACGATTGCGGTAAAGGGGAATGCGATGCGTTTCAAGAGAGGACTCCTGGAATCGGCGTTCGTATGTCGCTTCAGCCCTTGCGAGTCATCAATGAAAAAACCTATCAATTCCCGGATTCATACATCAACCAGAAAGCGGGGATCGAGAGAAGACTCCATGTTCATGCGTCATCCGGAACCCGGTGAATCGGGAAGATCGTTGAACAAGATAAAACGATTTGCATTCCGGGATGTATTTCATGGACCAGCCGTACGGTTTTCCTACTCCGGCTTGGCCAGGGGTCGCTGGCTCCATCTCTTGATCGGGTGATAGCGAAAATATCCCAGGACGCCCTCGAAAATGCCGACCGCAGCCTGCTTGGATCGGGCCAGATCGTTCAAACGCAGATCCTCCTCCGGATCGGGCATGAAGGAAACCTCGACCAGAACACCCACCAGCTTGGATTCCCGCAAAACAGTGATGTTGTGAGAGGGCACGCCGTAGCCGTAATACATCCGGGACCACTCCATGGCCGGATTGATCACACGGAGATCGAGCCGACGGGAAAGGGCGTTCTGGATCTCGATGGTCATCCAGTACCGCTCCCGGTTGAGTTCCTCGTCCGGATAACGCTTCACATAGGGGGCAGTGGCACGGTACTCGTCGTCCCACTGTCGGGTGTCAAAGTAATAGCAGCTCACGTAATTGGTGGGGGCGCCTGCGTTGTGGTGAATGGTGATGAAATAATCGCACCCGGCCTGGTCGGCGATCCGGACCCGGGAATAGAGTTCCTCGTGGCGGTTTTTCTTCCACTCCTCGGATCGCGGCGGTGCGGTGCAGGGCTCGGCCATGCGGTCGGGACGGGTTCGGGTCAGGGTCACATCGGCGCCTGCCTGGGTGAGGAGATCCCAGAGTAAAAAAGCGGTGCGGAGATTCACCTCGCTCTCGGTGAGTCCGGTGTTCCCTCCCCGGGTTCCCCCGGTGTACCCGTGGGCGGGCCCCCAGACCTGTCCCCCGTGCCCGGCATCGACGCAGATTCGGAGACCTTCGAGGGGACGTCCCTCGGGCGCCTCGTAGCGTGGATTCGGCATGGGTTCCCAGTCGGCCGGCAGGTTGGGATAAACGCCTTTTTCCGTGCGTGGCCTGACCTTGTACCATTTTTCATTGAATTTTTTTGGCAGTTCCCGTCGGGTGGATTCCGCGTGAACGAGTGCAACGATCGCGAGGAGGATGGCTGCAAGTATTCTCGATTTCTTCATTTTTGCACCTCCTTTTGTTGATTATCGGAACCGCAGGCTTTCAAGATGCCTTCGAAGATCCCGATGGCTGCCAGGCGGCTGTAAGCCATATCTTCCATCCATTCGGCCTGCTCGCGCCAGGTCATGAAGGCGCATTCGACGATCACGGCGGGGAGGCGGGTTTCCCGGAGCACGTGGTAGTTTCCGTGTCTCGGGGAACGTGATTTCAGTTTCAGCCATTTTTCGAGACCCTCCGTGATGGCCCCGGCAAGTTTTTTCGATGTGGCCAGGGCCTCGGGGGTGTGCTTTACCTCGGTATCCCCGTTTGCATTGGGATCGAAGTAAAAACTGGAAATGAAATTCACCGGCGCGCCTGCGTTGTGGTGGATCGAGATCAGGAAATCGCAGTTGTTGGCCTCCGCCACCCGGCACCTGATGTTGAGTTCCTCGCGCCGGTTGGCCTTCCACTCCACGGAGCTCGGAGGAACGAGGCAATCCTCACTGAGTCGCGTTTCGAAGGTTCGGGTCATCACGACCTCGGCGCCCGCCTGTGTGAGGAGGTCCCACAGTAACAGGCCGACCCGGAGATTGGCGTCGCTTTCGGACTGATCCGAGACCACGCTTCTGGTGCCGCCCGTGTATCCCCTGGTCGCGCCCCAGATCTGGCCCCCGTGTCCCGGATCGATACAGATGCGTTTGCCGGCCAGCGGTTTGCCCTCGGGTGCGGTGTATCGTGGATTGGGAACGCGGTTTTGAGCGGGCAATATCGCCGCACAGAGGAGGAAAAGGGGAACCAGGATCTTGAGGGATTTGAGAGATAAAATTTTCCTCATGAAAACGTCTCCTTTCGCAAGTTTGTCCAATCGGATAAAAATCAGAAACATGCCCGATTAATGGAATCGACAATGACGGATATAGATTGTCGAAAAAGTGCTGTCAATCACCAAGGAAGGGATCGGTAAGAGGTGAGCGGCTGTGCGGGATTCCCTTCGAATCTTAACGGCTGCAACCCCGGAGGTCGATGGGCCAGATGTCCACCACTTGATCGCCCCTCGTGATAAAGAATCGATCGAACAGGTTGATGGTTGGATCGCAGTGCGAGACAATGAGCTCGAGCACGGAACCGAGTGGCGGGAGATCTTCCTCGTTCGTTGCTTTTATCATTCCATATTCGTCTCCGAACCAGTCGTAAACGAGTCCCTTTCCTTCGGGGCGGATCACCCGGGGAATGGCGCCGTCGGAGTATAGGGATTTCAACCCGGCGTCCACTGTGACAAATCCCCGCTGGTTCGCACTTACAACGGAGCTGAGGAGCCGGAGGGCCGGTCCGAAAGCAGTGAACCGCCCGGGATCGCCCGCGGATCCGATGGACATGTACTGTGCGTCCATGCAGGCATACGATCCCAGCTGGAGTTCGGTGATCTCGGGAACGGCAAGATCGATATCGAATGTGCCGGTTCCCGAGGCGCTGAAAATGGTACAGCTCTCGATCTCCCGACTGAGCTCGCGAAACACGGAAACGGCATCCTGTAAACAGGCGATGGATGTGCTCTTTCTCTCTTCGAACGAGCTGATGTGCTGTATCTGTCCCGCATACGCCTGGATGCCCCGCAGTTTGAGATTTTCGTGGGAAAGGATCGCGCGGGCGAGCTGGGGGGCGAGTTCGGGCGCGACTCCGGTTCTCTCGAGACCCACGTCGATATCCAGGAGCACATCCATGGAAAGGCCTCTATCCCTCAATGCATCGGAAAGGAGCTCGATGGCTTTGGGATGATCCACAACGATCATGGTGGAGGGTGCGGACTGGAGAAGATCGATAAGTTTTTCGATTTTTGCGGGTGTTGCCACGGGCCCTGTGATCAGGATGCCGGGAACCCCCTCCTTTGCCAGGGCAGCGGCTTCGGAAACCTTGGCCGCACAGATCCCGATTGCCCCGGTTTCGATCTGTTTTCTGGCGAGGATCGAGCATTTATGGGTTTTGGCGTGTGGTCTCAGATCCTTGCCCGCACTCCCGGCGATCTCCTGCATCCTATGGAGATTGCCCTCGAGGATATCCAGATCGAGGATAAGGCAGGGGGTGTCGAGTGAGAACTTGTCTTTATCTTTGAATTCCATATCCCACCTTCATTACTGTCGAATCACATGGGTTCACAGCTGGTCAATGGCAAAAAAGATAAATATAGAGGCTGACCCCATTCGATGACCCCATTCGATCCTCGCAATCGTACTCGCAATCGCAATTCGGATATTCTTTACGATTATCTCCCATTTCTTGAGAGGAAAAGCGGGATTCGATTCGAGTGGACGATTCGCGAGTACGAGTTAGAGAATGGGGTCAGCCTCTATATTCAGCTTTGACTGTTATCATACCCTTCCGAAGAAAAATCTACGCAATTTGCGATCATGTTTATCCCTCAATCGCACTCGCACTCGTACTCGCACTCGTACTCGTACTCGCAATTCGGATATTCTTTACGATTATCTCCCATTTCTTGAGAGAAAAAGCGGGATTCGATTCGAGTGGACGATTCGCGAGTGCGAGTGCGAGTGCGACTTAGTATGATGATGGGGTCAATCCTCTCTTTTAGATCTATTCCAGCTCGATAAACGAAAGTTCAACCGGAACCACGTACATTCCCGCACCAGGGCCGAGGGCGGTGGGAACGTCGAATACATTTTTCGCCTTTACCTTGAATATGTAAGTGTCCGGCGAGGAAACGTATACGGTTTTCGTTCCCCATCCAGCAGGGTTGTTCCATACTTCTCCGGCACCGAGCCCCCCGCTGGCCTGAACCCATTGGGCCGTCGTCTCGCAATAAATCGCATATTGGGTGTAGAGAGGATTTCCATCGCCCGATCCGATAGCTACATCGATGCTGCCGTTTTGCGGATTGGAGAGGGTTGGTGCGACAGGTGTGGCCGCCAGGGTCCAGGTGTTGTAATTACTGGATTTGGGGCCGTCGCCGTTGGCGCCCCATGTAGCCGCCGCCTGGAAGGCGTATTGGGAATTGGGTGTAAGGCCGCTGACGGGGCATTGCGTGGCGTTTGCCCCGGCGCTGTGTGTGAAGGCGCCGCTTGGAGCCATTCCACCGGGGCCGGACCATATCTTGAATCCTTGCTCGGTCAGGCTGTTTTCCTGCCAGGTCCAGGTGATCGAATCGCTCTGAATGTTTGTAGCGCCCGCATTGATGGGTTTCGTGGTGGACGCCAGGAGGAAGTCTCCTTCTTCCCATCCGTTCCAAGGCTTGGAGATCCATCGGCTGTACTGCTGATATGGCATTATCGCGGGATGGTAAAGCAGCCTCGCACGCCAGTGATAGACCTTGGGGGTCTGGCTCACAGGAGAATCGAACGGTATTGTCAGGGACACTCCACTTGTCGTGGTGATATCGTTCCAGGAGGAGGAAACCAGTGTTCCCGTGGAATTGAAAGAGGTTCCAAGAAGTTTAATCTCGACTTCCATCTTGACCTTGCCCCGGCCATAAGGGGTTCTGCCCATCATTTGTATAGCGACGCCGTCTTCACCGGAGCTGCAAAGACAGTCCACGGTCGCGCTGTCATCCACCCGGCGTTGTTGAGGGATGAGGCTCAGACCCGGACCAGCCTCGGCGTTACCGTAATATAGATACGCCCGGCCTTCGTCCGTCTCGCCATTGTTATATTGATATGCACCGACGACGAGGTCGCTGTAGCCGTCGCCGTTTACGTCGCCGGCACTCGAGACGGAATAGCCGAAGTTTGCACCCAACTGGTTGCTCTCTGCCGTCCAATCGACCGAGCCTGTCGCGAGCCCGGTCGAGTCTCCGTGATAGACATATGCCCGGCCCTCGCCCATCTCACCATTGCCGTAGTCAGGAGCCCCGACGACGACGTCGCTGTACCCGTCGCCGTTCACGTCACCAGCCGTCGAAACGGACAATCCGAAATTGGCTTCCGCCTGGTTGCTCTCTGCGGTCCAGTCAGGAGTGGAAGACAGTCCAGAGGCTGATCCGTGATAGACAAAAGCCCGGCCTTCATTATTCTCGCCGTTGTCGTAGTAATGAGCCCCGACAATGACGTCGCTGTAGCCGTCCCCGTTTACGTCGCCCGCCGTAGAGACGGAACAGCTGAAAAAGGCGCCCCCCTGGTCGCTTTCGGCGGTCCAGTTCGCTGAAGCAGAAAGCCCCGAGGATGAACCGTGATAGACATAAGCCCGGCCTTCGTCCGTGTGGCCGTTGTCGTAATAACTCGCTCCGACGATGACGTCGCTGTAGCCGTCGCCGTTCACATCGCCCGCCGTGGACACGGAATTGCCCATTCTGGCGCTCGCCTGGTTGCTCTCGGCGGTCCAGTCCGGCGTTGTGGAAAGCCCTGTGGATGATCCGTGATACACATAAGCCCTGCCCTCATCCGTGTGGCCGTTGTCGTACGAATTCGCCCCGACAATCACATCGCTGTACCCGTCGGCGTTCACATCGCCCGCCGTGGACACGGAAATGCCGAATTTGGCTCCCGCCTGGTTGCTCTCGGCGGTCCAGTTCGGCGTTGCGGAAAGCCCCGAGGACGATCCGTGATAGACATAAGCCCGGCCTTCGCCCGACTCGCCGTTGTCGTAACCAATTGCCCCGATAATAACGTCGCTGTAGCCGTCGTTATTCACATCACCTGCCGTCGAAACCTCCCATCCGAATTTGGCTTCCGCCTGGTTGCTCTCAGCCGTCCAGTCCGCTGTTGAGGATAATCCTGAGGATGATCCATGATAGACAAACGCCCGTCCTTCATTCAACTCATCGTTGTCGTACCAATACGCCCCGACAATGACATCGCTGTAGCCGTCCCCGTTCACGTCGCCCGCCGTGGATACGCAACAGCCGAATTGGGCATCCACCTGATCGCTCTCAGCGGTCCATCCCGCGGAATCTGCCAGACCCGAGGGTGCGCCATGATAGACAAACGCGCGCCCCTCATCTGTTTGGCCGTTGTTGTAACCATACGCCCCGACGATAACCTCGCTGTAGCCGTCCCCGTTCACGTCGCCCGCCGTGGATACGCAACAGCCGAACCAGGCGGACGACTGATCGCTCTCGGCCGTCCAGGCGGCGGAAGCCGAAAGTCCGGAACCAGATCCATAATACACATACGCACGGCCTTCACCTGTCTGGCCGTTGGTGTAACCATACGCCCCGACGATGACGTCGCTGTAACCATCCCCGTTCACATCGCCCGCCGTGGACACGGACCGGCCGAACCAGGAGAACGCCTGATCGTTCTCGGCAGTCCAGTCCGCCGTGGCGGAAAGTCCGGAAGCAGATCCATGATACACATACGTGCGCCCCTCATCTGTTTGGCCGTTGTCGTAACAATAGGCTCCAACGATGACGTCGCTGTAGCCGTCCCCGTTCACATCGCCCGCCGTGGACACGGACCGGCCGAACCAGGCATCCGCCTGATCGCTCTCTGCGGTCCAGGCGGCGGAAGCCGAAAGTCCGGAAGCAGATCCATGATACACATACGTGCGCCCCTCATCTGTTTGGCCGTTGTCGTAACCATACGCCCCGACGATGACGTCGCTGTAGCCGTCCCCGTTCACATCGCCCGCCGTGGACACGGACCAGCCGAACCAGGCATCAGCCTGATCGCTCTCTGCGGTCCAGGCGGCGGAAGCCGAAAGTCCGGAAGCAGATCCATGATACACATACGTGCGCCCCTCATCTGTCTCGCCGCTGTCGTAACCATACGCCCCGACGATGACGTCGCTGTAACCGTCCCCATTCACATCGCCCGCCGTGGACACGGACCGGCCGTACGAGGCATTTGCCTGATCGCTCTCGGCGGTCCAGTCCGCCGTGGCGGAAAGTCCGGAAGCAGATCCATGATACACATATGCACGGCCTTCATCTGTCTCGCCGTTGTCGTAACCATACGCCCCGACGATGACGTCGCTGTATCCGTCCCCGTTCACATCGCCCGCCGTGGACACGGACCAGCCGAACCAGGCATTTGCCTGATCGCTCTCGGCGATCCAGTCCGCCGTGGCGGAAAGTCCGGAGTCAGATCCATGATACACATACGCCCGCCCTTCATTCGTCTCGCCGTTGTCGTAATTAAGCGCTCCAACGATGACATCGCTGTATCCGTCCCCGTTCACGTCGCCCGCCGTGGACACGGAATAGCCGAACCAGGCATCCGCCTGATCGCTCTCTGCGGTCCAGTCGGCGCTGGTGGCCAGGGGGTCGATGGTGACGGGAAATAATGCGCCTTGTGTATCTACTATAATCCTAATTCCATTGACCGGATTGACCTTGTTGACATGGTTGACGAGTTCCATTTTTGAAGGAAGGGTCTTGCCGTCGGCGTCCCAGGCCTTTAATTCTCCGTAATGGATCACGCCGACGCCTCCTTTACTGAGGAACTCGATAGTCCCGCCGTCCGGCATCATTCCAGGGATAAGATCGCCCCGAATCGCAAGATCAATTTCAATTGACGATTGACGATTGACAATTGACGATTCCTTGATCGTAA
>Ga0272442_10011529_pt1 | contig 10767 bp, 13 predicted proteins | sample SSMForm2O_FD_200262 | JGI IMG/M metagenome (GOLD analysis project Ga0272442, IMG submission 200262) | Marine sediment archaeal communities from Little Sippewissett salt marsh, Falmouth, MA, United States - SSM-Form-2O | ecosystem: Environmental > Aquatic > Marine > Wetlands > Sediment ... | reverse complement strand
TCATGAAAAGAGATACAAAAAATCCCAGTACTCCAAGCACTGCTATGCCAACTCCAGCAACCTTTGCTGTTGTCCAGAACTCAACTTTTGATGGCTTTTTCAAGGCTGCCCAGACTCTCTTGCATTTTGGCAAAAATGATTTCATACCCATAATGTAAATAGAAATAAGGGGTTTTTAAAATTATTCAATTATTGAGTCTAAAAATCTTGCATTTGTTGAGGGCACTGATAATCTCTGAAAATTCTTAGATGCTTCTTCAAAATTAGTTATTGGCAAGTATCCTTCATGGGACATTGCTGTAAATGTATCTCCACTTACTTTTATATTATAAATCGCAACTTCTGTAGAAACTATTATATCTGGTCCAATATATATTCCATCTTGCAAAGTGCAATCATTTCCATCTATTAAAGTCATTTTATTCAAAAAACTCTATTCCAAGCTCCTCTTCTATTTCACGGTGCTTTATTGAATCCATGGAATCAGTGTTTCCAAGAATTTGAGAGCTTTTAACTCCTGTGACTATAAGCAAGACTCTTATTGACTTTTCCATATCTGGAGAAATTTGCGCACCCCAGATAAGCTTGGCGTCTGGAGAAAGCTTTTGCCCTATTGCTTCAATAATGTCCTTGCATTCATCCAAAGACATGTCATTTCCTCCAACAATATTAACTAATGCTCCTGTTGCATCTGATATATCAACATCAAGCAAGGGGTTTTGTACTGCTTTTCCAACAGCATCCAATGCACGCTGCTCTGTGTCTGACTCTCCCATTCCAATCAATGAGACTCCTCCGTCCATCATGATTGTCTTTATGTCTGCAAAATCAAGATTAACCAATCCAGAAACTGTGACTAGTTCTGTAACACCCTTGACTGCGTTTGTGAGAATTTCATCTGAAATCTTAAAGGCAGTATGCAAAGGCAGTTCAGGGGCAAGCTCAAGAAGCTTGTCATTGGGAATCACAATAAGTGTGTCTACCATTGACTCCATTCTTTCTAAACCATCCATTGCATTTTCAATTCTTTTTCTTCCCTCAATTGTGAATGGTAGTGTAACAACACCAATTGTCAATGCCCTGACTCTTTTTGAAACTCTGGCAATCTCTGGCGCTGCTCCGGTTCCTGTTCCTCCGCCTAAACCACAAGTAATGAATATCATATCAGCTCCAGAAATCTTCTTTTTAATATCTGACTCAGATTCCTTTGCTGCCTCTTCTCCTACTCTTGGATTGCTTCCTGCTCCAAGGCCCTGAGTCAATTCCCTTCCAATTAAAATTTTTTGATCTGCATTAGCATACAATAAATCCTGGGCATCTGTGTTAACAGCAATAAGCTCTCCTCCTCTGATGCCTATTTCTCTCATTCTGCTCAGAGAATTATTTCCTCCTCCCCCAACACCAATAACCTTGATTTTGGCTGACTGCTTTTTCAAAAGCTCTTCTAATTCCCTATCTACTTCAGACACGCCTCCTGTGCTTGAGCCTGAAAGATTTAATGATTGAGAGGGTTGCGAAGATTGCGAAGATAAAGATGATGAACTGGAAAAACTGCTTGCAGGAGTTTGAGATTGAAAAGAGTCTTCTGAGCTTTCTGAGCTTTTTGAACTTTCACCATCATCTTGTTGATAAATATCCATAGTGAAAATAGGGGGAGTCTGTTTATAAGAATTATTGTGGTTTTATGAGTATAATAGACAGAATACTATTTCTTTTGTTCTTCAGACTTTTTAGGTTCTTTTTCATCTTCCTTGCTGGATTCCTTGGATTCCTTGGATTCCCTAAGTTCCTTAACTTCCAAATCCAAATCAAGAACCTCCTTGAACTTGTCCTTGAACATTTCAACAAACTTTGCAAGAGCAGGCTCAGCCTTTATTGTTATTTTCTTGCCTTTTTCACTTATTTCAAACCCTAAATCCTTTCTAAACAAGAAATTGATGAATGCCTTTGCCTTTTCCTTTGTATCCTTAATCTCCCTAAGAACCTTTACATTATATTCAACATCTTTTCCTGCAAGAAGATTATTAAAATCAATCCTTACCCTTCCCCCTGATACTGAAAGGACCTTTGCCAGACGGCCGTCAAAATTAAATACTGCTCCTGGAAATGGATTTAGATTGTGTTGCTTAAATGTAGACAATGGAATTACTCTGATAAGGCTTGTGTCTCTCACACCAAATGCATCTTTTGCCTCAAGCTTAATATCATAGGTTTTTCCTGGCTCTTTTCCAATCAGGAAATCATCAACACCCTTCAAAAACATTCCCTGTCCAAGGGAGAATGCAAAGGGCTCAGCCTTTGTCTTTAAATCTGCCTTTTTTATTTCTTCAGAGATATTGGAGTCAAAAACTTCTCCGTCCTGAATTTTTCCAGTGAATTCAATCTCAATGAAATCCTTTTCCTTAAGCACCATGTAAATTGTTTAGCAAAAACGTTTATAAATCTATTTTTTTTGAATAAGATATGGTTGCTAAAATAATTAATGCCACTGAGGCAAGAGTCGGCACAAACATCCTTATTGACGGAAGGCCGTGTGTTGTCAAGAAAATTGATGTGAGCAAGACAGGAAAACACGGGCATGCCAAGGTAAGAGTTGAGGCTGTGGGAATCATTGACGGAAACAAGAAGATTTTTGTTATACCTGGACATGATAAGCTTGAAGTTCCCATGGTTAACAAGAGAAAGGCTCAAGTTCTCTCAATAGGAGACACAAGCGTCAGCCTAATGGACTTGGAAAGCTTTGAGACAATAGACGTTAATACTCCTGCAGATGTCAAAAGCACCCTTGTTGAAGGCGAGAATGCAGAGTACTGGGATATTGAGGGAGAGAAGATAGTAAAGAGGAAATTATAAAAAGGAGACTTTTAAGATTAAACAATGGCGAAAATACCAGAAGCTCAGAAAAGACTTTTCAAGAATGTTTTTGTTTGCAAAAAATGCCAGAGCAAGATAAAGACTCAGCCCCTTAAGGTTTTAGAGGGCAAGGTAAAGTGCAGAAAATGCAGCGGAAGGTCTTTCAGGCCATTGAAAAAGAAATAACTGAGAAAATTAAAAATGAATTTTGTTTTTTATGACATAATACTATTGATTATATTTGCTATTTTTATTTCTATCTTCCTTCACTCAAGAAGAAAAAGACTAAAGAGAGAGGGGCTGCTCTTATTATACAGGACAAGCTGGGGGATAAAACTAATCAAGAAATTCGGGGAAAAGCATCCCAAGCTGCTGAAAATCATGGGAATTCTCAGCATAATCACTGGATACTTCCTGATGATAATCATGGTTTATCTTTTTGCAAAGATTGTTTGGTTTTACATCTCAAGTCCTGAATTTGTAAGACTTATTAAAATCCCTCCAATAATGCCTCTTATTCCGTATCTTCCCAGTGTGTTTAAGCTGGATTTTCTTCCGCCATTTTACTTTATTTACTGGATAATCATAATTGCTGTGATTGCAATTCCTCATGAATTTGCTCATGGAATATATGCTATTTACAACAAAGTGAGGATAAAGACAACAGGCTTTGGGTTTTTTCCGTATTTTCTTCCTGTTTTCCTTGCTGCATTTGTTGAATTAGATGAGAATCAGCTGGCAAAAAAAAGCAAAACCGGGCAATTAATGACACTATCAGCTGGAACTTTTGCAAATGTTCTTACAGCAATCTTATTCCTGTTTATCTTATGGGGATTTTTCTCAGTAGGATTTGTTGCATCAGGAGTTGCTTTTGACACATACTCCTATTCTGTTGTCAATGCTTCTGGAATACAAACAATAAATGGCATTGCAATAGACAAGTCTGCAGGGGGGGACAATCAATATGCCAGTATGCTGGAAGTCATGGAAAACTCAGAAAACATCAATGAAATAAAAACCCTTGAGGGAGATACTTACTGGACAAGCAAGGATTTATTTGAAAACCCTCAAAATGCTCTGCTGTTTGAAGAGTCAGGGCAGATTGTTGTCTTTGACAACGGGCCTGCAGTAAAATCTGGCTTGACAGGGGCAATCCACAGCATTGACGGAGTTGAAATCTCAAGCAGAGATGATTTGATTCAGGAGCTGATGAGCAAGACTCCTGGACAGGAAATCAGCATTCAGGCTTATACAGAAGACAGCGAGGAGGAATTAACAGAATTCAACATTGTTTTAGACGAGCATCCAGAAATAGAAAATGCTCCCTGGCTTGGAATTGGTTTTCTTGACAGGAGCAGTGGAGGCGGAATCATAGACAGGGTTGTTAATATTGCAGGATTTTTCAGAAAGCCTAATGTTTATTACATGCCCCGGTTTGGAGCAAGTGAATTCATATACAATCTTTTATGGTGGATTGTTCTTGTGTCAATAAGCATTGCTTTGATTAACATGCTTCCTGTTGGAATATTTGATGGCGGGAGATTCTTTTTCTTGACAGTGGCTGCTATAACTGGAAGCGAGAAAATAGCACAAAAAGCTTTTAGATTTGTGACAATAGCATTCTTGTTGCTGCTGCTGGTTCTGCTTTCTTCATGGGCATGGAGCATGTTTGCGTAGTTTGTTATGCCCAATCAATAAAAACAGACAGAAAATGCTACAAACACCATAAAGCTTAATAAAGAAACAGGTTCTGTTTTTACATGGAACAATCTTATAAAAAAGGCGAAGAAGTTAAAAGAAATACATTTGCCCTGGAATATGTTTGCTATGCTGACTGCAACACACACAGTAACCTAAATTACACTCATCTTAGGGTTCTTAAAAGAAAAGGAAAAGACCAAATACAAATGATAGACATTTCATTAAATGATTCTGAAGAAAACAACAGAAAAAGACTTCTTGTTCGCAGGTTGTCAAAAAGATTCAAGGAGATGGATGATTTTTTAAAAAATTGCGAAATGAGGAAGAACCTTGCAAAACTTTCAGAGAAATAAAAAATAAAACAAAGAAAGAAATGATTCCAGACAAGATTAAGAAAATTCTGAAAAAGCAGCATTATGAGCTTGTTGGCAAACACTCTGCTGTGCAGGTTTGCAGATGGACTAAGAAATCCATTCGTGATGAGGGGGTGTGCTACAAGGAAAAGTTCTATGGAATAAAATCTCACTTATGCTGCCAAATGACTCCTGCTGTAATGTGGTGCCCCAACAAGTGCCTGCATTGCTGGCGTGCGATTGAGCTGACAATTGGAGACAAGCTTCCTGAAAAAAGCAGGCTTTCATCTCCAAAAGAGATTATTGACGGGTGCATTGCTGCGCAGAGAAAGCTTATTGAAGGATTTAAAATACTTCCAGAAACAAGACATAAAACAGTAAGCAAGGCAAATATGAAAAAGTGGCAAGAAGCTCAAGAGCCAATGCAATTTGCAATTTCATTATCAGGAGAGCCAACACTTTATCCAATGATTGGAGGGTTGATTGCTGAACTAAGAAACAGAGGAAAGACATCTTTTCTTGTCACAAATGGCTTGTATCCTGAAAAGCTTGAGGAATTGAAAAAGAAAAAGCAGCTTCCCACACAGCTATACATTTCTGTGAATATTTCAAACAAGAAAATGTACAATGCCTTTCATAGAAGCACTAAAAAAGATGCCTGGGAAAGACTGAACAAAAGCCTGGAGATTATGTCTGCTCTTAAAGGCAAGACAAGGACAATTTTTAGAATGAATCTTATTCGGGATTTGAACATGTCTTTGAAAGACATTAAGGCATTTGCAAAACTCATTAAAAAAGCAAAGCCGCTTTTTGTAGAATTAAAAGGATACATGTCTGTTGGATTTGCAAGAGAAAGACTTGGGTATGACAGGATGCCTGATAATGAGGAAATGCTGGACTTCAGCAAAAAGCTTGCAAAAGAAACAGGATTGAAAATATTAGATACTCATGAGTTCTCAAGGGCGATTGTTGTTGGAAAGAGCAAGAAAGATTTGAAGATTAAGAAGAAGGAGATTTGATTGTTTCCCTTTCCTTTAGCCATTCATAAAAATCATGTGCAGTTCTTTGACAATTCTGTTGGCACTGAACTAGGGCTATGCCCAATTCCCTCTTATCATTCTCAGTTGGCTCTTCTATTGATTCCATTTGCCTTACAAAATTGTAATGAACGCATCTTGTTTCTTGGCAAAATTCTCTATATTCCCTCATCTTACAAATCTATTACTCCCTCTTTAGTTAAAGCAGCAAACCTGACTCCAACAGGCAGATTAATCAGAGCAGAAACAAGTGCCATGTGCTCTTTGCCAGAGCCTGAAGCTATTGTCAAGGCAACCTCCATGCCATTAATCTTTCCCATTAGTTTTTTAGAAATGTCGTCCCTTAATTCCTTTAATCTCTGATTTAAGTCAACCTTGATGAATTCAAAATCCTTGTCATGAGTGAATTGCTTTGCAAAGTCATCTCCAATAAGAATTATCTTTTCCCAGTCGCCATGAGTCATTAATCCAGCAACCTGCCCCCAGGTTCCTTTTCCTGACGATAATAATGCTATAAGTTCCATGACAAATTGAAAAAGATGTTGTATTTAAGGATTATTGTAAAACAATACATTAGAAATATTTAAAAAGTGATTTTATCTTCAAGAACTAACCGATTGAACCATATCGTTTCAGAATACTGAAATAATCTATGTCTGAGGCGCGTAATTTGGGAGGTTACAAGAAACAACTTAAAACAGAAAATGGCATTAAAGGAAGATTTGCAAAAAGCCCTGACTGAACTAAGAAAGGGCAAGGAAAGAAAGTTTGATCAGACAGTTGACTTAATTATAAATCTGCAAAAATTTGATGTCAAAAAGACACCTGTAAATCTTTTTGTCAGCGTGCCTCACAAAATCAAAGACAAGAAAATTGCTGGGTTTTTAGAGACTAAGAATTCAAATGTTGATACAATCACAGGGGCTGATTTCAAGAAATATTCTAACAAGGCTGCATTAAGAAAGCTTGTCAAAAAATATGACTTCTTTATTGCTGAGGCAAAGCTCATGCCAAAGGTGGCTACAGCATTTGGTAGAGCATTGGGACCTGCAGGAAAAATGCCATCACCTCAAATGGGAATAATTATGGGGAATGTCAATGACAAGGCAATCAATGACTTAAAAACAAAAATCAATAACAGTGTAAAGCTAAAAGTTAAGGAGCCCTCTATTAAACTTGCTATTGGAAAGCAGAGCATGAAGGATTCTGATTTAATTGAAAACGCTTCAACAATTTACAAGGCAACTGTCAAGGCTCTTCCAAGAGACAAGGAAAACATCAAGAATATTGAATTGAAATTCACAATGACTAAACCTCAGAAAATACAAATAAAATAAAATGGCAGAACAAACTCAAAAACAAACTCAAAAAATGAAACACAGGGAAAATCCAATACCTCAAGCAAAGCTTCAGAGAGTAAAGGATTTAAAGGACTTGATTGCAAACAAAAAGACAATCCTAATAGCATCTATAAAAAATCTTCCATCTGCTCAGCTGCAGGAAATTGGAAAAAGCCTTAGAGGCCAGGCAGTTTTAAAAGTTCCTAAGAAAAACCTTTTGTTTAGGGCACTGGATGAATCTGCAAATGAGGAGGTCAAGAAGCTAAAGGAAAAGTTTGACAACAGCGTTGCCATATTATTTTCAGATGTGGACAGCTTTGAGCTTTCAGCAGAGCTTTTGAAAAAGAAGAGCCCTGCAAAGGCAAAACCAGGGCAAGAGGCTCCTGAAGACATTGAGGTTCAAGCAGGGCCTACTGATTTAGTTCCAGGACCTGCAATCAGTGAATTGGGTGCAGTTGGATTGCAAGTTCAAATAGAAAAAGGAAAAATTACAATCAAGGATTCAAAAGTCATTGTTAAGGCAGGAGATAAAATCAGTCAAGAGGCTGCAGATGTCATGTCTAAGCTGGACATAAAGCCTTTTTCAGTTGGATTGACTCCTGTTGCTGCATTTGATACTAAAGAAAACAAATTATACTTAGACATAAATATTGATTCAGAGAAAACTGTTGCAGAATTAAAGAATGCCTTTGGAAGAGCACTGCCTTTTGCTGTTGAAATAGGCTATGTTAACAGCGATACAATAACCTTTATGATTGGCAAGGCTTCTGCTCATGAAAAAGCATTGTCTGGCTTGGTTAAGACAGAGGAAAAAGAAGAATTAAAAGAAGAGGCTCCTGCTGAAGAAGCTCCAAAGAAGGAAGCAGAAGAGAAGCCTGCTGCATCTGAAGAGGAAAAACAAACAGAAGAGAAGCCTGCTGAAGAGAAAAAGGAAGAATCGCAAGAACAAACTCAAGCTCCTGAAACAAAAACAGAAGAAAATAAACCCCAGGAGGAAAAAAAATAAAATGGAATACATATACGCTGCACTTTTGTTGCACAAACTCGGAAAAGAAGTTAATGAAGAGAATGTAAAAAGTGTTGTTGCGGCTGCTGGCGCAGAAGTTGACGAGAGTAAAATCAAGTCGCTTATTGCCAGCCTAAAGGGTGTTGACATAGCAAAGGAACTAGAAAGCGCTAGTTTAATGCAAGCTTCAGGCCCTGCTGGAGGCGCACCTGCTGGTGAAGCAAAAGCAGAGGCTAAAGAAGAAAAGCCAAAGGAAGAAGAAAAAGCACCTGCTGCAGAAGGACTGTCTGCTCTGTTTGGATAAGCTTATTGATTTAGTTTAATTATCTGAATAACAGACAGCTCCAAAACACTTCTAGTTTGCACAATAATATTTATTAATGCAGAGCTATTTTTGTTAACTCATGACTTGGAGCTTATATGATGGTGATAGCATTCTAAAACCCCTAAGATTTTCTAATGGCAAGAACCAGGAGGACATTGTAAAAGAGGTTCTGAATGCTGTTGCAGAAGGCAATAAGATTGTATTTATTCATGGGGTGTGCGGAACAGGAAAATCCGCCATAGCATTGAACATTGCAAAGGAACTTGGAAAGAGCTCTGTGATTGTTCCTGGCAAGGTTCTTCAGGCTCAATACAAAAGAGATTATGAGGGAAGCAAATACCTATTGGACAAAAATGGCAAAAAGCTAAAGATAAGTGTGATAACAGGCAGGGCAAATCACAAATGCCCATTTATCCAGGATAACAAAGAAACAAAAGTCATTCCAAGAATTAAAAAAGAAATCAATGCCAAGCTAAATAATATTTTTGAATTTGATGGGTCTGAGAGTTTTGAAGAAAAGGCAAAGAAAAAAGATGATTCTGCGAATGTCTATGACCTGCCTTGCAAAATAGAAATCAAAGAAAAGAATTGGAGAAAGCTAAAAGAGTACATAAGGCAAAATCCTCGAACAGATCCTTCAAAGTTTCTGGAGATTAGAGATGTTACAAGGGCGAGTGTTGCCAGAGCATGCCCTTACTGGTGTCCTGTTGTTCCTGAAAAGTATGAGTTGAAAAGCTTCCCAGACTCAAGAAAAAAAACCTATGAGGGACTGAATGACACAAAGTTTATTATTCACAAGGGCAAGCCAGGATGTGGCTTTTACGAGCAGTTTGATACCTACATAGATTCAGACATCATTGTTTTTAATTCAATGAAGTACATTCTTGAAAGCGCCTTGAACAGAAAGCCTCTGACAGAGGTTGAAATCATTGATGAGTGTGATGAGTTTTTGGATAAATTCTCAAATCAAAGAAGAATAAACATTGAAAGGCTGCAGAATGCAATAATATATGCAACTGGCTTTGGAGAGATTTTTGACAAGTCAATAAAAGAGGTTTCAGAGATTGTCAAGCAATTGAAAAGAGATGAGAGAGTCAGGGAAGCTATTGAAGATGACAAAATCATTCCATTGAGAGAGACTGGAATCTTTGATTTAATCAATGTGTTTTTGAAAAATCCTGAATTTTTGTCAAACATAGATGATGAAAGCTATTTGTTTGATGTTGAGGAGACAGCAAAGATGTTTGAGGGTTTTTTAGATGAGGCATATGTGACATTTGCAAAAAAAGATGGGCAGCTTGTTGCAAGCGTTGTCACAACAAACCTTGCCAAGAGATTCAAGGAAATGGTTGACAAAAACAAGCAGTTTGTCCTAATGTCTGGAACTCTTCACTCAGACCATGTCCTGAAAAGCATTTTTGGGTTGGAAAAATACAAGATTATTGAAGCTGAGACAGAACAGCAGGGAAGAATTGAAATTTTAAGGACTGGCATGGAAAAAGACTGCAAGTATGCAAATTTCTCTCAGGAAAAGATTTCAAGGGAAGAATACCTAAGAGCATTAAGCAAGTGTGTTGAAATGGCAAAGGCTCCTGTGCTTGTGCATATCAATGCATTCACTGACCTGCCTTCTGAAATGGAATTGGATAAGTTTGACATTGAAAATCTAATAAGCAGGGAAAAGCTTCGTGAATTGCAGATGCAGGACTTGCATGGAAAAGCAATTGACAGGTTTAAGTCAGGACAAATAGATGTCTTGTTTTCAACTCGAACCTCAAGGGGGGTTGACTTTCCAGGAGGAGAGTGCAACAGCATAATCTTCACAAAATATCCTAATCCCAATGTAAGGGATGCCTTTTGGAAAATCCTAAATCAAACACGTCCGCAAGATTACTGGGATTTTTACAAGGACAAGGCTCGGAGAGAGCTTTGGCAAAAGATATATCGGGGATTAAGATTCAAAGACGATCATGTTTATTTGTTAAGTCCAGATTCCAGGGTTTTGGAAGCGTTTGAGAATAATTAAACGCCCCCGACAGGAATCGAACCTGTGTGCCCCGAAGGGCCTCGGTCTCAAGCCGAGTGCAATACCACTATGCGACGGAGGCTTACTAATAGTTAAGTAGAATTAATTAAAAAGCTTTCTATACCC
>Ga0272442_10011527_pt1 | contig 10767 bp, 11 predicted proteins | sample SSMForm2O_FD_200262 | JGI IMG/M metagenome (GOLD analysis project Ga0272442, IMG submission 200262) | Marine sediment archaeal communities from Little Sippewissett salt marsh, Falmouth, MA, United States - SSM-Form-2O | ecosystem: Environmental > Aquatic > Marine > Wetlands > Sediment ... | reverse complement strand
GGGGTTTCTCGGGGGGGGGGGGGGGGGCCTGCCGGCGGGCTAGGTGGCTCGCCATGATTCTCGATCGAGGACGATACGGAAGGGATGGTGCTCTCGCGGGACGGGGACATCCCGCCCACAATGGATGGCGCGCAAGGCTTCTGTGGGCGGGGTGTCCTCACCTCGCGAAGATAGCACAGCTTACCTATGAGCTACGTTGCAGAATCGTGGCGAGTCGTAGAGTGCCCGCCGTGACCCCGGCCCTCCGGGGGGGCCTGGCGGCGTAGGGCGCACGCCGCGCAGGCCAGTCCCCCGTCCCTCCCGGGAGGACACCCCTTCGGCCCCTCCTCGAGGGGGCAGCACCCGTGCCACCCCCCAATGTGCGCCGACGCCCCGAGATCGAACCTCGAACCCGCCGACAGCTCCGCTCCGCCTTGACGCACGCCTCCCCCCATGCGTATAATCCGCACGCCTTCGAGCAACAACCGGTCTCCGACACACTGACCCGTGGGCTGGGGCCTGACTGACTGTGAAGCACGACGAGCCGGCGTTGGACGACTGGGGTGTGCTCGAGACTGCCGCCGGCGGCGACCACGCGGCCTTCGAGGATCTCATCGCCCGCTACCACGCGCTGCTCCGCTGCATCATCGTGCGTCGCGGAAGCCTGCTGCTTCGCTACGCCGATCTTCAGGAGATCATCGACGAGACGTGGTACCAGGTGCTGCGCCGTGCCCTTGCGGGGCGGCTCCGCCCGTCGGTGCGCTTCTCCCACTGGCTCTCGGGCGTGTGCCTGAACGTGCTCAAGCAGAAAGGCTTCCGCCCCTCGCCCGCCCGCCTCGACCCGATGGCCGCCGAGGGAAGCTCACTGCTCGCCGGCACGGGCGAGCCGCCCGACGAGGTGGTGGCGCGCGAGGAACTCCTGGCCGCACTGGCCGACTGCCTGGACGAGCGGCCGGCCCGCGAGCGGCAGGTCTACGAGCTCATCTACGCCGCGGGCCACTCGAAGGTGGCCGCGGCCCGCGAGCTGGGCTGCTCGGAGGCCTACGTGCGGCAGAAGCTCCTGCCTCGCCTCCACGCTGCCCTCGCGCAGTGCCTGGCCCAGAAGGGCTTCCGCGAGGCGGAGAGCATCGCGGAGGGCGCTTCGTAGTTCGATTCGCCTGTGCCGACGCGACATTCTCTTCAGGACCACACCCACACCGAGGGACTGCCGTGGATATGGATGACCTCCTGCGCGACCTGGCCGCCGCCGAACGGGCCGTGAGCCGACTCAAGGGGCAGGCAGGCGAGGCGGACAGCCTGCCGACGCCCTCCTGCCGGCCCGCCTGGCGCATCCTGCTCGACGCGATGGAGAGCCGCGAGGCATTCGAGAAGTGGTGGCGGCAGCACGGCCGCGGCTGCCCCGTGTGCCACGACACACGCGAGCGCGTCGAGCGAGAGGTCCGCCGCGCGGTGCCCGAGGGCGCTTCGCAGACCGCCTACGCCCCCTCCGCCTCGCCCCTGGCAGCCGCCGCAGAGCCCGAGGCGGCCTACGCCCCGCCCGACCCGTTCCTGGCCGACCTGCCCGACCACGTGGACGACCCGGCCGAGGCCCGGCGTCTCGCGGCACGCATCCGCGAGCTCCACGATCAGGGCCTCATCCCCGAGACGCAGAGGCCCCGCCTGCTCGCCCTCGAATGGCTCCCCACCCGCCTGCGCGAAGCCCTCGGCAAGCCAAGTCCTGCCGACGAAGGTTGAGGAACGCGCGGCCTCAGCCCTGGCACACGCACGCTTCCTTGCGGGCGCCGCACTTCTCACACTTCGGCACGTTCACGTTGCACGGATAGCCGTCCGTGGGGCCGAGCACGGTGAAGGCCGCCTCGGCCGCCTGTCCCGCTGAGTAGGCTGTGACGGTGATCGTGCTGCGCTCGGGCACGGCATCGGCGCGCAGGACGAAATGCCAGCGGCCGCGCTCGAGCACGGTGCGCTCGACCTCCCAGCCCTCGGGGGCCGCGATCTCCGCTCGGCTCAAGGCACACGGCACGTCGTCGCGGCTCGCCGAGACCGCCACCGTCTTGGCGAGCCCCGGGGTGAGCACGGGGTCACCGTTGTAGTGCAGGGCCAGGTGGCAGCCGTCCACGCGCTCGATGGCGCTCATGGGGTCGCGGGCGAGGGCTCGGATGGCGGCGTCGTTGCGGAAGAGCACCGAGAGGTCGCCGGGCGCCGCGGTGGCGTCGGCAAACGCCGCGGCGTCCGAGCGGGCGGGGAGCATCTGCTCGGCGATGGTGGCGGTGCGGTCGGTCAGCTCCGCCACGTCGGCCGGCGCACCGCAGTCGCCGGTGAACTTGTGGAGGACAATCGTCTCGCCCACGGGTTCGCGCCAGGCGGCGGGGATGCCGGCCGTGCCGCCCAGGATGCCGAGCACCGAGCCGAGCGTGGCCCCCGTGCAATCGGTGTCGTACCCGCAGTTGACGGCCTTGCACAGCTTGTCGCCGAAGTCCGTGCCGTAGAGCCACCCGAGGATGGTGAAGCCGTGGTTTTGCGGGGCGTGGCAGGGGTTGTGGTGGCCGAAGGAGCGGAGGATGCGCTCGCGGGCCTCGGCCCAGGGCACGTCGTGGTCGTGGCACCAGACGGCGTCGCGGACGGCACGCGAGATGCGCGAGTGGATGGGGATCATGGCCAGGCCGATGCGGATGAGCGTGTGGGGGTCGTCGAGCACGAAGGCGGCACTCTCGAGTGCGGCCCAGAACATCTCGCCGCAGACGCCCTCGCCGCCGGCGTGGTCGAGCACGGCGTCGTGCCAGGCGAGAGCGGCGGCAAGCTGCGGGTCGCCCGGCGCGGCGCACGCCCAGATCTCGCTGCGGATCGGCGAGCCCATCTCGTCGATGTAGTAGTTCTCGAAGCACCCGCTGATGGGGGGGCGCAGGCCGCGGCCCAGGTTGCGGCGGCAGAAGCCATATTCGTTCCACGGATACGCCGAGAGATACGCGACCCACGCGTCCGCCAGGTCGCCGCACGCGATGTCGATGCCGCGATCCTCGAGGCAGCGCAGCCACGCGAGCTGGAGGTCCAGGTCGTCGTTCGGAGCACTCTCGTCGGGCAGCGGGTCGTAGAAGGTCAGATGCTGCACCTCCTTGCGGCACTCGTAGGGCGCGCCCAGCGTGCCCCCGATGTTCTTGCCGAGCCAGCAGGCGTGCACCTTGTCGCGATACGAGTCCCTGCCAATCTGCACGGGTCGGCCCATGATGCTCTCTCTCCTTCGGTAGGGGATGGCGGGAGCGGGGCGCCGCGGGCGGCGCCTGGGCGATCATAGCACCTTGGTGGTGGAATGCAACTCAGGCCTCGGCCTTGATGTTGTCGAGGGCGCGGAGTGCCGCGTTGCGGATGGCCGGGTTTGTGTCGTCCGCCATGGCGCTGAGCAGGCGCATGGCAGCCTTGGGGTCGATCTGTGCCATCAGGAACACGAGCTGGGCCGGGCCGCCCGTCTCGTCGCTGAAGGCGCGGTAGCGCAGCTTGCGGCGGCCGTGCGCGATCTCGTGGATCTTCGTGAGCTTGTCCCGGTCGTCGAGGGCGATGAGCTCGTTGACGGCCCACCTGCGAATCTCGCCCTTGGGATCCTGTCGCTTGCCGAAGAGGACGGACTCGACGAGGCGTTCGAGCACCTCGTGGTAGCCGAGCTTCTTGAGCCCGCGGAGCGCCGCCGCGCGCAGCGGCGTGGGTGTGCGCTGGCTCTTGAGCAGCTCGATCAGGCTGCCTGCGTGGCGCACATCCACGATGTCCACCAGACCCTCGACCGCCGCCTGGCGGGCCTGGCGCGGCTGCCGCTCGTGCAGGATCGCACCGTTGAGAGCCCCGAGCACCTGCTTGTCCGGATGCCGGGCATAGATGGCTGCCAGCGCGTGCGCCGCCTCCACGCGCAGCGGCAGCTCCCCCCTCGCCAGGGCCTCGCACAGGATGGGAACGCACCGTTCGCTGCCGAACTCCTTCAGGCCGCGAGCAGCCGCCACCCCCTCCCCAGCGGCCTTCTGGCTCTGAAGCACGGCATGGATGCACCGCGAGGCCTTCGACTCTTTGACCCAGGACAGCAATCCCATCCAGAGCCCTCCTTCCCCCGGCCGTCCCCGTTGCCCCCCCCATTATTATCAGACGCATCCCCGAACGTCAACACAAAATCGCGCCTGCCACGCCTTGACGCGCCGACGGCCCCACGCTACGATCGCCAGCCAACCGGCCAGGAGGTCCCCATGACCATCCACGTCGTCCATCCCGGCGGCACCCTCCAGTGCACCACCTACCTGATCGCCGCGCCGCACGGCGCGGTGCTCGTGGACCCCGGCTCCGGCTACGCCGAGGCCGACGTCCTCGCGGGCATCGCCCGGGCAGGGCTCGACCCCGCCCGCATCACCCACGCGCTCCTCACCCACTGCCACGTGGACCATGCCCGCGGTGCCTTCCGCTTTCGCGAGCGCGGCGTCGCGCTCGTGGCCGCACCCGCCACCGCGGAGATCCTGCGCACCGGCGGACACCAGGTCTGGTACGAGTTCCCCGACCACGTGGTCCCCACCGAAATCGATCTCGAGCCCGCCGATGGCCAGACGCTCGACCTGGGCGGCCTCCGAAGGCTTCTCCGCCGAGGCCTCCCTGGCCAGCATCGAGAAGCTCCTCGCCCTCCGTCCCGCCCGCGCCTTCACGGGCCACGGCCCCGTCGCCCAACCTGCCACCGCCTGGCTCCGCCATGCCCGCACCCTCGCCCGCACCAACGCCTGGTCCCTCCACCCCGAACTCCACCCCAATATCCCCCCACCCGAGAATGTGGATGGATGATGGTATCTGGGGCGGCACTTCTTGAAAGAAGTTCCTCCCCAGACCCCTCTTCAAGAACTTCCCAGTTGGCTGCGGCATTCGGTCGGGACGACCGAATGCCGCAGCCCAATATGAGAGTTCTTGGGAGGGAGGGGTCGGGGGAGGGAGCCCTTCTTGCAAGAAGGGCTCCCTCCCCAGCTCCACCATCCTCACAGTGTGGGAGCGATGCGGCGGATGCCGAATTCCTGGTGGCCGAGGGTTTCGGCGCGGGTGGGTTGGCCGTTGGCCACGGCGAGGCTGAGGGACCAGAGCTCGTCGGCGGCCTGGTCGAGGGTTCGCGTGCCGTCGGCGATCGCGCCGGCGTTGTAGTCGATGTTATCCGCCATCCGCAGGGCGAGGGGCGTGTTCGACGCGATCTTGAGCACGGGCGCGATGGGGCAGCCGAGCGGCGTGCCGCGTCCCGTGGTGAACAGCACGAGCGCCCCGCCGCCCGCCACCATGCCCGCCACGGACTCCACGTCGTTGCCCGGGGTGTCCATGAGCACCAGGCCGCGGCGGGTGGGGCGCTGGGCGTAGGCGAGCACCTCCTGGATCGGGCTCGAGCCCCCTTTGTGGAAGCAGCCGAGCGACTTCTCCTCGATGGTGGTCAGGCCGCCCCTGATGTTGCCGGGCGAGGGGTTCGAGCCTGTGAGGTCGGCCCCGCAGGCGCGGCACGTGCGTTCGCACTCGAGCACCATCTGGCGTGCCTGCTCGCCCACCTCGGGCGTGGCGCCGCGCTCGGCCAGCAGGTGTTCGGCTCCGATGAACTCGGTGGTCTCGCTCACGATCACGGTGGCGCCCGCGGCCACCGCGCGGTCGGCCAGGCGCCCGACGAGGGGGTTCGCCGTGAGCCCCGAGAAGGAATCGGAGCCGCCGCACTCGGTGGCCAGGATCAGGCGGTCGAGCGTGCACGGCTCCCGCTCCTGGCGCGCCACGGGCTCGGCCAGCCGCGCCAGCACCTCGCGTCCCCGGGCGATCGCCGCCGTCGTGCCCCCCTCGTCCTGGATGCCCACCACGTCCACGGGCCGGCCCGTCGCTCCGATGGCGTTGGCGAGCGCCGCGGCGTCGACCTGTTCGCAGCCGAGTCCCACCACGAGCACGGCGCCCACGTTGGGGTTCGAGCCCACGCCCGCGAGGGTGCGGAAGGTCATCTCCGCATCCTCGCCGATCTGCGCGCACCCGTGCTGGTGCGGCACCGCGATGGCACCGGGCACCCCCGCCGCAATCTGCACGGCCACGTGACCCGAGCACGCCACCGTGGGCAGCACGAGCACGAGGTTCCGCACCCCCACCGTGCCGTCCGCGCGAGCGAAGCCATCAAGCAGGGTTGCTGGCTGCGGGGTCTCGATCGCTGGCTCCTTCTTCTGGGGCAGGCTCTGGTTCGGGCGCGTGCCCTTCGTCGGCCACCTGGGCGAGACCGAGGATGTAGGAGATGGCACCCTGGTCGTCCTGGACGGCCAGGAGGCGGACGCGGAGGCGTCGGGCGATCTGGCGGGCGGGGAGCTGGACGGTGAGGGTGTCTTCGGCGGCCGAGCGCTCGCCCGATGCGACGCTCTTCCAGAGCTCGGCGAGCGCCGCGTTGTCGGGCTGGCGGAGCAGGGCGTCGGTGGAAAACGTGTTGTCGCTGATGCCGAACAGTTCACACAGCGCGGTGCTGAAGCGGGTTTCGCCGGCATCGGAGTCGCCGAGGAACATCATGAGGGGGAGTTCGCGCAGGAGACGGCCGACGAGTCGGGTGGCGGCGGCCACCTTCTCGGCGCGGCGGCTGTCGAACTCGAGGAGTCGGCGCAGGGCGCTCTCGAGGTCGAGGCCGAGGACCACGCCCGCGTGGCGTCGGGCGATCTCGTAGGCCTCCTCGAACTCGCCCTTGAAGAGCTGAGTGCGGATGTCGCGCACGGTGGCGTAGAAGTGGACGGCGATGAGTGCGGCGAGGCCGAGCGCGAGGAGGCCGGAGATGACGAGTGCGGTCTCGCAGGCGCACACCGCGGAGCTGCACACGGGCAGGAGCGCGTGGCGGAAGAGCACCACCACGAGCACGGCGGCCTGCCACAGGAACAGGCCTGCCCAGAAGCGCGGGGTGCGCAGGAGCAGGTGCCAGAGGCGTCGGGCGCGCACGGGGCTATCCTTTCAGCAGGGCCTGGATGTCGTCGTCCTCACCGGCAGCGATCAGCACGTCGCCCTCGTTGAGGAGGTCGGAGGGCTTGGGCACCATGTCGATCTGCTCGCGGAACATGCGCCGTCCGCGCTCATCGACGTCGGGCACCTGGCGCTTGACGGCCACGATGTTCACGTTGTGGCGCTGGCGGAGCTGTGCCTGCTCGATGGTCTTGCCGATGAGCCCCTTGGGCACGTCGATCTCGACCAGGCTGTGGCCGGTGGCGAGGGTGAAGAAGCGGTGGACGTCGCCGACGGCGAGGCTTGCGGCGACGGCCTCGCCCATGGAGGTCTCGACGTTGATGATCTTGTCGACCCCCACGGCGCGCAGGATGCCCTCCTGGAGCGGGGTGTTGGCGCGTGCGAGCACGCGCGGCACGCCGAGCTTCTTGAGGAGGGCGCTCGTCAGGATGTTGGCCTCGATGCTCGTGCCCATGGTGACGACGGCCTCGCGCACCTGGTCGACGCCCACGGCGCGCAGGGCGCGCTCGTCCGTCGCATCGAGGACCACGGCGACGGCCACGCGGTCCTTGATGTCCTCGACGAGCTGCGCGTCGATATCGAAGGCGATCACCTCGACGCCCTTGCGGGTGAGCGACTCAGCGAGCGAGGTGCCGAACTGTCCGAGCCCGAAGACTGCCACTCGCGGCATTGCCCTTAGCCTCCAATTCTGGCTCAGCCGACCATCATGTGTTCCTCGGGGTAGCCGTAGGCCGCAGGCCGCGCCTCGCCGACGAGCGAGAGGGCCATGGTCAGCGGCCCGAGCCGCCCGACGAACATGAGCACGGTGATGATGAGGCGTCCCGCCGTGGTCAGGTGCGTGGTGGCGCCGGCGGAGAGGCCGACGGTGCCGAACGCGGAGATCGCCTCGAACGCGACGGACTCGAAGGGCTGGCTCTCCACGGTCATCAGGGCCGTGGCGCCCACCAGGCACAGGAGAGCGGAGAGCACGACCAGGGCCACGGCGCGACGCACGACCACGGTGGGCACCGTGCGCTGGAAAAGCTCGACCTTGGGCCGCCGCCGCAGCGAGGCTCGCATCGTCTGGAGCAGGATCGCAAACGTCGTCGTCTTCACCCCGCCGCCCGTGGAGCCCGGCGAGGCGCCGATGAACATCAGGCACATCATCAGGAGAAGGCCCGCTCCGCCCACCTGCCCGATGTCCACCGTGTTGAACCCCGCGGTGCGGGTGGTGACGGACTGGAAGGTGCAGGCGAGCACGGTCTCGCCGGTGCCCAGGCCGGCCAGGCGGCGGTTGCGCTCGACCACGTAGAAGACAGCGCCTCCGAGAACGATGAGCGCGAGCGACGTGGCGAGCACCACCTTGGTCTGGATGCGCAGGCGCCGCACGGCACCGACGCTCAGGCGCGGCCCCGAGACCACCACCAGGAGGTTGCGCAGCACGGGAAAGCCCAGGCCCCCGACCACGATCAGCGTCATCATCACCACGTTCACCCACACGTCCCCGCGGTAGCCCATGAGGCTGTCGCGGAACAGCGAGAAGCCGGCGTTGCAGAAGGCCGAGATCGAGTGGAAGATGGCCAGGTACAAGGTGGGCAGTGAGTGGCCGTGTCGCGGTGCGAAGCAGAAGTAGAGCGCCCCCGCACCCACCGCCTCGGCCACCAGCGTGGCCAGGGCGATGAACCGCACGAGCGAGACCACCTCGTGCACGCTGTCCTGGTCGAGCACGTCCTGCATCACCACTTCGCGCGACTTCGAGATCTGCCGTCCGAACGCCAGGACGAGCGACACGGAGAAGGTCATGATGCCCAGGCCGCCGAGCTGGATGAGCACCAGGATCACGAGCTGGCCGAACAGGGTGAAGTCCGAGCCTGTGTCCTTGACGATCAGGCCGGTCACGCAGGTGGCCGATGTGGCGGTGAACAGGGAGTCGACGACGCCGAGCCGTTCGGCTCCCGGGGTGGCCATGGGCAGGGAGAGGAGCACGGTGCCCACGAGGATGGCGCCGGCGAAGCTGCCGACCATGAGGCGTGCGGGGTGCAGGCGGAGCTGGCTCACCAGGCGGCGGTAGCGCCCGGATTCCCGTGGCCCTACGGCGTAGGCGACGGTCTGGCGGGCCAGGAACCAGGCCCACGCCCAGCGCGTCCCGGCGACGGCCTGGAGGAGTGCGAGGACCACGGTGAGATCGAGCTTGTGCTCGCGCAGGTGTCGCAGCGTTCTCTCGGCCAGCGCCGCGCGCAGCACGGCGTCGATGAGAAAGAAGGCGAGCACCGCGAGGTCGAGGTGGCGGAAGAGGGCGGCCTGCTCGGCGCCCCAGCGGGTCTGCGTCCGCACCCCCAGGCCCGCCACCACTGCCGCAGTGGCCACGAAGCCACACACGCGCAGCGTGCGCAGGACCGTGCGCCGGCCCTCGCCGTTGCCCTCGGGCTGTTCGCCGCGTGGTGAACTCATGGTCGTGTGTGCGTGCGCTCCACTCGCCGCTGCCTCGGCCCGCTGCGTGGCTGGCGCCGCGGCAGCCAGCGGCCGCAGCGGCGATGTGCTGGAACCGCTTGTGCCACGCCTCGATTATAGCGAAAGGCCCCCTCCATGCAATGACCCGCCACGGCGCGGTGCGCAGGGCGGGCTCAGGTCAGTTCCGCTGGAGGGGGAAGCGGCGGGCGATGAAGTCGGCCACGGCCGTGGCGTCGTCCAGATCGAGGCAGGGCACGGCGGCCTCGAGCGGGGCGTCGGTCGCCAGCGCCAGCACGTCGGGCTGCCCTGTGTAGAGGGGGGACGGATGGACGCCGGCGCGGAAGACCTCGATCTTCGGGAGCGAAGAACCCTTGTGGCCCTCGGCCAGCACGATGTCTGCATCGGCCAGGTGCTCGGCCACGAGACTCTCGAGGCGTGGCATCTGGGCGTGGCGGCGCACCAGGGCGAGGCGGGTGGAGCCATACACGAGCGTGGCGTCGGCGCCCGCGTGGAAGTGGCGGTAGCTGTCCTTGCCGGGGGTATCGGTCTCGACGGGGTGGGGGGGCCGCTTCACGGTGGCCACGCGGTAGCCGCGCGCCTTGAGCTCGGGCACCAGGCGCTCGATCAGAGTCGTCTTGCCCACCGCCTTGCGGCCCACGATGCACACGATGGGGGGACAGTGCACTGCGTGTGGCGCCATGGCGTCTCCTGCGGGAGCCTCACCAGGCGGGCTAGCGGCGTCGGCCGAAGCAGCCGAGCTGGCAGTCGGTGAGCTTGATGCCAAGCTCGTTGGCGGCCTCGCCCACGGCAAGCGGCGGCACGCCCAGGTCGTGGGCGATGGCCAGCGCCTCGGCACACGGGAGCCGCCGCTCGGGCGCGCGGCGCTTCAGCTCGCCGGCAAGTCTCTCATCCACAGCCATCGCCCGTCTCCTCGCACCGCGCGGTCCGGACATGAAACCTCCCCCTTCGCTCTCTCCGTCAACCCCGGGCCGGGAAGAGGCCGACGGCAAAGAGTACCAGGGGGAGGTCGTCGATTTCCATCTCGGGGGGCCGATGTCCCGTGCCTCACACAATTAGTGTAGCAGGTTTTTCGTGGAGATCAAGCGCTGTTTGTGGAGAAAATCACAATCTAACAATTCCCCCCTGCCGCCCCGTCGGCTTGATGGCCGCGCGGCGACCTGCTACAATACGAGGCGAGGGCTCCGCGTGCCTTGGGGTGTGCGGAGTTCGTTCCTTACCCGAACAAAGGGCTGCTCATGCTCACCACGATCGCACGCCGTGCTCTCTGGTTCTTCACGCTGGCTGCCTGCGGCGCGCTCGCAGCGCAGTCCCGACCCGTCTACCAGTCGCCCTACGCTCTCGTGATGGCCCCCGACGGCCGGAGGCTCTATGTGAGCCACCACA
>Ga0272442_10011525_pt1 | contig 10768 bp, 8 predicted proteins | sample SSMForm2O_FD_200262 | JGI IMG/M metagenome (GOLD analysis project Ga0272442, IMG submission 200262) | Marine sediment archaeal communities from Little Sippewissett salt marsh, Falmouth, MA, United States - SSM-Form-2O | ecosystem: Environmental > Aquatic > Marine > Wetlands > Sediment ... | reverse complement strand
ATAATAATTTTTAGTTGTCCCTACGTTTTCATCGCTAGCCAGACATCGTCTTTAAACAACATCTCTTAAAGTCAGGTTTGAGATATTGCATTACGATGAACAACATCCAAAGAAGGGGAGAACAAAGAAATATCGATTGTCTCTTCTTGATGGAAAGACTGGTCAGATGATTATAGAGGAACTTTTTGATGATTTGACCAAGAATAATGTGAGAGAATTCCTTGACAAATACCTTCCCAGAGACAAGATAATGTTCATAGTAACCGACCTTCTACCATGGTATAACGAGATGTTTGAAGAGCTCAGGCCAGGAAAGATCGTACACCAACACTGCATCTTTCACCTGAACAAACTGATAGTGAAAGACTTTCATAGGAACTGTTCATTGAAGGATGAACTGATCAAATACAGACTCCTCAACATATTCTATGATAGGACAGAAGAGATCGAATATCTTCAGCATGTAGTCAAAAGGGAAGTAAGATATGAGAAGAACCATGAAAAGGGATACAACAATTGGTTACTTGACCAGAAAAGGGATTTTCATATATTTGTCAGAATGATGGAAAAGAAGAGGAGAAGAGAATGCAAAAAAGCTGGCCTTCCAGATAGAATGAAAATGTGGTCAATTGATCAGGCAAGATCCAATCTGGATGATCTTCTTCGAAACCTGGATCGTTATAGTACTCCCATACAGAGTAGAATAAAAATGATAGAGCGAGATTGGGAAAGATTGACCCAGTTCTACAGGATTGAAGGTGCTCCTGCAACCAACAATCCAATCGAGAATTATTATTCTTGCAGTTGCAAACAGATCAAGAAGAAACAGCATAGAAGGAGCAGAGCCCTGCTTAGGCAATGGAAGTTGTATGCTATGAAGAGAGCGGGTATGTTGAAATTCACTGGTATGAAGATTTTCGAAATATATCTTCTTTTGTTACCATTTCGTTGTTTGAGTTGACGAAAAATGAGGCAACATCCGAATTCATATTAGCGATAGCCTTCTTGAGATGTTGAATTATTGATGTTTTAATCGAATCATCAATGATTGTTTTAACTTTCAATCAGTGTATGTACACCTGTTGGACGAATTTTCAACGATAAAGGATCGAGATTTTTCAAAAAAGTTGAAAATCACTAGAAATTACCGATGTGCCGAAAAAATATTTGATTACTTCTGCAAAAATATATTTAAAATGTTGGTGGTCAGTCTCTTGAAGTTGACCATGAAATGATTGAATTATCTCCTGACCATGGGTTACAATATTCCTACCGTTTTGATCCAACGTCTGAACCATGCCCGTCACTACAGAATAGATATGCGTCCCTCTAATCAGATCTACTTCCTCCAGAAACCTTTCTAGCGATTACACATGGTCGTAGCAAGCCTCAAACGGAATTACGAACCTGAAGCAAAAACAGGTTCACAAACGAACTGATAGGATTCCTCAAAAGATGTGTGATACACGGCATAGAACATCCGGCAAAGGATAAGCACACTGACCTATCGGAGATACTGAATAGGTATGAGGATGTTCTTATCCAGGATAGCACTATCATAAGGCTGCATGAGAAGCTCGCAAAGATCTGGCCAGCAGCAAGAGCACGAAAGGTTGCAGCCGGGGTCAAGGTCAGTACAATGGTCAGTGCTGTTGTAAAAAGACCCAAGTCCATTTCTCTCTTTAACGAGAGAACAGCAGAGGTGAAGACACTTAAGCTCGGTCCGTGGGTCAAGGACAGGGTACTTTTTATCGATCTCATAGACATCTGTCCAATCTGATGGATTATTTGTAGTTCGATTTTGATACACTGAAAATGAACAATCCAAGAGGATCCCCGTTCTTCCCCGGTCAGCTGCCGTCAAGAAACCTCCGAGCGAGCTTGAGAGCGCAGTAATCTCCGCACATGGAACAAGTTTCACCTTCATGAAAGGAGCGATAGGATAATGCTTTATCCGCATCATAACACAACCGATACTGCTCGGACCAGTCCAGATCATAACGCGCACGATCCATCTCCACATCCACATCGAAATCTATGCCGCGGGTCAGATCCACAGCATGGGCCGCGATCCTGGACGCGATCAAACCATCCTTAATATCCTGAACACTTGGAAGGGACAGATGTTCCGATGGTGTGACGCTGCACAGGAAATCGGCACCCGAGAGCCCCGCCACCGCCCCGCCAATGGCGGATGTGATATGATCGTAGCCAGGGAACACATCCGTGACGATAGGGCCCAACACGTAAAACGGCGCATCCGCGCATAGCGCCTTCTCCAGAGCGATATTCCCTTCGATTTGATTAAGGGGAATGTGGCCGGGACCTTCGACCATCACCTGCACATCCGAGGAGCGGGCCCTGCGAACGAGCTTGGCGAGCGTGATCAGCTCCGTTATCTGCGGCCCATCCGTGGCATCCGCAACACCGCCAGGGCGCAACCCGTCCCCGAGGCTGAGGGTCAGGTCATATTCGCGGGCTATGTCCAGAAGATGATCGAAATCCGAGTAAAGTGGATTTTCTATATCGTGATGGATCATCCACGCCAGATGGATAGCACCGCCCCGGGACACGACACCGGTCTTCCTCCGCCACGTGCGAAGGGTCTCGATCACCTCACGCGTGACACCGCAGTGGACCGTGATGAAATCCACACCGTCTTTTGCATGGGATTCGATGGAGTGGAACATGTCCTCGGATGTCATGTCCACCACAGCGCCGGAGGGCTCGCGAGCTTTCTCCACCGCAGATTGATAGACAGGAACCGTTCCGAACATGGTATCGCATCGGTCCAGAAAGATCCGGCGAAATTCTCTCAGATCCCCGCCAGTACTTAAATCCATAATCGAATCCGTGCCAAACTTCAGAGCCACGTTCAACTTCTCAAGCTCTGTAGATACGTCTATCACATCAGCGGAAGTGCCGATGTTGACGTTGACCTTGACCCTCAAGCCCTTGCCTATGCTGCGGATGCGAGAGAAGGAATGGTTAATGTTTCTCGGTATAACGGCCCTGCCGTCAGCAACCAGACGTCTCAACCGCTCTGGATCCATACCTTCATAATTCGCCGCAGCCTCTATGGTTGGGGTGACAACTCCTTTCTTAGCATCACTAACTATCATCCTATCATCTCCTTTTTCAATTGCATGGCCGCAGAGCGAGGATCGGGTGAGGACATGACGGCGGACCGCACAGCGACGGTAGGAGCTTTGATATCGTTCAGGTTTGCGGCATTGATACCTCCTATCAACAGACATGGTATGTCCACCAAGGAACAAATTTCACGCGCCCGTTCGATGCCCAAAGGCTTCAGATGCACCCCCTTTCCAGCAGAAGAGAATACGGGGCCCACTCCGATGTAATCTGCACCAGCCTTGCACGCCAAGCGAGCTTGTTCCTCGGAGTGTGTGCTCACTCCTATCGCCATCGAATCGCCGACGAGAGAACGGACGGAGTGTACCGGCATATCATCCTGACCGAGGTGCACCCCGTCAGCGCTCACCAACACCGCCACATCCGGCCGGTCGTTGATGATCAGGGGTATCCCGGATTGGCGGGTGATCCGTCTGAGCTCATACGCATCATCGAACAATCTTCGGTCAGGGCCGTTCTTTCTCCGGAACTGTATCGCATCCGCCCCGCCGGAAATGGCTTGACGAACCCTATCATACAGCATAGAATCGGTGGATTCGTCCGTCAGAACACATAGCCTCAACGAATCGAGCCAGCTCATGCACCTAACCCTTAATAGTCCGCTTTCCCGATCGTAAAGCATCCGACGGCATCTGCGGGCCCAGCGTATCAGATCCTCCCCGGTGCCGTCGCGGAGAAGTTTGGAATATTCCTCAACGCTGCGTAATGCCTCCTTGGCCCGGGACAGGTTGGCCCGCATGACCTCATCCACGCTATATCTTGCATAATTTCCCGTTCTCTCCTCTTCCAGCCCGGGATCCGATCGGGCATCCCTCGCCCCGAGCCGGGGGCATAGAACACCGCTCAGGTTTCCGGTCTCTTGCCTCAGCTCTTTCAGCTGATTTATGTCTTCGGCCCTGCCCGAGAAACGTAGCGCATCCTCGATGACCCGAAGGGATTCGATGAAACGGTTCAGGTTCGCATCTATTATACGAAGAGCTATCCTCTGCTGGTTCATTTACTTCAATCTCTCCAGTATCAGTTCCGCCGCACGTTTGCCGCTTAGCAACATACCTCCGAACACAGGCCCCATTCTCGGTGATCCGAACGCGGCATTGGCGGCCATGCCAGCAACGATCAAACCAGGATAGATTTCCTTGGTGTTCTCCACCACCATCCGTTCACCCTGATCAGCCCACATGGATCGCTCGCCGACGATGCCGCCGGTGCCGGTGGTAAGGCGAACCCTATCCTTGCGGACGAGGGTGTTGAGCACCTCGAGGGGGTGACCCGTGGCTTCAATCGTGTATCCCGATCTGATAGTTATTGGGTCTACATGAAGTGACGCTAAGTCCACTGCGGACCAGTTCATTACGATTCCGCACACTCGCTCCGACACGAGCAGCAGGTCCTCGACGCTTATGAGGTTGAACACCGTTGCCCCCGCTTTCACGGCGCGGGATGCGATGGTGGTGACGGATTCCACAGCATCGGCGGTGTAATAATTACTTTGATACTGTTCCGTCCGCACGCCGAACTCGTCGAGGATCTCCTTGCCCTCGGGACCGACTACGATCTCGTTGAACATCATGCCCCCGCCCCACATCCCGCCGCCTACGCTGAGCTTTCGCTCGAACAATGCCGTCTTCACACCTTGCCTGGCCAGATAATAAGCAGCAGTGAGGCCCGCGGGTCCGGCGCCGACGATCGCCACGTCAACGTTTGTATGCTTGAGCAGTTTATTCATGTATCTTTCTATTATCGAGCGTGTGACCATCTCATCGTCGAGCTGGACCATTCCAGGTACCTCCACTAGGAGACGGTTAAGGCATGATATAACTGTTGCTTGAATTAATATAATATGGTTATAATGCCCGTTCAAGAAACCAATAAAACTGTGATGAAACCACATAACAATACCAAGAGCCTTTCCAATTCTCGTTGGAAAATGACATCAAAGGGAGAGAAATTCATTAAAAGCTTGTGACACTCTTTACCTGACCGATACACTCTTTAATTTCTCTGAAGACTTTAATGGCCTTTTCCGAGTTTTCATAACCAAATCCTTTATAACACGAAAATTGGATTTTTTTATTTTCTTCAAAACCTTCAAATATATTTCCAACATGACTAACTATTATTATGCTATATTTTTCATTTTCAAAGTTAAAATCCAATTTTATAAATGGACTATAATCCAAAGATTCTTTAAAATTGATTTTAAACATATGTCTTTTATAATGCTGTGTTGCATAACTAAATAGATGTATGAGAATTAAATATAAAGTCTTAACAGATCGTTATGCCTCACCATATCTTTTCAATGCCACATACGACCATACCTTCATTTTAGTCTCTTGAACCATTCCCACCTCACTTCTACCTGCTAAATGCTCACCAAACATATGTTTGATGGCTGAGAAAATACCTTCTGTCGCTATCCACCTTTGACCGTAGTTTGTAGAAATGAGTTGGGATACAAGGATTGGGCCAAACGTGTATCGGACATTGATATTTCTCCAACTGGAATCTGAATCCACTCTGGCATTCTTATCTGGCTTGATTGTTGGTTGTATGCGATTTCTCTCAAAGTATTTCCAGAGATCCTTCTTATCAAAACCACCGTCACCCTTGAACTCATCAACTTTGACACCTTGGTCGACATTTTCACAGGGCATACAAAGGGAAACGGTCCAGAGACACTATTCCATTCCGTTTAGTGGCGATCTACAATCAGGAGGAAAAGAAGTTGGATACGATCAATGGATTGGAACTATCCTCCAGATGGCCAAAGGTTATTATTATGGGACTTTCAAGAAGTACTTCAATTGGATGGTTCAACGAGACCTTATCTGGTAGAGGGTTGTTTGATGTATTGGCACGACTCCTGGTCAGGAATCGTTTGCTTGAACGGTGCTGGCTGGATAGAGTTTGGATAGATCGGTCGGGGATATTGAGTTAGTTGAGTGGTCAACCCCACCTGAGGAAATTGAGGACTGGGTGTTATCATTCTATGTTGATCCGCCATCCTTTTCTTTCTAAGGAGAAGCAAGGTGATCAATACTCCAACAATCATAAACGATAACAGGGAAAGCCCCCCTATGATGAGAGGTACCATGGATGGGTCTTCTTCTTTATTAATGGATACTGATGAAGCCTGGGAAGGTTGGCTTTCTCCATTGACGTTGACCGCCGATACGGTGTACCAGTAGCACATGCCTGGTCTTCCATACCGGTCCGTAAAGGATAGATTCCCCGGACTCACTTCCCCTATATATCTGTAATTATCCTGGTCAGAGGACCGATAGATCTTGTATCCGGTAATAGGAGTTCCCCCATCATTGGGTGGAGGAACCCACCATATCTGGACCGATCCGTCATCAACCTTGGCCAAGAGATCTTTTGGTTGGGATGGTTTACCCGATGGGATTACCGAAACCGGGTCGGATGGAACACTTTCACCGACCGAGTTCATCGACGTCAGCATGTATCGATAATAAACCCCGTTCGTTACAGAGCCATCCCTGAAGGATCCTTGGAGCGACGCACTGGTCAAGATGGAAGCGAAGGAACCCGATTCGGTCTCTCTGTATATTTTGATAATATCGATCCCAGCACCGCCATCATCTCTGGGTTGTCCCCAGGAAATATCCACGTAACCATCACATGGCACGATCCAAATATTGGAGGGAGGATCTGGCAATCCTACCGGTCTGGCGGTCTTGATATCCGAATGAGAGCTCTCACCGACAAAGTTGACAGCTGTAATCGAGTAATAATAGGTCTCACCGTTTTTAACCGATGTGTCATTGAATACCATGTTCGAACCGTTCACGGAACGATAGAAAGTCATCATTGCAACGGATTCACCCCTATAGATAATGAACAGGGAAATGGGAGACCCGCCATCATCCGATGGGATATCCCAGAGAAGAACGACAAATCCATCCTCGGGGACAATCTTTAAACCACCTGGTGCTGATGGTATCCCCATAGAGATTAAGTCGATGATGTCTGTAGGCTCGGATTCTCCAATGATATTGAATGCTGTGATCCTGTATGAGTATTTTACACCGTTCACGACACTTGAATCCGTGTAGGAATAAGTGTCAGGACCTATCTGGCCTATCTTAAACCAAATCTGGTCCTTGTATCTATAGATGGAGAATCCATCGATAATGGCCCCACCGTTGTCCCAGGGCTCATCCCAGGAAATTATAGCCTTGCCGTCAGCCGCTTCGATGTTGAACTTGACTGGAGGAGAAGGCCGGTCTATAGGTAGACCCTGAATTTCCTCGCTTGGATTGCTATTTCCTTCGGAATTGACAGCGACGAGTCTGTACCAATAAGTCATCCCGTTCAGAAGGCCGGTATCGTTCCAATAAAGGGTCGATGCCTCCAAGGTCTTGAACTTTGAGATGCTCTTGGCCCCTTGCGCCCGGTATAGGAAATAATTCAAGATAGGGCTTCCGCCGTTGGACTCGGGAGGAAACCAGGACAGGACCACGTATCCGGGTCCGGACCGGGCTGAGAAGTTCGTGATAGTTCCCGGTTTCGAACACGGAGTGACTGTCGTTTTCGAGGATCCCGATGATTCGCCCAGATCGTTTAGAGCGGACATATAATATTGGTAAGTTACACCGTTGACGACATCGACATCGGTGAAACTTCTAAGATTCGCTTTGATCTCGATTGTATCAACTTGGTCATTTCCAAGGATGGACTTGTAGAGTCTAAATCCTGTTATAACAAGACCTCCGCATTCCTTAGGGGGTGACCATGAGATATTCACCTTGGCATCACCGTGCTCCGCTTTGACATTTTGCGGGGATGATGGAGTCGCACCTGGCCGGGATTGGAGAACCTGGGAAAGGTCACCTGGTCCCATTCGATTAATAGCTCTGATCCCATAATAGTAACTGATCCCGTTGGATGGCTGGGTATCGTTGAAGATGAGGTTGGTCCCTGTTGTGGCCAGAACGTTCAGCTCCCCGGACTTGATCCCACGTAAAACCTGGTACCCGGTAATAGGTGATCCGCCATCCTTCAATGGTAGACCCCAGCAGAGTTCCACAAAAGAGTCACCAGCCCTTGCGGAGAAAACTGTCGGTGCGGATGGAGGGATCGTGAGATTCAATTTCAGAACAAATAGGTCGGTTCCTCCAACACTCCGTGACTTATAACATCCGGTTGTGCTAGACATATCAGTAGATGACGTTGTCATAGCAATGATGGGTTCTCCCATCAATTGGTCGAATTCAATCCCGATGTTCCATTCCCCTGCATTCCCCCCGATATAGGTCGAATAAATCAATTTGGAACAATTCAGGCTCAGTTCAAGATAGAACTCATCTCCATCCCCCCCAGCAAACTGGGTCTGGAACGATTTCGAGGTGAGTGGGAAATTCCTAGAACTAGTACCCCCGGTTATATGGAGACACCCACGTTCGTCCGCGGAGATATCCTCGATCCGCTCATCCCCGGACCCACCAATGTAAGTGCAATATAGAAGAATGCTTCCTGTAGGATCAAGGCACATCACGAATCCGTCCAGCCATCCTCCATTGAACGATTGGTCGAATGCCTCCGATGTGACGGGCAGGTTGGTTGACCCAGTATATCCGCAACCGTAAGCATTTCCGGCGCGGTCAATGTAAAGGCCGGCAAAGCATCCACCGCTATTTCCTCCGAAGAACGTTGAATACGAGAGAGACCCCGAGGTAAGGTTCAACTTGAGTAAGAACGCATCGTTCCAGGATGGTGTTGTTGAGTAAGCACCTGATGTGACATTGAAATCGAGCGAATCCGTCATACCGCAGGCGAACACCGATCCACAACCGTCTTGAACTATATCGTTGACTTCCTCGAACCCTGTCCCACCAAGATAGGTCGAATAGATCAAGGTCATATTGGTCAGGTCCATACTCATGATGAAGAGGTCAACCGACCCTCCCGGGCCAATTGAAAGAGTGTTCTGGAAAGCATTCGATGTCAAGGGGAGATCAATAGATGATGTCAACCCAGCGACAATGACCGATCCAAATGCGTCGATATCGATACTGGAACTTTCATCGTAATCGGACCCTCCAAAATAAGTGGACGCTAAGAGTTCAGACCCTGTATTGTTAAGTTTCAAGATGAAGATATCCCAGGAATCCTGGATTGGCTGGATACTGTAAGCCCCGGGAGTGACCGGGAAATCGGTTGAATTGGTCAATCCGGTCATGTAGCAATTCCCAACACCATCCACTTTCATCGAGTAGCAATAATCCCAATACGATCCTCCAAAATAGGTAGAGGTGATGAGTCTTGACCCGGTAGAGTCTAATTTCAATAGAAAGCAATCGGAGTTACCCTTGTAGTAGGTTTGCAACGCACCATTATTGGTTGGAAAATTAGGAGAGAAGGTATACCCGCAGATGTAAATGTTGCCTGCATTGTCACGGCCCAAATCAGACCCTGTATCATCACCGGACCCTCCGATATAGGTCGAGAAGTTCAGCATTGCTCTGTTCACAACCGGGTCGATGATTACAGTCCTGCTGGTATCGTAGGGACTGAGGTTGAAACCATAACTGGTCCTCGTGAGATCGAACGAAGCTTTGATGGGTGTAAGGTCATCTCTATAGAACGCTTTCAAATCCGAGTCCGAAATCGTTATGCAATTCGTTGAAGTCATGAATAAAGCGTTATCCTGGACCATGATGGACGAACAACCCTGGACCTCCATCCTGATTAGGGATGGATCTGATCCAGGTTTAATAATCAGGTCATACTTGATTAAACCATCGCGATTACTGAATAACAGATCGATCCCGGGCCAGAGATCTTCATAAACGATGGATTCATAGGCAAGACAGCCTGAAGCCCAATGTGAGGGATCTGTTCCCATGAAATAATTGAACTTAGTATTCCCGGGATTCTCATATCTGATCAAACATCTATTCGAAACTAAAAAAATAATCCTGACCTGAGAGGGAGTCTCATCTGAACCGAGATCATGATAGAAACCGTCATTACAAAGTCCGATGTGTCCATAAGCCGTTTCAGCTAGAAAAAGCACATCAGGTCTCCATTGCCCCTTATTCTCAATAAAGTAGGAGCTGCCCCGAACTCGGTCAAATAGGTCATTGAGATTATTTTCCTCGACATTCTCAACATGGGCGTTTTCAGTACATCCCGAAACAATCCAGCATGGGACAATAATGGATACGATGATGATTATCGAATATATTGTTACACGTCCTATTCTCATATGAATCCCTCTGTTATTAGTGTATCATCAGAAAAAAAAGATTGAAAACAATATAATTGCAGACCGGTTCGTTCCTCTTACGATTATAAAAGATTTGTGATGATAGCTTTACCACTGTGTTATCACAGGAGATGTGAGACTCTTCGTGCAGCTCATGGTATTCACTCCGACAATAAACCTTTTTTCATCAGAACATTACGATACCTGAATGCAGGAATGAAATGGATCTTCTTCCTCTTCCAGACATCTTTGGATATCTCAGTCCGCTCATAACCAAAATGAGGACGCTTGAAGTTGTAATACTTTACAAAGTCCTTCAACTTCATCTTGAACTCTTTCAGATCCTGTACCCTGGATATCAGTTCATCCTTCATCGTTCTA
>Ga0272442_10011524_pt1 | contig 10769 bp, 9 predicted proteins | sample SSMForm2O_FD_200262 | JGI IMG/M metagenome (GOLD analysis project Ga0272442, IMG submission 200262) | Marine sediment archaeal communities from Little Sippewissett salt marsh, Falmouth, MA, United States - SSM-Form-2O | ecosystem: Environmental > Aquatic > Marine > Wetlands > Sediment ... | reverse complement strand
TGATTCTTCAAAATCAGTTGATGATTATATAGAATATTTAAAAAAATTCATGGGTAATATTGAAAACCCTCATTTCGCATTTTCTGATGAATTTCAGAATATTTCGCCTTGTTGTAATGCAGTTTTCAAAGATGGAAAGATTTTAATATCCGATATTCCCTCTGATAGAAATTGGAATTTGGAAAAAGGCGATCAACTTATAACTGCGGATGGGATTGACATACTTAAATGGTTAAGTATCAGAACCGCGTTTTACGCGGGAAGCAGGGAAGATAAAATCAACTCTTCGATTTCGGATTTGTTCAGAAAAATATCTGTTTACTCGGATAGCAGGGAATTAAAAGTTCTGAAAAAAAATGGATACAGTGACATTTCTCTGAACTTGAAAAATAATGATTTGCATTCATGCTGCAATATGGAAAAAAGAGAGGATATAGCTTTAATAAAAATATCCGGGATATCACAAAAATCCATTCATGAATTCAAGGAAATAATCCCTCAGATAGTAGATGTGAAAGGCTTGGTACTGGATATAAGAAACTGCTCATCCGGTTTGGAATCCGAGGCAAATGAAATTTCTGATTTGATGATGCAATTCTGTAAAAAAAACTCATATGATGAAGAATCAATCCCCGTAATGATACTAACAGGTAAAAACACCAAAAATGCAGGAACACATATAGCTGCAACATTGCGCAGCTATGATAAATGCATACTGATGGGTGAAGCAACGGGACCAGGTTTCAACGATACGAAATCCTACAGGACAAAATCCGGCACTGTCATACGCATACAGAAAGATACGCCAATCTTTCTCGGAAAGGCTTTTATTCCCCAGAAAAAAGGAATAAAACCCCATATAGATATATCGGCTTATATAGGTGTTATAAATTCAGAAAAAGACATAATCGATATTGCCATAGAAGAATTTCACAGAACCTGCTTCAACATAGAACTTTTGAAGAGGCCCGTAACCGAGTACGGCGAAATTGTTATGGAAAATATAATATCTTACAGTTGTTAACAAATTTCATTTTTTATATCAAAATCCTTACTTATTAAAATCCAAAATACCCTGAGTATTTAAATAAATTAATTTAAATAAAGATATAACCGCATATTTATTTCTCTCCAAATATAATTCGGTTGTCTTACCCTTTTTATAATCATTATATAAATGGTGAAAATTAAGAAATATTTTCTATGTTATAATTATTATAATATTTTCGTTTCAAATTTCTTTATTTATCACCTTTGACATCAGTGTTATAAACTAATTAGTTTAATTAAAACGTATAGGGAGGTTTTTATGGAAAATTACTATATAGGACTTGATATCGGCGGTACAAAAATACTTGGAGCCCTTTTTGATTCAAGAGGTAATTTGCTTAAAATCGATAAAAAGGCTACAAAAGCCCCCAAAGGTTCCGAAAAAACGCTTGAACAACTGAATAAAGTTATTATTGCATTGATTGAAGATAAAAATGATTTGTTAAAGGGAATAGGAATTGGAGTTCCCGGAATAATCAAAGATGGTGAAATACTTTTCACACCTAATATGCCATGGTCGAATTTCAATTTAAAAGAAACCCTGTCTGATATATATAAAGTGCCGGTATTGGTCGGTAACGACGCAAATGTCAGTCTTCTTGGTGAATGGCTACATGGCAAGGCAAAAGGTTATAATTATGTCGCCGGATATTTTGTAGGCACAGGAATAGGAGGCGCATTAATCCTTGATGGCAAACTCTATGAAGGGGCCATGGGAGCTGCGGGTGAAATAGGACATATGAATGTCAATCCCGACGGTGTTTTTTGTGGCTGTGGTTCCAGGGGATGTCTCGAGTCGTTCTCATCAAAAACCGGTATGCTGAAGGAAATTAAAAATCAGATTTCACGTGGCAGAAAAACATACCTTTCACAATTTATGGAAAATTCAAATAACTACATTCTTAAAAGTTCTCACCTGAAAGAGGCGGTCGAAAACGAAGATGCTCTTGTTATGGAAGTAATAGAGGATATGTGTAAATACCTGGGAGTATCCGTCGCATCCATAATAAACCTTATAAATCCTGAGATCGTTATTATGGGTGGGGGAATTATGGAATCTCTGGGTGAAATTCTGCTTCCCAGAATAAAAAAACATACAGACCGATATGTTCTTAAAGACAGCATTAAAAATTGTTCAATCGAATTGTCCACCTTAAAGGATGAAGCTTGTCTGTGGGGAGCCTATGGTTTACTTGAAGAAAACCTCATTGTAGAATCCGAAGATTAATCCTTAATAAATATTCACGAATCCTTATATTTTTTTAACGTCTTAATATTAATCTGTACGAGGGGAATATCATGGATGAAAACAAGATAAAACTGGCCGCAGTAATTATTCTCGCAGCGGAAGGCCTTTATTTGAAGATATCACAAAGTGAGAACGGTAAAGTTAAAACATTGGAATTTCTGGAACAGCCTTTAGACCTGGGTTTTGATACCTTTGTCAAAAAAAAGATAAGCTTTGACAAAATAGAGAAAATCTGCAGTGTTTTAAGTAGTTATAAAAGAATCATCAAAAGTTATGGAATATCAAAAATAAGGGCTGTAGCATCGGCAACGATAGGCGAATCACAGAATGCACATTATCTTATTGACCAGATAAAAATAAGAACCAGACTGAATTTTAATGTTCTTGATGACTCGGAAGAAAAAACACATATCTATATGGAATTGCTGAGACGCATAGATAAAGATACGAATTATAGAAACGGTACGGTTTTCATGGCATATATCGGTACTTCCAGCATAGGTATTGCCGTATCCTCTGGGGGACGGATAATATTCTCCCAGAACATCAGAATAGGCACACATAAACTTATAGAGCTGTTGGGAAAACTGAGGGATAATCCCGATACATTTTATCTGGTTTTGAGAGAATATCTCGTTAGTTTTTCCTTTTCCCTGAAATCCATAATGCCTAAAAATAAAATCGATTATTTTATCACCTGTGGTAAAGAATTAAGGCTGATATCGAAGATGTGCAACGCAGAGATAAAAGAAGAATCCTATCTGATTTCAGTTGAAGAGATGAAAAATGTTTTCACACGAATCAAAGGACTGAACCTGGATTCATTGTCCAAAGAATTTAAATTTCTGGAAAACAAAACAAAAATTATCCCTCCATTCATGGGAATATACGACATGCTGGTCGATATCTGCAAGACAAATGAGATAACAGTTGTTCCCATAACTTTGATGGATGCCCTTGAATATGAAATTCTTTATCCGGGGATAATGAAAAAAATCATACGTAATTTTGAAAAAGATATAATTTATTCGGCAAGAACAATTGCCCAGAAATATCTTGATGACGAGGCTCATGCCCATACTGTTGAAAAATTTTCCCTGAAAATATTTGACAGCATGAAGAAATTACATCATCTGACGGAAAGAGACAGGATGATTTTGCAAGTGGCAGCCATACTACATGACATAGGAAAATTCGTTAACATAAAAAAACATGCCAAGCATTCATACAATTTGATTAAAGGATCCGAGATACTCGGTATGAGTGAAAAAGAAATTGAAATGGTCGCATTAATAGGACGTTTTCACAGTGATTCAAAACCAGACCTCCTCAAAGACAGATTACCCCTTGACAGGGAAGACAGGGTAAAGGTGGCAAAGATGCTCGCAATACTGAGGCTTGGCGATGCGCTTGACAGGGCACACAACCATAAGTTTTCCACACTTGAAGTTAAGGTGAAAAAAGACAGCATAATAATACTGGTTAAATCAAAAAAAGAATTCCCGCTTGAAGAATGGGCGTTTTCACAAAAATCTATTTTCTTTGAAGAAGTTTACGGTATTAAACCGGTTCTCAAGAAGGAGCTGAATTATGAAATTTGATGACAGGAAATACTTCCTTAACAGAGAACTCAGCTGGCTGAGTTTCAACAACCGAGTTCTGGAAGAAGCAATTGACAGAAACAACCCAATTCTCGAAAGGCTTAAATTTCTGGCAATAACCGGATCCAACCTGGATGAATTCTTTATGATACGTGTAGCCGGGTTGAAAGAACAGGTAAATGCAGGATATTCCGGCAAAGACCCGTCCGGGCTGACCGCGAAAGAACAATTGAGAATGATCTCCGAAGAAGTACACAGTATGGGAAAAAAACAGTACAACACTTTGAACAGATCCATAATTCCCGGACTAAAAAAACATAAGATCTTTTTTCCAAATATAAAGGAATTGAACAAAAAACAGGAAGAATTTATCGATGGTTATTTCAAATCAACCGTTTTCCCGGTAATAACACCGATGGCCATCGATCAGAGCAGGCCTTTCCCGCTGTTACCTAATAAGAGTCTGAATCAGGCTGTACTGTTGGAATCGGAAGACAAACAGGAATTATTTGCTATGGTGCAGGTTCCGTCCATACTCCCAAGATATATTCGAATCCCGTCTAAACTGGATGAAACAATACTGATACCCATGGAAAAGATCATAAAAAAACACATGCACACACTTTTCAACGGATTTAAAATAATAGCAGTCAATCCATTCAGAATAACCAGAAATGCAGATTTGAGTTTTGATGAAGAAGAAGCACAGGATTTGCTGGAAGAAATACAGAAATCATTAATACAGCGTAAGAGAGGCTTTCCGGTAAGACTGGAAATAGAAAAGGATTCTTCTCCCAGGGTAAAACTGCTTTTAAAAGAAATGCTTTCAGTCGAGGAAGAGGATATATATGAGTTTTCAGGTCCCATAGACGTTTCCTCGTTTATGAAAATCGCAACCATGGATGGTTTTGAAGAGGCCAAATTTAAAAAGTTCACTCCCTGTCCTATACCCGAACTGATGGATGAAGAAATTTTTGATACCCTCTCAGAAAAAGATATTCTGTTACACCATCCTTTTGATACTTTTGATCATGTTGTAGACTTTTTAAAACATGCAAGTGAAGATCCGGATGTACTTGCAATAAAACAGACTCTTTACAGGGTGAGTGGCAATTCTCCGATAGTTGAATACCTCATCAGAGCTGCCGAAAACGGCAAGCAAGTCACCGTACTTGTAGAACTGAAAGCCAGATTTGACGAAGAAAACAACATTCAATGGGCAAAAAAGCTCGAAAAAGCCGGCTGTTACGTCGTTTATGGGCTCGTCGGACTTAAAACCCATTGCAAAGTACTGCTGGTTGTCCGAAGAGAAAAATACGGAATAAAAAGATATGTTCACCTTTCCACAGGAAATTATAACGACAGCACGGCAAAACTTTACACGGATATCGGGATGTTCACATCCAATGAAAATTATGGTTATGATGCCTCAGCTTTATTCAACGTATTAACCGGATACTCTCTGCCGCCCGAATGGAAAAAGTTATCAGTTGCTCCCACTGGCCTGAGGGCAAAATTTGTGGAATTGATAGAGACTGAAATAAAAAATGCCAAAAACGGTAAAGAAGCCAGGATAATAATAAAATGCAACTCCCTTCTGGATAAGGAAATAATAGAAAAATTGTATGAGGCATCTGCATCCGGAGTTAAAATAGACCTCATAATACGTGGAATATGTGCCATCAAACCCGGAATTGAAAAAATAAGTGAAAATATACGCGTTATAAGCATTGTTGGTAAATATCTCGAGCACAGCAGAATATATTATTTCCACAGCAATTCGGATACAAAAATATTCCTTTCAAGTGCCGACCTTATGCCGAGGAATCTAGACAGAAGAATAGAAATACTGATACCCGTGGAATCCGATGACCTGAAAAAAGAATTGGAAATAATTCTCGATATGTGCCTTAAAGATACGGAAAAAGCACGTATGGAAGATTCGAATGGGAATTACGGTAAAATAGACAAACGTGGAAAAAAATCCTTTAACGTTCAGAACGAATTGGGTTATCGTGTTGAAAAGAAATTCAACGATTTTCAGGAAGAGGGATACAGTATTATGATGAAAGACATGATGATAACATCCCTAAATTCAAATGATGATGATAATGATGACGACGAAGGGTTTGAAGATTTCGAAGTAAATTGAGGAAAGTGATTGCATGCCAATAGAAATAGAAAGAAAATATTTACTGGAAAATGAAGAGAAAAATAAATTGCTTGACAATTTCGATTCTGAGAAAGTCGGGATTATTCAATGGTATCTGGATGGTGGGGTTTATATAAACTCCTCTGTAAGAATTCGCCTGATGATAAGAAAAGAAAACGGAAAGTTCGTACAACAGTGGATTTACGGAAAAAAAACAGTTCTCAACAATTCTCTGGAAACCCGTGAGGAAAAGGAATTCGTTGTTGGAAAAGATGAATTTGATGAAGCAGCAGAAATCAAGGATTTGATTTTCAATTCAGATGATAAACTGAAATCATACCCGTTCGTCATTAAAACCAGAAATATAATACACAGCATATCTTCGGTAGAAATAGTCCTGGACACTTTTATAAACCTTCCTGATATTTTCTTTTCAGATGCAAATCTAATGGAAATAGAATTGAAAGACAGCGAGAATAAAACACTTTTTGAAAGTACTTTGAACAAAATAAACGTGATCCCGAAAATTGATTTAACAGATTCCAGAGAATACACAAATCACAGAATTGCATTAAAATCTTTTGAGAAATATGGTGAACCCCATGAAAACATATCCGATCTCATATCAATTCTGGAAAGGGAAGTAATTGCCTGAATTAATTAAAAATGATTATTCGAGAACTTTATAAAGAATAAGATTACCAATTTTTCCACATTCTGATATTGCCCCCATATGTTTCAGGGAATAAAGAATCTTTCTCGATAAACTCGCATTGATACCGAGTTTTTTCGCAAGGGTTTTGGAGTTAAACTCCTTAAAAAAGCTCGCATTTTCTGTTGACTTTCCAGCATGGCCGTAAACGAGTTTCATGAAATCGGATTTATCTTTTAAGTTTATCTCTCTTTCAACACATGTAAGCTCTGTGTCAATAAGACTGACGCCTTTTCTGCGCCAGCTGCCTTTACCATCATCCTTTCTGAATTCCTTCACATGTATCATCATAAGCATCATGGAAAAATTTCCCTCGTTGACAAGTGACGGTATTCTTATCAATTCGTTGAAAACATCTATCGGTTTCCCTTTTTTCGGAGATTTTCTCTCATATTCCAAATGCCCTGATTTATCTATTTTAACTATAATTTTTTCCTCGATTATCGGATATACAAGAAGGACTTTATCGGACAGAATGAGATTTTCTATTTTTTTTCTTATCGAAGAGAAATTCCGTGTCTGTATTTCAATAAGCAAATCATCTTTAATGACATCAATTATATATCTGCCGTGTCTCGCCTCAGTGACACATCCATCTTCCATGAAGTAACTTTTAAGCTGTGAATGTAACGTAGTCTCATTGTGTACATTAATACTCTCAATACCGTGATTTATTTTCTCTTCAGTAAATTCCAATCGTCAATTCTCCATTCCAATCATTTAACGCTTTTAAAATAAATCTGCCTGTTTTCAAAATCAACGAAAAATTCATGTGTTCTAAAGAAATCAAGGCCAATTATCATATCTATTCCCATAATCATATTCGATTCAACTACATTTATATTGAGGCCTTTTATGATATGACCACCTATGGATAATTTCGAATTTGAAAAATATTCTTCAGGTTTACCGGTAATTTTCTGATTTCTGATATTTTTAATCAAAGCCGAATTTCTGAGTGTAAGCGAAAAAACTATTGACAATGGATAAGCCGTTCCCACTATATGCCCGAAAAACTTTTCGCCTTCATCTATAGCGATCCTGTAATAATCATTCAGCTCATTCGGACAAAAAAAGCAATTACTCTTGAATAAAACCAACTGTTTCTCTTTGAGATTTACACCCGGTAAAAATTCGTTAAAAAAATAAATTCCAAGTTCACCATCAAACTGTGAATAATTCTCCGAACTACTTGTACAAATAACATCTTCAAAAACTATGTTTCCGACTTTCATGGATTCCATTTCATAATTTTTATCCAGATTTATTTTCCCCAGCCCTTCAATTCTTATCTCGGGAAAAATTTTTTCATCAAGTTCCAATTCTTCTATAATTTCCTTTTTCAAAATAAAAGGATGTTCCTTTTTAGACAAGCCTATTGAAAGTTTAACTTCAACTCCGTTTATATCAGCCTTTACATATGGTATACCATCCTCTTCAAACAAAGGGATATTCATACTGCCTTCAAACGGAAGCAGATAGATTTTATTCCTATAATATTCTTTTTCAAAAAAAGAAAATCCAAGTGTATAAAAAAACAAAAACACCGTTATCATCAATAAAAACCTATTCATTTTTAACTCCTTAACTATTCCACCCAAAGCAAAGCAAAAACACCTTAACATATTACTTGATTATGACGTAATTCAGATACTTATTTTTTCAAATCTTCTGTATTCTCAAGTAAACTTATTCTACGCAGAATTTCTTTTTTCAACGCCAAATTCTCGGAATACTGTTTTTTCTGCATTACTTCTATTATAAAAGAAGTCGCAACACCACCCCACATGGCAACACCAGCTTCAAAAACCAAATCTGTAATCAATTCATTGACAAACTCATCAAATACCGGATAATAGGCTATCACTTTTGAAATTATAACAAGCGCCAGGCCAGTAAAAAAGGCTATCAATAAAAATTTATAATAAATTTTTTTCTTGTCGGTCAAATCATCGAGTAATTCCGGGTTTTCCATAAAAAATCGAATATCTTCATCCGATATACTGAACTCATATTTGTGTTTACTTTTAATAAAAGAATTCAGATCAATGCCGATCTTGTATTTCATCTTTTTAAAATTCATAATACGCACCTTTATTGTTGTTAATTTGATTTGTAAATAGCCGTTCAAAATAATTTACAGTCAAGCTGTTTATTATAACATTAAAACAGACTGTTCAAAAAAGAGTATGATTCAAGTTCAGAAATATATTTCCAAATCTATTGCCTTTATTCCACGCCCCTCGTCAACAATGTCCTCGCTGTTGACTCAATTAAGATAGACAATTTATAACTCCCCATGTGAGATGGAAATATAAGCAAATAGCTCCGAATATAATAGAATTTCGAAGGAATTGAAAGCGGGATGATGGCATAAATACTGATGTGAATCATTGTTCAACAAGTTAAAAGATTTGGTAGCCAATTCGTAATTTGTTGATATTAAAACTGAGAATGCCAATTTTACCACATCAAAAACATTGAACATTTCTTTGGATTTAAGTTTGTCCCGAATGTATTCTTTAAGGTCATTGACAACAAGATAGGCAATTAAAACCAATATCATGTAATGCCTTTAGCCAGTGTGTGAACTAAGATGGCATTTGCCAAGCCCCAAGTTTTGTTTGGTAAATTTGAAGAACACTTCTATACTCCATTGCTTTAGATAAATAAGGTATACGCTTGCCTCTTTGCTCATGTAAACTGTCATCTGCGGTGAGAAGTGATATAATATTGTAGTTTTAACAAACATTTTTATAAACTGTCAAAATCACCTGTAGAAATCCTAAATGATATTATTTTGCAATAACATATTTCAGAATTCCAATAGTATAGTTATAAAAATGGTAGTATTTAATGGATAAATTATATAACTTTAATAAATCGAGGTGATTGTTTAGTGTACATTTCATGTATTAAATTATGGAATTTCAGAAAATTTGGAGATACAAATTTTGATTTAAATAATCCGCATTTTAATTTATATCTAAATGAAAATCTTAATGTATTTATTGGTGAAAATGATTCTGGGAAATCTACTATTATTGACTCAATAAAACTTGTTTTAAAAACTCATAGTTTCGAATGGATTAAAGTTACTGAAAATGATTTTTATAAAAATAGTAATAGATTAAGAATTGAAATAATCTTTAAAGGTTTAAAACCTAATGAAGCAAGATATTTTACAGAATGGTTAGGATGGGATGGTGAAGGTGATAAAGCAACACCAAAATTAAGATTAATATATGATGTAAATAGAAATTCTGAAAGAATTTTTCCAGCGGATGTAAAAGCAGGAATGGATGATATTGGATACTCTTTAAGTGCTGAAGCAAGAGAATTTCTGAAGGTTACATATCTACGGCCTTTAAGAGATGCAGAACATGAACTGATTCCAAAAAAATATTCAAGGCTATCTCAAATTCTACTTAGCCACGAAGCATTTGAAGACAGAGAAAACCATGAATTAATAAAAATATATAAAAATTTCAACAAATCTATTGAAAATTATTTCCATGCTAAAGATTTCTCTGGCACTGATATTTCAGATGAAAAAGGAAAAAAATTAAAAGATACTATTGATTCATTCATCTCAGATTTCTGTAAAAAAGGAGACAAAGGCGAATTTAAAGCGGCAAATGAAAGTATGAGAAGCATTTTAGAAAAACTAGAGCTTTCTATAAAAGACTTTTACAATCCCGGACTCGGAACATTGAATCGACTATTTATGGCAGCTGAATTACTTCACCTAAACAAAGAGAATTGGGATGGTTTACGCTTAGGTTTAATCGAAGAACTTGAAGCACATCTGCATCCTCAAGCACAAATGAAAGTAATTGAATCACTACAAAAATTGAATGATATCCAACTTATTTTAACTACACATAGCCCTAATTTAGCTTCAAAGGTAAAGTTGGATAATTTAATTTTATTTAATAATAATTACGCTTTTTCCTTGCGTAAAGGAGAAACTAAATTAGATAACGCTGACTACGATTATTTAGA
>Ga0272442_10011521_pt1 | contig 10771 bp, 9 predicted proteins | sample SSMForm2O_FD_200262 | JGI IMG/M metagenome (GOLD analysis project Ga0272442, IMG submission 200262) | Marine sediment archaeal communities from Little Sippewissett salt marsh, Falmouth, MA, United States - SSM-Form-2O | ecosystem: Environmental > Aquatic > Marine > Wetlands > Sediment ... | reverse complement strand
TGCGTTTTACCTGATTTAATTATTAAAAAATCTGTTTGACCAATGTCTGATACATCAAAATCAAAGTCTTTTATAAATTCTAGGTTTTTTATATGCGAATTTATTTCAGAAGTTTTATCGTTAATATTGTTTACTTTTTCTTCAATTGTTAAAATATTTTTTTCAATATTTCCAAGGACTCCTTCTGCATATGAACATATTTCTTCAAGACTGGACTCTTCAATTTTTTTTACTGCTGGCAGTTGTGGTTTGAGAATTGATTTGATACCACCTGGTTTTGTTTTTAACTTTCTTAAAATATCGATTAATCTTGTAATTCTTAAATCATAATTTGCACAAATTTCTGCGTCAGGATGTGAGTATGCTTTTTCATTTTCTTCAATAGTTTCTGGTTCTTCTTTTGATATATTTATTATTTCCATTAAACCTGTTTCGTGAAGTTTTTTTATAACCTCTTCTATAAAATTCTGATGAACAATCAGTGTAACTTTCTTCATTGGAGCTGGAAATAATATTTTTTATTCCCCCTTCCCAATCTCCCTCACAATTAAATCTACAGCTTTTGATATGTTTTTCTCAGCATTTGTTTTAATTTTTAAAATTTCTTTTTTGTTATCGTTTTTTATTTTTTGAATTTCTTTTTTTGCTGATTCTTCTGCTAAATCATTGTACTTTTTTGTTTTCAATTGAGCGTTTTCTAAGATTTTTTCTTTTTCTTTTTCTGCTTCTTTTTTGGCTTTTTCGATAGCCGTTTCTGAATCTTTTTTTGTAGTTTCAATTGACTTAAGAGATTCCTTTTCTATTTCCTTGATATCGCTAATTGATTTTGATGCCATTTGATACCCGTATAAATAATATATATATTATTCTTTTTATAGGAAAATTACATGCCCCAAAATTTATCTGTTTTACGTTTTATTTCAAATATTTTATTTAAAACATCTTTTTCATCAAGATTAAGAACATCCATTTCTCTTAATTTTTTTGCATCGCTTGCTGGTATGTCTGTATACAATATGTCTTCACCTTTTATTTGTCTACCAACTGTTACTCCCTCTATTGAAATTGCTACTTCTTGGCCTTGTATAGCTTCTTCGACTGCTTTATTTTCAGATTGAATACCTTTTATTGCCCCAATTAATTTGCCGTCTTCTTTCATCAGACGCATACCTGTTTTTATTCTTCCACTTAAAACTCGAATACCTATTACTGCAGGATGACTTACTCTAAAAACATATTCTGGTAAAAATTTTATCATACCTGGATGTACATAGTCTTGTCTTCTTTCTTTTTCAATTTCTGCTTTTTTTAATTCAAGCCATTCATCATAGTTTTCCATAATTGTGTAGATTACATCTTCATTGAAAATTTTAATATCAGTATTTGGCAATTCTTCTTTTGCCTCAGGAAGAATTTTAATGTTGAAGGCAAAAATTAATTTGTTTAATGGATCAAGTGTTGCATCTGCCTCAACAATATCTCTTTTTGATACATTTCCAATTTCTACTTTTCTTATTTTAATTCCTTTATCTCGCGATTCTTTGATGAGTGCTTCAAGTGAGCCGATTGTATCTGCTTTGATAATTATTCCCTGTTCATCCAGTTCAAAATCTATCTTTGTTTGATTTTTTATTTCTTTTATTACTTCTTCAAGATCTTTTCCAACAACTCTTATTGGTGCACCAGGAATTACATTTTCAAGATCTGGTGATGATATTTTAATTCCGCATGCTGCATGCACTTCAGCTACACTATCAAATCTTTCTCGTGGATCACGAATTTCATCAAGTGGTTTTGGTTTTAAAAGGGCTTTAATTCTAGTAACTACTGGTTCATCTTTTGTTCCAATGACAATTTTATCATCACTTCTAATAGTACCATTATAAATTATTGCATCAATTGTTTTACCAAGACCTACTTCTTCTTTAACTTCAAGAACGCTACCTTGTCCAGGTCCACTTTCAATACGAAGTTGTTCTTCTAAAAATCTTTGTGCAAGACCTACTAGAATCATTAATAGTTCAGGTATTCCCTCACCAGTTTTTGCACTAATTGGTATTATTCCAATTGTTTTTTTGAAATCTGAAATATTATAATAAAGATCAGAGTTTAATTTCTGCTCAGAAATAGTCCCTATCATATCATAAAGTCTTTCTTCAAAAACATTCCTTACATTTGGACGTTGCTGATATATGCGAGTTTTTGCAATGTCATCATTTTTTTGCCATCCGCTAATTGAATCAATTTTGTTTGCTGCAATTATAAAAGGTGTTTTGTATTGTTTTAAAATCTTAATTGATTCATAAGTTTGTGGTTTAAAGCCTTCATTGATATCCACTATGAGAATTGCTAGATCTGCAAGACTTCCCCCACGGGTTCTTAAAGTAGTAAATGCGTGATGACCTGGAGTATCAATAAATAAAAGACCAGGTAGTGTGAATTTTTTACCTTTTAATAGATCACCACATACACTATAAATTGAGTCTATAGGAACCTCAGTTGCACCTATATGTTGTGTTATTGCACCAGATTCTCTTGATACAACAGCAGATCCTCTAATAAAATCTAAAACAGAAGTTTTTCCATGATCAACATGTCCCAGAACACTGACAATTGGTTGACGAACATATTTTGAAGAACCTGACATAAGATTCACCCTGCCGATGTTAATATAGCACCCTTTTTAATATTTTACTTATTACAGTAAATAATTATAATAGGTAGTTTTGTATTTCATTATTTAATTTTATAATAGTATTATTGAGATGGGGCACATGAGTGTTATTGAAATAAACAATCTTACAAAGGAATTTGGGGAATTAAAAGCAGTAAATAATGTTACTTTATCAATTGATAAAGGACAACTTTTTGGACTATTAGGCCCAAATGGTTCTGGTAAAACAACAATGATTAAAATGCTAACAGGTCAAACTAAACCTTCTAATGGAGACGCAAAAATATTCAATATCGATGTGTTAAAAAATCCAATTAAGGTTAGAGAAATAGTTGGAATTATACCTGAACAAGAAACACCACCTAGTTTTCTTACTGCTGAAGAATATTTGGAGTTTGTAGGAAAAATCAGAAATATTGAAAATATTAAAGAAAAATCTGATAAATGGTTTAAAATGCTTGATTTTGCAGATCAAAAAAATGTTTTATGTAAAGATCTTTCGCGAGGAACTCGTCAGAAATTGATGGTCGCCCAAGCTTTTATTCATGAACCAGAACTTGCTTTTATAGATGAACCGCTCATTAATCTAGATCCAATCATTCAGAGAACACTTAAAGATTTTTTATTAAATTATATTAAAAAAGGAAATACTGTGTTTTTTTCAACACATGTTCTTGAAATCGCCGAAGAGATATGCACTCAGATCGGCATAATTGATAAAGGAAAACTACTTCATCAAGGACCAATAACAGAATTAAAAACAAAAAAACAACATTTAGAGGAATTCTTTTTAAAACTTGTTAAAGAAGGATAAAAAATATGGGATCTGGAATTCTAAAAATAATGATTAAAGAGGAATGGCGGCTACATACAAGTCTATTTGGAAAGAACATGTTTGCAATTTTTCCTATAGTGATATGTGTTGGCGCATTTATTACATCATTATTTTTGCCTTATATTCAAACTGTTATGACAACAAAACAAATGTTGCAATCTGCGCATTATTTATTCATATTTTTTGGTGTCACCATTGGTGCTTTTGGCCTAACAGGTAAAGAGGTTATGAATAGACGATTTGGTCAAGCTAGTCTTATTGCATATTCATCAAGAAGTCTACCTGTTTCTGAGCGGTTTATTTTTTTAAATTTCCTTATAAAAGATATAATTTATTATCTATTTTTTTGGATTTTACCAATTATTTTAGGTCTAACGTTTGCTACATTTTTTATTTCAATAAATACAGTGTCAATGATTATTGCCTGTGGTACACTCATTTTATCTTTTCTCATTGGTCTCTCCATTATTTTTTTACTATCCACTATTTATGCGCATTCAAGTAAAATTTTTATTTTTTTACTAATTTCAATGGTTTTTGTCTTTGTTGTTTTAACAAATTATTACTCAATTAGTATTGCTACTATGTTGCTGCCTTTTTCAATTTTTTATTATCCGTCGAATACAAAATTGTTGCTAATTATTTTATTGATAATTATACCTTCAGCTATTGGCCTAATTTTTCTAAAAGTTGATTATCCTGAGAGGAAAAAACAATACCATAACTCTCTAACAGATTTAACAATAAAACTTAAATTTAGTCCGCATTCATATTATATTGCCAAAGATTTTTTAGATCTAAAAAGAAGTGAAGGTGGCCTTGGAAAAATTATTTTTTCATTTCTATTTCCAATTGCCCTGACCTGGCTTTTTTTATACATTTTTTTAGAGTTTATACCTAATATTAAAGCAATTATGATATTTTCAATATTTCTTGGTATTGTCTCTGCATCAATTTATAATATGCTTACAGCCTTTGACACGTTTAATCCATATATGTTTTTACCAGTCAAAGTATCAACAATTATTAAAAGCAAAATAATCAGCTACTTGATAATCAACATTATTTCTTTCGTAATTCTTATATTTGTAGCAATTAGCTTAAACCAATTAAATTGGTTTTTACCTGCACTTTGTTCATTTATTACAATATCAGTTTATTCTTTGTCAATGACAATTTATTTTGCTGGCCTACATCCAACTATTTTATTTTATAATTCTAAAATATTTTCTCAATATGTTATTACAGTTGCACCTTTGCTTTTTGTTTTTACAATAATATCGATTCTTAATCCATACTTAATGTTTTTTTGTCCGATATTGCTAATCCCTGCGATACTTGTTCTAAGACAAAGTTATCAAAAATGGGATAAATGGAAACCTCTAAGCATTTAATTTTTAAATTTATTGATATTATTTTCTCTTTTACAAAAAACAACATTGCCTAATTTACTTCTCTTTTCAGCATAATCAGTATTTTGGGTTACAATAGTTGCTCCATTACTTTGTATTATATATCTCCATACCATCATTTTAACTACCTCTTAATGATGATAATGAGATTTTATTCTTCGTTTATATTTGTGATTTTAGGTTCATTGAAACTATTATTTGTTGTTTTTTCCCTAGGTATTAATATCCAAAATAGTATTGCTCCTAAAAATGTAAATGAAACTAAAAGAATCACACCATATGCTGAACTTAGATTTATCCCCATTATTTCGTTGATTTCAATAAAATTTGCGTTTAAAAGTAACATGAGTGTTATTAAATAAGATGTAATTAAAAAAATTGAAATAAAAAATACATATCTGTTAAATACCTTGTTAAAGCGCTTAATCATTAATTCATCTATTTCTTGGTTTGGTGTCATTTTTTTAATAACATTTTTAAAATAAATAGAAATGGAACCGAGCTCAATATAAAAAATAAAAAGTATAAAGAAAAGTAATAGTAATTCAACTTGTTCATCTGTGTAAAAAGGAATAAAAGTATCTGGTTTTGCTTTTGATAATAAAATCAAAATAAAATAAAAAAACATTAATCCTAATGCCGAAGAAAAAAAGACCATTTTCTGATTTTTTAATATTGCATATACAGAAATTAATGCAATCGTTGACATCAAAAAGAAAAATCCTATTACTCCAAGATATTGTAAAGCCAGTATTCCTCCAAATATATAACCAATTAAGACTACCATTACAAGGACTATAGTAGATATTATTGAGATAATAAATTTAGTATTCGATTTAAGATTTGTAAGAAAATAAAAAACAATTCCAAGCGCAACACCAATTGAGGATAGTATTATTGAAAGATAAGCTGATGAAAAATTAATATTAAGCTGTTTTAAAATTATATAATTAAACCCCATCATAGCCACAGCATAAAGCCAAATGACAAGAATTGTTGGTAATGCTTGTAGCGCATATAATTTGTATTTAGTTGTTTTCAACGTCGTATTTGGTATTTTTCCACCTCCTTTAATGATATCATAAGAGGCATAGAAGGATTCCAATCAACGACCCTTGCGCCTTTGTTTCTTAGTTGCGATAAAAAGTTTTTTCGTTCAAGTGATAATATTTTATGTGCTAAATCATAATCTGCATCAAGAGAGTGAAGATTATATTCAATATCTATCGGCGATGGTGATAAAATAATTAAATTATATCCATGTGCAATTAAACGTTCGACACCTTTTGGAATTGTATTATCTTGCTCTAAAGACGAAATAAATATTACAAGAGCTTTTTTTGGTAACATATGAGTAACAGACCTATAAACAACACCATTGAAAGGAAATTCACCTTGAGCTTGTATTTCAACAATTTCTTCAATTATTTTATATAATTGCTTTTTTCCTGATTCAGGATAAACCCACTTTAATTTACCCTCAGTTTTTCCAAATACTATCAATCCAACTCTATCACGTCTTTTTAAAAAATGAGAAGCAATTGATACAGCTGCTTTAATTCCATATTCCATAGGATTATGTTTCATTGTTCCAGTACCTTGTATCTGCCTTGCATCTACAATTAAAATTACATCAGTGGTACTTTCTAACTCATAATCATTTACCATAGGTTGACAAAAACGTGCAAAAGATTTCCAATTTATTTTTTTAAAAGAATCACCCGATGAATAATTTCTAATACCAAAAAACTCAGTTCCTATGCCTGTATGTTTTGTTTGCATAATGCCAGGATAAATATTTGCTTTTGCCCGAACTGAAATATCTCTTATTTCTTCTATTTGAGGAATAACAGTGATTTCTGTATCAGTATCTACAATTTTTTCTTTATAAAACATGCCAAAAAAATCTTTAACTCTTAAATTTAATGGACCAATGGGATAATGACCGCGAATTGGACAAGATATTTCATAGCTTATCACAATTTCTTCATCTTTTTTAATGCCAAAAACAGAATAATTACTACCTTTTGAAATTTTTACTTTACTTGGTAATTTATCAAAAATTTCGAGAAAATTAACATCCCCTCCTCTGTTTATAATTTTTAGGGCGATTTGGATTTTATCATGTTCAAAAATTTTAATATTAGAAATATTACGAATTACCTCAAAATTTATTTCTTTACCATGGAAAAAAATTACACCAACAAATAAGAAGAGTAATAATGGAATGATAAAAATAAGTATAAGCCAGTCAACAAATATTAAACTAAATATTAAAAAGATTATGCATCCTGTAACAATACTGGCGCATTTAATAGTACGCATATTACTCTACCGTGGGAACAGGTATTTTATTTACAATTTCTTTTATAATGCTCTCTGTTTTAACACCTCTAACTCTAGATTCAGGTTTTAATATTATTCTATGCGAAAGAGCTGGCAGCGCTACATTTTTAATATCATCTGGTACAACATAATCTCTTCCAATATACGCTGCATGAGCTTTTGATAGTTTAAATAATGCAATGGATCCTCTAGGACTGATACCTACTTCAATTCTTGGTTCAGATCTAGTACTTTCAACTATTTTAACAATATAATTTTGAAGATCTTCATTAATATGGACTTGTCGAATTGATTTTTGCATTTCAATTATTTGTAAAGGACTCACAATTTTATTTACTTTAATATCATGAATTTCTCCGTCTTTCATTCGACTTAGAATCTCTACTTCTTCAGTCTCATTTGGATAACCTACATTTAATTTCATTAAAAATCTATCAATTTGAGCTTCTGGAAGAGGATAAGTCCCTTCATATTCTATAGGATTTTGGGTAGCAAGAACAAGAAAAGGTTTATCCAATGAATAAGTCTGCCCTTCAAGTGTTGTCTGTTTTTCTTGCATTGCCTCTAAAAGAGCTGCTTGAGTTTTTGGTGGTGCACGATTTATTTCATCAGCAAGCAGAATATTTGTAAAAATGGGTCCTTTAATTAATTTAAAATCACCGGTTTTTTGACTAAAAACATATGTTCCTGTAATATCTGCTGGTAACAAATCTGGTGTAAATTGTACACGGGTAAACTCACAACCTAAAGCAGTTGAAAAAGTCTTAGCAGTTAATGTTTTTGCAAGTCCAGGATAGTCTTCAAATAGTATATGTCCATCTGTTAAAATCCCTAAAATCACATATTTCAACATATTTTTTTTACCAACAACTACATTTCCTACTTCGTCAACCAATTTTTTACATATTGAAGATATTTCTGTAATTGAAACAGTCATTCTCCCCATACCTCCATTTTTTCTAATACTAAATTAATATCTTTAAAATATTTTTCTCTTAAATTAATTTTATCTTTCTTAAAATAATTGAATAAACCTATTTTTTCTTCTTTTTTTTCAAAATTATAAATAAAATCGATAATTTCTTTATCTTTAATAATTTCAGATAGTTTATTTGGATTCTGTTCTTTCAATTTAAACAATTCCCTAACAGATATTCCATGTGATGCTCTTATTTTTTCAAAGAATATGATTTGAATATACTCTTTCATTGACGATGTATCACTATAATCAACTGGCATCATTTTCATGGATTCTGCAAAATATTGTAATTTTCCAGGAGCAAAATAATCATCAATTGTTGGAATGTGCTCCCAATCCTTAGGATTTTTTGAATAATAGAAAATCAATACTCCAGCAACAATTCCGATTATTAATAAAAAAAACAAAAAAAAGTACCAAACTAAGGGGTCATCTGAACCTTTTGTAACAAGCAAATTATTATTGCATAAAATCTGGTTTAATATATTATTAAATCCAATCATTAAACTCTTCTCTCATTATTATTAATAACTCCTTTACTCTCATCAGATTCGTTAGTTGTAACATTAACTTGAGCCGATAAAATTTCATTTAAATATTTAATTGCATTCTCTCTATCTTCAAGATTTATATCATGATGGCTATAGCGTGCTTTTTCAAAAATTTGAGTAAGACTATAAAGGCTTTCGGGTGATACATTAAGAAAATTTTTTGCAGTCATTGCAAATTCCCGCGGGGTTTGATGAGATACTTTTTTTACACCTCTACCACTCATACATTTACACATTTGCTTATAACAATTTAATACTGATTTTCTATAATCCGAACCTGTTTTTAGATCATCTATTGTTTGTGATGCGATTTTTTCTATTGTTGGGCCTTCTTTATTTGTTTCTTTTTTAAATAACACAATAACACCTACTATTATAGCAATTATTATAGCTGCTATGACTAGCAGAATATATGTATTTTGTGATTCTACAGGCTCATTTTTATCAAGACTTGGATCAATAATATTGATTAGTCTTGAATCTTCAGAACCAAAATAATATCCTATTTCTTTAAATTCAGCTGTTATTAACTGATATCCAAGTGATGTATTACCTGAAATTGTATATGATAAGTTGAATTCTCCATTAACATCTGTTCTTAAATCTTGATTAAAAAGACTAGAGCTAATATTAATTAACATATTTTCAAGAGGTTGGTCAAAATCATCTTTTAGAATTCCCGCAATTTTAATTGTTTCATTTAATTCTATATTTGTTTTTGAAGGCGATGTTAAATCAAGTATTGTATCGGCTTGAACAATTATTGTTTCCCGGTCATCGGTGCTACCATATAAATCTGTTCCAGGAAATTCTGCTTTAATTTGAATTACTCCAAGTTCTGCTGCTTTTGGTATTGTATAAGTTATATCAAATTTACCTTCTGAATCTGTTTTAGCAGTAGATATTTTTTCATTTTGGTAATATAAATCTATATTTTTATTTTCTAAAGGTATTGCCAATCCTGTATAGAGTTTTCCATTGATATTTAAATCAGAATTTCTTTTTGTAGTTGTTGGATCAACTGATAATTCTAATTTCGTACCTTCGTCTTTAACATATATAATTTTATTATCTTCTGAAGGACCAAGATATTCATCACCATCAAAGCTTGCTTTGATATAATATGGTCCTAAAGCAGAAGGTTTATAATTAAATGAAAAAAAACCTTGATCATTTGTTTCTGTTGTTCCAATAATAGAATTATCCCATTCAATTTCTATTGTTCTATCAACTATTGCTTTTCCACCATCATCAATTAATTGACCAGCAATATTAATAAAATAACCTAAACCTACTGAATCTACCATATCAAATGAAAGGGTAGAATTTGAATAAATTTCAATAGTTGGATCAGACCATGATTCATCATATGTTTTATTTCTAAAAGTATGGGCAACAACTTGATTAGTTCCAGTTTCTACCTCTGATGGAACTATACAATCAATATGAAATAATCCTACAGAATTAGTTTTTCCATATCCTGCAAAATAACCAGTACTATTTTTTGTTTTATTTACAAATATTTCTACATCTCTAAATTTGACATCTCTGCCATCAACATCTCTAACATACCCATGAACAGTAAATTCATCTCCCTTATAAGTTATATTAACAAGATCTGTAATATAAGTAAATGTCGGTCTTAAATATCTATAATCTGGACTTGTTCCACCACCACTGCCACCATTACTGCCTTCTCCATTTCCTCCTTCTCCCGAGGTATTTTTAGGATAATTATCACCATTAAATGGATCAGTATTATCTGGATTGCAAACATTTGCTCCACAACCACCCAATTGAACCATAGTCCAACCATTATCAGGAATATACATTTCAACAAAATAATGACATTCATTAGACACAAGACGCGTTGGAATTCCAATAGAATTTGCAGTAATAAAACAAGCATAGGATCTAGTAAAACAACAACCATGCTTAGAAAGAGCCATAGCTAGATAAGGATCGGGTTGTTCA
>Ga0272442_10011518_pt1 | contig 10772 bp, 9 predicted proteins | sample SSMForm2O_FD_200262 | JGI IMG/M metagenome (GOLD analysis project Ga0272442, IMG submission 200262) | Marine sediment archaeal communities from Little Sippewissett salt marsh, Falmouth, MA, United States - SSM-Form-2O | ecosystem: Environmental > Aquatic > Marine > Wetlands > Sediment ... | reverse complement strand
GAAAAGCTCGGGGCTGTGGTCAATATCCATCAGAAGAGCAAAGGCAGGGGCCGCCTCGAGATCAGTTATAGCTCGCTGGATGAGCTCGATGGCATTCTGTCGCATATAAATTGAGATCGCGATAACACCTTTGGCGATCCCGGCATAACTTGACCATCAGCGGCCTGCTACTTATAATCTGCGCGGTCCGGGTCCGCGCTTAACAGTCTTCTGTTCTGAAGGTCAGCTCCGTTGTCGTTTGAATCGATCAATAGACGTGCAGCCAGGCAGGCCAGAGGCTATGTCATCGCGCAAATCGCAGCAACTTTGACTTTGGCTGCTGTCTTGCTAGGCTGGTATTGGCCAAACGGCTGGGTTTCCGCCTATTCAGCTCTGACCGGCGGCCTAATAGCGACCCTGGCAAATGCCTGGTTCGCGTTGAAAATATTCGGGTCCAGACCGTCTGAACGACCGGAAGTCGTCCTGAGGGGCTTTTATTGGGGCGAATTGAACAAGATTTTATTTACGAGCGCAATGTTCATTGCGGCCTTCATTCTGATCAGGCCGGTGAATGCAGCTGCCTTGTTGGCTGTTTATTTTTTTGTACACATGACACCTGCTGTTGTGAATATTTTCAGCAGACGCAAATGAAGAGAGCTAATAATGTCAGGTGAAGGCCAGACCTCAGGAGAATACATTCAGCACCATCTGCAGAATCTTACCTTCGGTAAGTTTCCGCAGGGTCATGAGCATGCTGGTGAGTGGGGACTCGCCCACACCGCGCAGGAAGCCAAGGAGATGGGTTTCTGGGCCATTCACGTCGATACGATGTTCTGGTCGATCATTCTTGGCGTCCTTTTCCTCTACCTGTTCAGAAAAGTAGCTAAAAACGCAACCAGCGATGTGCCTGGCGGCATGCAAAATTTCGTTGAATGGATTGTCGAATTCGTGGACGGCACGGTAAAAGGTGCGTTTAGCGGCAGAAATGCGATGGTTGCCCCGATGGCTCTGACGATTTTTGTCTGGGTCTTTCTGATCAATTTCATGGATTTGATACCGGTCGACTGGTTGCCCCAGGTGGCCACGCTGATTGGGCACCACCTTTTTGGTATGGATCCGCACCACGTCTATTTCAGGGTTGTACCATCCACCGATCCGAACGCAACATTTGGTATGGCGCTGCCGGTTTTTGCGCTGATGATTTTCTACAGCTTCAAGATCAAAGGGCCGATCGGCTTCGCCAGTGAGCTCACGCTGCATCCGTTCACATCCAGTAACAAGATAGTCCAGCTGCTGTTCATCCCGATAAATTTCTTGCTCGAGTTCGTTTCATTGCTGGCCAAACCGCTGTCGCTGTCATTGCGTCTCTATGGCAACATGTTCGCCGGTGAAATGATCTTTATCCTGATCGCGCTGATGTATGGCGGCGGTCTGGTCCTGGGGCTGTTCGGTGGCGTGCTGCAGATGGGATGGGCAATTTTTCATATCTTGATCATCACCTTACAGGCTTACATCTTCATGACGCTGAGCATCGTCTATATGGATCTGGCTTATCAGACGGGCGAAGAACACTAACAAATCAACCAAGAATCTTTCACATTAGGAGAAGATAAATGACTGAAGTAACTGCAATGCTGTACATCGCAGGCGCGTTGATGATGGGCCTGGGCGCTCTCGGTGCAGCCATCGGTATTGGTGTACTGGGCGGCCGCTTCCTCGAAGGTGCTGCACGTCAACCTGAGCTCATCCCGTTGCTGCGTGGCCAGTTCTTCCTGATGATGGGTTTGACCGACGCGGTACCGATGATCGCGGTTGGTGTGGCCTTCTATGTCATCTTTGCTGTTGCTGGATAACCGCGAATTAATTCCAACGGTACACGCGTATGAATATCAATTTGACGCTGATTGGGCAATCGATCACATTTGCTGTGTTCGTCTGGTTTTGTTACGCGTTTATCTGGCCGCCTTTGGTTAATGCGCTGGCAAAACGTAAGAAGCAGATTGCGGATGGCCTGGCCGCTGCGGAGCGTGGGCAGCACGAGCAGGAACTGGCAGCGAAGAAAGCGGCTGAGCAACTGAAAAACGCCAAGGGTCAAGCCGCCGACATTATCGCGCATGCACAGAAACGTGCCACCGAAATCGTCGACGAGGCCAAAGAAGACGCCAGATCCGAGGCGGAGCGCATCAAGGCTGGCGCGAACGCTGAAATCGAGCAAGAAGTCAACCGCGCGCGCGAACATTTACGCAAGGAGGTAGTTGCATTGGCGATTTCAGGTGCGGAAAGGATTCTAAAACGCGAGATTGACACCGAAGCACATGCCAGTTCACTGAAGGACTTGGCGGAACAACTGTAGAACGGGGCCGGAGAATCAATGGCAGAGCATACAACCACCGCGCGCCCCTATGCCAGGGCTATATACACACTCGCCACAGAGACCTCAGCGATAGCAAGCTGGGGCGATGCCTTGGCGCTGATGGCGGCTGTTGTTGCTGACGCCTATATGCAGGAAATGCTCGACGAACCACAGCTCAGCAAGACCCAAAAGGGCGAGCTGATGCTCAAGGCCATAGCTGACAAATTAACCCAGCAACAACAGAATTTGCTGATGCTAATGGCCGAGAATGGCCGCCTGGGCGCACTGCCCGAAGTGCTTTCACAATTTGAATCCTATCGCGCTGAAGCTGAAGGCAAGGTCGAAGCCGAAGTAATCTCTGCGTTCGCCCTGACCAGTGAGCAGGAACAGGCGATTACCGAGATGCTGAAGAGGAAACTTGGCCGCGATGTAACAATCACGACTTCCACCGATGAATCGCTTATCGGGGGTGTCGTGATCAAGGCCGGAGACACAATCATCGATGGCTCAATGAAAGCCCAGCTTGAGTCGCTGGCAATGACACTGGGTCGTTAAGGGGAAACAACAATGCAGCTGAATCCATCTGAAATCAGTGAACTGATCAAATCCAGAATCGAGAGTTTCGATACATCTGTTGAGGCGCGCACAGAAGGTACCGTGGTCAGCCTGACCGACGGTATTCTCCGTATTCATGGTCTGGCAGACGCCATGCAGGGTGAAATGATCGAACTTCCGGGTGACACCTACGCCATGGCTCTGAACCTGGAACGCGACTCGGTCGGTGCGGTGGTGCTGGGCGCCTACGGCCACTTGTCTGAAGGCGATACGGCCAAGTGCACCGGACGTATTCTGGAAGTCCCGATTGGAGAAGCCCTGCTCGGCCGAGTCGTCGACGCGCTGGGCAACCCGATCGATGGCAAGGGGCCAATCAACGCTACAGAAACTTCACCGATAGAAAAGATCGCACCGGGTGTGATCGAACGTAAGTCGGTCGACCAGCCGGTCCAGACCGGATTGAAATCGATCGACGCGATGGTGCCGATCGGCCGGGGGCAGCGAGAGCTGATCATCGGCGACCGCCAGACCGGTAAAACCGCGGTAGCCATCGATGCTGTGATCAACCAGGCCAAAACCGGTATCAAATGCATCTATGTCGCGGTTGGCCAGAAGGCTTCAACGGTCGCTAACCTTGTACGCAAGCTCGAAGAGCACGGCGCGATGGAACATACGATCATCGTTGCGGCTACAGCGGCCGAATCGGCAGCGCTGCAATACGTCGCGCCCTACTCCGGTTGTACGATGGGCGAATATTTCCGTGATCGCGGTCAGGACGCGTTGATCATCTATGATGATCTGACCAAGCAGGCCTGGGCGTACCGCCAGGTTTCGCTGCTTCTGCGTCGTCCACCAGGCCGCGAAGCTTACCCCGGTGACGTGTTCTACTTGCATTCGCGTCTGCTCGAACGCGCCGCGCGCGTCAATGCAGACTATGTCGAGAAATTCACCAATGGTGAAGTTAAAGGACAAACGGGCTCATTGACCGCCCTGCCGATCATCGAAACTCAGGACGGTGACGTTTCCGCATTCGTTCCCACCAATGTGATATCGATCACCGACGGACAGATCTTCCTCGAGTCCGATCTGTTCAATGCCGGTATCCGTCCGGCAATCAATGCGGGTCTTTCGGTCTCTCGTGTCGGTGGCGCGGCACAGACCAAAATCATCAAGAAGCTCGGTGGCGGCGTTCGTCTGGCGTTGGCGCAGTTCCGCGAACTTGCTGCCTTCGCGCAGTTCGCCTCCGACCTCGATGAAACCACGCGTGCCCAGCTCGAACGCGGCGAACGCGTTACCGAGTTGATGAAGCAACCGCAGTATTCACCGATGAGCGTCGCAGAAATGGCGTTTTCGCTGTTTGCAGCGAATGAAGGCTACCTTGACGATGTCGTGACCGGTAAAGTCGTGGATTTCGAGGCGGCAATGCTGGCTTATGTGAAGAGCAAGTACGGCGACTTGCTCGAAAAGATCAATGACTCTGGTGATTACACCGACGAGATAGAGGCAGCGATGCGTGCAGCGCTGGATGACTTCAAGGCCAATGGTGCTTATTAGGCAAACAGCTGACGGAGTAAACGATGGCAGGCGCTAAAGAGATCCGCTCTAAGATAAAGAGCATCCAGAACACCGCTAAGATCACCAAGGCGATGGAAATGGTCGCTGCGAGCAAAATGCGCAAAGCGCAGGACCGCATGCGCGCTTCACGCCCGTACGCGGAGAAAATACGTAACGTCCTGGCCCATCTTGCCCAGGCGCATCCTGAGTACCAACATCCTTACCTGAGCGATCGACCGGAAGTCAAGCGCGTTGGCTATATCATCGTGTCGACTGACCGCGGTTTGTGTGGCGGTTTGAACACCAACATGTTCAAGGCAACGGTCAGGGAAATGATCGAATGGGACAAACAAGGCATCGATGTGGATGTCTGTGCGATAGGCCGGAAAGCCGTGGGTTTCTTCGGCCGATTCAAGTGTCAGCTGGTCGCCGAGGCCGATCACCTGGGTGATAGTCCTACGATGGAGGACCTGATCGGCACGGTCAAGGTGATGCTGGATTCGTATGATGAAGGGCGCATCGATCGCCTGTACCTGGTGCACAATGAATTCGTCAACACGATGACGCAGCGCCCGCGAATCCATCAGATGGTGCCGATCATGGGTGAAGTCGACCAGGAACTGGAGCACCATTGGGACTATATCTATGAGCCGGAGGCCAAGCACATCATCGACGGTCTGATGTTTCGTTTTATCGAATCGCAGGTCTACCAGGGCCTGGTCGAGAACATCGCCAGTGAAATGTCTGCGCGCATGATTGCCATGAAGAGCGCCACGGACAATGCAGGCGAAATCATCAAAGAATTGCAGACGGTTTATAACAAAGCGAGACAGGCCGCGATTACCCAGGAGATCTCCGAAATTGTCAGCGGTGCTGCTGCGGTCTGAGGAAGCTCTGCAAAATTCCATCCGTGAATGATCAGAGCGAGAAAAATAAAAGTACGAGTTTTTATTTTTCATGATTTTCAATCACTGTTGTGACTGAAAATGGCGGCATAACCATGTGCCGCGCGGAAACTCAGAGTGAAACAGAGTTTCCTTGAGGCGAATACAGAGCTGAAATTAACAAGTTTAATGAGGAAACGATCATGAGTACCGGAAGCGTAGTCGAAATTATCGGCGCGGTCATCGATGTGGAATTTCCACGGGACTCCATCCCAAAAGTCTACGATGCGTTGAAGCTGCAGGAAACCAATCTGACCATGGAAGTGCAGCAGCAACTCGGTGATGGCGTTGTTCGGGCCATTGCTCTGGGCTCTACCGATGGTTTGCGCCGGGGCATGCAAGTCGAAAATACCGGCGACGCAATTCGTGTGCCCGTCGGTACGAAAACCCTGGGGCGCATCATGAACGTTCTGGGGGATCCGATCGATAACCAGGGTGATATCGGCGCCGAAACCACTGCCGCGATCCATCGTGAAGCGCCGAAGTTCGAGGAACAAAGCGCGTCAACCGAGATCCTGGAGACAGGTATCAAGGTTATCGATCTGGTCATGCCGATCGCAAAAGGTGGCAAGATCGGTCTTTTCGGTGGTGCCGGTGTCGGCAAGACCGTCACCCTGATGGAGTTGATTCGCAATATCGCGGTCGAGCACTCGGGTTACTCGGTGTTTGCCGGCGTTGGTGAGCGCACCCGTGAGGGTAACGACTTTTACTACGAAATGCAGGAAGGTGGCGTGCTCGACAAGGTCGCATTGGTTTACGGGCAGATGAACGAACCGCCGGGCAACCGTCTGCGCGTTGCGCTGACCGGTTTGACCATGGCTGAGTATTTCCGTGATGAAGGTCGTGACGTATTGATGTTCGTCGACAATATTTATCGTTATACCCTGGCGGGTACCGAGGTCTCCGCCTTGCTGGGGCGCATGCCGTCAGCGGTGGGTTATCAGCCTACACTGGCAGAAGAAATGGGTGTGCTGCAGGAACGCATCACCTCGACCAAGACCGGATCCATTACCTCGTTCCAGGCCGTGTACGTCCCTGCTGACGACCTGACCGACCCGTCACCAGCGACGACGTTTGCGCATTTGGACGCGACCCTGGTACTGTCTCGTCAGATTGCCGAACTGGGTATATATCCAGCGGTGGATCCACTGGACTCGACCTCACGAATCCTTGATCCCCACGTGGTTGGCAGTGAACACTACGAAACCGCCCGTGCCGTGCAGGGAACCTTGCAGCGCTATAAGGAACTGAAAGACATCATCGCGATTCTGGGGATGGATGAATTGTCCGATGAAGACAAGCTGGTGGTCGCGCGTGCACGCAAGATCCAGCGGTTTTTGTCCCAGCCGTTCTTTGTTGCTGAAGTTTTCACCGGTGCACCAGGCAAATATGTTACATTGAAAGACAATCTCGCCGCGTTCAAAGCAATTCTTGCGGGTGAACACGACGATTTGCCGGAGCAGGCTTTTTATATGGTTGGCGGCATTGACGAGGCCGTCGATAAAGCCAAGAGCATGCAATAAACGCAGAGAGTGACCAGACATGTCGATGACGATGCACGTTGATATCGTAAGCGCAGAAAACGAAATCTATTCGGGGACCATAATCGAGTGTTACGCACCGGCAGAAATGGGCGAAGTTGGCATTCATCCTCGACATGCGCCGCTGCTGACCAAGCTGAAACCGGGCGAGGTACGTGTCGTGCTCCAGGACGGGGAAGATCAGTCCTTCTTTATCAATGGCGGCATAATGGAGATTCAGCCGCACGTCGTGACTATACTTTCTGATTCAGCTATACGTGCTGCTGATATCGATGAAGCTGCTGCACAGGAGGCCAAAGCCAGGGCGGAATCCGCAATGCAGGATAGAAAATCTGATTTGGATTATGCTCGCGCCAAAGCGGAACTCGTCGAAGCCATTGCGAAAATCGAGACAATCAAGAAGCTGCGCAAGCGAAGGTAGTCCACGTCTGCATTAAGAGCTTGCAGCAATAATTACGAGGCCGGACACAACCGGCCTTTTTTTCAGGGAGTTTGCATGAAACTCAGTGTCATCATTCTTGCAGCCGGTCAGGGCACGCGAATGAGAAGCGCGGTGCCCAAAGTCATGCACGAACTCGCCGGCAAGCCTCTGCTCGAGCATGTCTACCTCCGGAGTCTCGAGCTGGGTGCGACGGACATCCATATTGTCTACGGTCATGGTGGTGAGCACCTGCACGAGTACTGCAGCCGGTTCGATGTCGAATGGGTTTTACAGGATCAGCAATTGGGCACTGCACATGCCGTACAGCAGGCGAGTCCACACATACCTGATGATCATGTTGTGCTGATTCTATACGGTGATGTTCCGCTGATTAGATCCGAGACCTTGAATCAGCTGATCAGCAGTGTCACCGCTGATACTATCGCGCTGTTAACCGTCCACCTGGAGGATCCTACCGGATATGGCAGAATCCTGCGCGCAGGCGGAGAAGTCGTCGCTATCGTTGAGCAAAAAGATGCGAACGAACAACAAAGAGCCATAACCGAAGTTAACACCGGCGTGCTGGCTCTGCAGGCGGGTTATTTGAATGATTGTCTGCGCAAGATTGATAACAATAATGCACAAGGTGAGTATTATCTTACTGATGTGATCGAGCTGGCAGTACAAGACGGGAAGCGGGTAATAGCATCCCAGCCAGAAGATACTTCTGAGGTCGAAGGTGTGAACGATAGAATCCAGTTGGCAAAGTTAGAGCGAATCAAACAACAACAGCTGGCTGAGGCCATCATGTTGAAGGGCGCGTCGATCGCTGACCCTGCCAGAATCGACATTCGTGGTGAGCTCGATGTCGGTGTTGATTCTTTCATAGACGTGAATTGTGTGTTCCAGGGTAAGGTGAGTATTGGCAAGAATGTGAGCATAGGCGCAGGTTGCATCATCATTGACAGCACAATTGCAGATGGCGCGGTGATCAGGCCTTATACGATCATGGAGCAGACCCGCATCCAGCATAAGGTTGAAGTCGGCCCGTTTGCAAGGTTACGCCCCGGAACCAGTTTGGAAGACAACAGTAAGGTTGGCAATTTTGTCGAAGTCAAGAACACCCGGCTTGGCGCTGGCAGCAAAGCGAATCATCTCACCTACCTGGGCGATGCTGAAATTGGCGAAAAAGTAAATATTGGCGCAGGCACGATCACCTGCAATTATGATGGCGCCTACAAGCACAAAACCATAATCAAAGACGGCGCGTTCATTGGCTCCGATACGCAGTTGATTGCGCCGGTCACTGTCGGCGAAAATTCAACCATCGGTGCAGGCAGTACGATCACCAGGGACGCAGAGGATCATGAACTGACCTTGAGCCGCACCGAACAGAAAACCATCAAAGGCTGGAAAAGGCCGCAAAAGCGGTGAAAAGCCGAAGGCTTACGACAGCTTAGCAGATGGTACTGCTGAGGCGCTGGCAGCCTTTTGACGTAGCTCGGATGATCGAAAGAGCGGTGTGTTTTCCAGGCACGGCCATCCCGGTCCATGTGCGCTAACTTCCGCATTTCGGTAAAAAAACCATGTAACTCCCTGATAGTTTGAGCGTCGCAGTTTCGAACCGACGCTGAAATAGCCTGTGTTGGTAATTTTGGCGCCAGCTCATTACAATGAGATGGAATCCAAGTCATGCAAGGGGGGGTCAAAAGTGGCTACGGTAATGGAAACTCCGGCGCATTATTCGCGTCCAGAACGCCGAGCTGTCGATCAGCGCCAGATAAGCCTGCAGCATATCTGCCTCCAGCTTGCGGCTTTGGGGCACCGCTGCGAACTCAATACCGATCGCAGTTACCTGACAATCGCTGACAGTCTATTAAAGAATTACTCCGAACACCGGCGTTTGTTGTCAGCGTATCGATGCCCAGCTGATCAACGTATTCAGAATTTTCTCAATGATTACCTGGCGCGTAATGGCGTTGATACGAAGGTCAGTCTACCGGGGGCAACATTCACGTTGAACGCTCCGGGCATTGCGCGTGAATTATCGCTGCCATTGGAAAAAAACGAATACAAGTCCTCGCTTCTGGAATCGTACCGCATTCAGCAAGGGGTACTGCACAATCCTAGAAGTGACCGGCGCACCACGGCCGGTGTGTTTCATATCGTTGAAGGTGGATTGCCGGTTCCCGCTGACAAAAAGGCTGTTCCTGTGCAGGCCTATGCCAGTTTGCTGCAGCTTGCGCTCGACCCGCCTGCCGAACTCATGGAGCTGCCGCTTACCAGCAATCTGCCGGAGCCCATCAACCTCTGGGTGTCACTGCTGTTGCGGCCGATCGTGCGCCCGGCAGTGGCCGGTGTGGTTTCTGCCAGAAGCCTGGAGACACGCATGTTTGCGCCGGGCAGCCTCGTTGCCAACCTTGATTTTGTCGAGACCATTTTCGGCAACGCCGGAGATCCATTTCTCACTGAGAATGACGCGGCACTGGATATTGACCACTGGACCGGCCATAGCGGCTGCATTATCCTCGCACCGCATTTGACCGGACTGACCAAGAAAGCGCTGGGCTTGCCGCATATCGATCAGGCGAGTGAGCGCCAGCGTAAGGACGGTATGTGCTGGCAGCACGAGTCGGAGCTTTATAACGATGGACATGCGTTCAAAGTCGTCTGCAGGGACATGTCCGGTGTGGTTGTGACTATCATCGCAGACAATTATTTCGGCTACAGCAAAAAAGAAATCAAATCACAGATAAGCTATTCAGCGAATCTTTTCGGCGGTGTTGAAGAAGAACACGCTGGTGGCGCCCTCGCCTTTCCGCGCTTCAATCTGGGAGAAACCTATTTTCCCCAGGTTTCGGAGGACATGAGCGAACATACATTCGAACGGCTGTGTAAGCAGCTTCAGGACGGTATTCGTCTCAAACCTCAAGGTTATGCGGTCGATACCAGATACGCTGATATCTTTTATATACCAGAGACTGCGCATATCGACATGAAGCAGCACCATGTCAGCTGGCGGAAGAACGGTCAAACACAAACGATCAAATTGCTGGCGAAGCACTCCTACGTTTACCCCAGCGGTTTCGTCGTGCATATGGAGAAACACCCTAAAGCGCCCAGCTGGCGTTTGATCGGCACTCTTGGCGAAGGCACTTTCTGCCATAAGCCCAGCACAGTATCGGGTGGTGGTAAATCCGAAATTTCGAAATCGATACAGGATTCGATGATCAGCGGTGCAGGTTATGTTGGCAATCGTGAGAAAGACTTCGACCAGGTCGAAGCTATTTTCAATCGGGATTATTCAGATCGTTTCGCAGATTCATCGATCAGCGATACCCGTTCGTTACTCAGCGGCGAACGCACACTCGGGTCGGTGATCAAGCTACTCACGCCCTCAGCCGATTTTACTGATGATTATAATC
>Ga0272442_10011516_pt1 | contig 10775 bp, 1 predicted proteins | sample SSMForm2O_FD_200262 | JGI IMG/M metagenome (GOLD analysis project Ga0272442, IMG submission 200262) | Marine sediment archaeal communities from Little Sippewissett salt marsh, Falmouth, MA, United States - SSM-Form-2O | ecosystem: Environmental > Aquatic > Marine > Wetlands > Sediment ... | reverse complement strand
CGGAAGGGGAGCTGGGTCGCGGAATCCCAAACCTATGCGAATACCTATACCACGCCGGCTGTCTTCGGGCAGGTAATGACCTTCAACGATTCCGACTGGTCCGTCTTCTGGGCCAGGGGCAGCAGCGATTCGGCCTCACCCTCATCCACGGTACTCTACACCGGCAAGCATGTTGGCGAGGACCCGAACAACGCCCGTGCCGACGAGACGGTCGGGTTCATTGTGATGGATGCGGGCGCGGGTCAAATCGGTGACGTGCAGGTGCGTGCGGCAGTGGGATCCGACAGCGTCGCCGGCATGGGCAACTCGCCGCCGTATGTCTACACATTCGGCACGGTGTCCAATGCAACGGTCGCGCTTCTCTGCAGCTCCGGGTTCGACGGGGGTGACGGCGGCTGGCCGGTGCTGTACAGCGTCGGTGCGGTTACTCCGACCCAGGTCGGCATGGGATTCGAGGAAGACATGCTGGGCGACACCGAGCGCAGTCACACCACCGAACCGGTCGCGTACCTGGTGATGCAGAAATCGGTACCTTCCGGCCCGCCCGCGAACACGCCGCCGACCGCAGTCATTGCCGCGACGCCGGAATCCGGTCTTGTGCCGTTGACGGTCGACTTCGACGGTTCCGGTTCCAGTGACGCGGACGGCACGATTACCGACTACGCGTGGGATTTCGGTGACGGCGGGTCCACCAACGGGATGCTTGTCAGTCACACCTACGCTGCCACCGGGTTGTACACCGCCACGCTCGTGGTAACCGACGACGGTGGATTGAACGGAACCAACGCAGTCCTGGTTTCCGTCACCAACGAGCCGCCGGCCCAGCCGCCGATCGCATCGTTCACCGCCGATCCGGACGCCGGGGCCGCGCCCCTGGCGGTGAGTTTCGATGGCTCCGGTTCCAGCGATCCCGACGGCACGATCACCGACTACGCGTGGGACTTTGGCGACGGCGCTGTCAGCAACGGAATCTCCGTGGTCCACAGCTACGCACCCACGGGGCTATATACCGCAACACTTGTTGTCACGGACGACTCCGACCTCACCGCAACGAACACAGCCTTGATAACCGTCACCAACATTCCGCCCGTCGCCGTGATCAGCAACGAAGTCGGTTCGGGATATGATCTGCTAACCGTGGAATTCGACGCCTCCGGTTCCTACGATGCAAACGGATCCATAGTCAGCTACAGTTGGAGTTTCGGCGACGGCAACACCGATACAGGCATGTACGCGACAAACGTCTATCCGTCGCCCGGTGTATATACGTCCGTACTGACCGTAGTGGACAACGATGGCGCATCGGCGCTTGATTCGGACTTGGTCGACCTGGTGGATATGACCGGTCCCACTGTGCCGACGAACACGTATGCATGGATGATCTCACTTGACGAAGCGGTTGTGGTCTGGGACGGCTCGCAAGACAATATCGGTGTGGCGGGCTATGATATCTACCGAGACAGCAATTACCTGACTACCGTCACAACGACGAGCTATACCAACTCTGGGCTTGGTGCCGGGCAAACGTATAGCTATGCCATAGAAGCGTTCGATACGGCGGGCAATCGCTCCGGTTGGAGCCTGCCGGCGGAAGTCACTACGCCGGGGGGCACCGGGGACAGTCCCGTGTTCAGGATCAAGGAGTACTACCTCACAACGGGCGACTTTTCTGGAGCGACTTGTTCGATAACACTCGACCAGCCGCCGGCCGCGGACTACTTCATCTTCGTGCGCGGATCGCGCACCGGTGATGGCAAGACCAATCCGGACAACGATTACGCGCGTGTCAGCGCCGTGCCCGGCGGCAAAGGAGATCTTCCTGACTCCGGTTCGAGCACCACCATCAGCCTGGAACGACACGTAGCTGACGTCGCCTGGGAAGGTGTTGTAACCGTGGTCGAGTGTTTGGACAGCAGCAGCTCCGACGGATTCAAGCTTATCGACGCCATGGTCACGTCGGTGTCCGGAACAAGCACATCCGGTAGTGACACATGCGCGCCCTGGACTGACATCTCGCGCGTTGTCCCGTTCGGCGGGTATCATGCCGGCGGCGCACAGTTCGAGGCCGATGCCGGCAACACGATGGAGGGTGATGTTGTCTACACCCGCCTCTATCCAAGCGGCAGCAATACCGTCAACTGGACCCGTGTCAACAACGGAGGCAACCCGCTGCGCGATATGAGCTTCACGACCTTTGTGGTCCAGTGGGGCAGCAACTGGACCGTCCAGCACGCGCACGTGTCCGGTACCGCTGCGGGCGGCGGTGCGGACAACACGAGCGAGTACACAACCGCGGCGATCAATCCCGTGCCACGCGCCAACACCTGGGTCTGGGGGACCGGCACGAGCACGGGTGACGGCATAGGCGACTGTTCCGAAGGCACGCTAATCACGCTCGGTGACGGTGTGAACCAGAACGCCACCGAATCCACCGTGGCAATGGGCGCGGAATACTCCTTCCAGCGCGATTTCGATGTCTATGTGATGACGCACGCGAGCGTCGCCGTGGATTATCGGTTCAAAGTGGACGGCGACCAGAACGTGTTGGACAAGGATGTGACAGTCGACACAGCAACAGCCGCCGACCAGCGGTTTGCTCTGGTTTACAACGGCTGTAACGGGTCCGGTTCCGCCCACCCGCGGGACAGGTTCTGGGCGCGCTACACGACCGATACCACCGTGACCATCAGCCGGGGCTACGACGGTCAGCCGTATCCCGCGTGGTTACAGGGCGTTGATGTCTCCGGCATCATGCTGACCGGCGCCACCGACGCCGACAGCGACGGCATGGACGATGCCTGGGAGATTTCGTATTTCGGTGATCTCAACGAGTTGCCGGACGGCGATATCGATGGCGACGGTTTGACCAATTTCCAGGAATACCTGCTTGGCACGGATCCCACGCTTCAGGACACTGATAACGACGGTTTTACGGATCTCTGGGAACTGGACGGTAGAACCGATCCGCTTGATCCCGCTTCGTTCCCGCTCAGTGCGCATATCAGCGGGACTATCGACTATGACGTGCATCAGACCGGCACGATATACGTCATAGCCGGCAGCGTCAGCAACACATGGCAGAGCGCTTACGTCTGCACTCTTGATGAACCCGGCGACTACGTTCTATGGCCGTTGCCTGCCTTCACCAGCTATTGGGTCAAAGCATGGTGTGACAGCAACGGTGACGGACAGAAAGACGAGACCGAAGCCGAAGCAGGAATCACCGAAGCGGTTCAAGTCGATACAAACAGCTATTTGATAGACCTGGTGCTTGTGGATCCGGATATCGATGGTGACGGCTTGCCTGATGCGTGGGAGATACGGTACTTCGGGTATTTCGTATCCCCCGGCGATACCTTGCCCCAGGATCCGGACCCGGACGGTGACGGTCTGAGCAACCTCGATGAATACGCGTTCGGTACGGATCCCACGAGCCAGGACAGCGACGATGACGGTCTGAACGACAATGTTGAAGCCTCATATGGCTGTGATCCGGTGGATCCGGATAGTGACGATGACAATCTGCCCGATGGAGTAGAGATCTTCACCACCGGCACCGATCCGCTGGACTGCGACTCGGATGACGACCAGATCAGTGACGGCGCCGAGTTCTCGGACGAAATCAACTCAGCCGCACCGGGTCCCGATGAACCGGCCACATACACCGCCGGTTTCGACTGTGACGCCTTCGCTATGGTCTCGCCGTTTCCATCGAGATTGGGCTTTGGTTCCGAGGTTGCCATCATGTGGGACCCGGATTTGTGGCGCGATATTGCCGTTGTTGCGGACCAGCAGAGCGGTGCATACCTGTTCCTGTCCAGTGCCGGAGCCGGCTGCGGTCAGCGCGACCCCGGCTCCTGGGCAATTTGGGATGACAGACAGTTGCCTGCATCGCCATCGTTCGGAGAAACAGTTGCGGTCGGCAGAGACGAATATGGCGAAAAGATAACGCTGATCGGAGCGCCGGACGAGGACACTGTCTACAAGTTGACGATAGAGGGCGACGAATTCAACCTTCACTGGACCGATGAGCCGGTTGTGTTTCTGCAGGGCCCCCCCGGTTCCTCTTTCGGGTCGGCGCTGGTCATGTCGGAAGACTGGATCATCGTAGGCGCGCCCGGCACGGAGGAGGTTTACATCTTCGATAGGTCCGGTGCTCCAGTTGAACTACTGTCGGAACCGGTGCCGGGTTTCGGAAGCGCCGTTGATATTGATCAGTACCGACAGGAAACACTTGCCGTCGGAAGTCCCGGATATCCGGAGGGCCGTGTGTTCATATTCAAACATGACGGCCTCCAATGGGATCTCTTCCCGTTCGCCGAACTGTCCGACGTTTCCACACAGTTCGGGTCCGTTGTCAGTGTATGCGGCTATCTTGACGAGTCGCTCCAGGCAATTGACGATGTCTACATCGGCAGTCCGTATCTCGGGCTAGTATGTCGCTGGGAATCCATAGACGGCGGCGCCTGGGTCCGGAAACCCGACATATCCGCCGACACTCTTAATTTCGGGGCCGCGCTTTCCCGCAAAGCAGCAGGTGCTTTCTGGGAGGAGGACGGTAATCCTTCCTCCGTGCTGGCAAGCGGAACGGAGACTCCGGGCAAAGTCTGTCCGGTAACATCAAGTACGCCGCTTCTGGATTCGCCGCCGAAACGGCTCATGCTGCGAGATACCGCTACGCTTGGCGGATTTGGAGCGTCCATGAGCCTTGGCGCCGATCGCTTTCTTGTCGGTGCGCCGGATAGCGCAGGCGGTGAGGGCGCCGTGTACGCCTACGCCCTGGAAGGTTGGTACTTCGGCGATCTTCATGGACAACATGAATGGAATGCCAACAACGCCGGTATGTGCATTCTTCAAGCCGAGACCGTTTACGACGCCGGCGGGCCCGGCGAGCAAGGCGCACTCAGTATAGAGCCGTCGGGAAGCGCGCCACAGGCGGGGATATCCCGCCGCGTATGGAGGTACGGGCTCGAAGACATCTACGGCATCGTTATCGACTACTACACCAGGCCCGTTCTTCGACAGGCCGACGATTTGCCCGTCGATACCTGGGAACGGCCCTCGCATTTCTATTTCAATGAGTCCGGCTATCCTGTTATCGGAACTCAGCCCGTCACCGACTGTAGACCCGTGACAGCCGGCGAGTGGGTGCGGGTGACTCTCGTTCAAGGCGACGGCGACAACGACGGGCTGTGGCTGAACGGTGTGCAGGTTTCCGACAGTCTTTCCGGCTCTCTCTGGTACTCCAACCCGGACGAGGCCTGGATCGCTTTTCACGGCTCCAGGCGCGACACGAAATATGTCGATCAACTGACCGTTCATGTCGCCTACGACGAACTTCAAGTTCTGCCGCAGGACTATTCCGACGATGGTGACAATGACGGAATGGCCGATTCCTGGGAAGACAGTAACGGACTCGACAGCGACGTGGACGACTCCGCGCTCGATTTTGACAAAGACGGAATCTCCAACGGCGCCGAATACGTGATGCGCACTGAACCGGACAGATCCCACAGTGATGGCGACGGTTTGACCGACATCGACGAAGTCAATATCTATGGCTCGGATCCGGCCAGGAAAGACACAGATAACGATGGGTTATCGGACGGCCGGGAAGTCAAGCTGGACGGCGACCCCGCCTATGATCCCTATCATCCGGATACCAATCCGACCGGCACCGACGCGGATGTGCTGAATCCCGACACCGACGGCGACGGGCTCATAGACGGGCTGGAAAGCAAGAGACTTTGCGATGTGATTGATCCGGACACAGACGATGACGGGCTGAGCGACGGTGACGAAGTCTATATCCACCGGACCAAGCCCAACAATGCGGATACCGACGGTGACGGGCTGGAAGACGGTGACGAAGTCAACGTTCTTAACACCGACCCGAAGCGGTCGGACACGGATACCGATGGGATGTCCGATAAGTGGGAAATCGACAACTCATTCCGTGCGAATGCGCTACTCTACAACAACATGCGTGGCTGGTGGAAGCTCGATGAAGTATCCGCCGCGCGCGCCGAGGACAGCAGTCGGAACCGGCAATATGCATGGCGTGTCAACGGCGGCTCGGCAGAAGGGCAGATCGGTAACGGGTTCCTGTGCAACGGTCAGGACGCGATGCTGCGGATGCCGGTCTATGCCGGACACAAGCCGGCCAATCCCACCATCAGCCTGCGTGTTCGCTTCAATGCGCTCTCGAGCAACCACGTCGAGAACGGTGCCGTTGACGGGCATATGGACCTGTTCACAATCGCCAATAACGGCACCAACCCGGCCACGTACGCTTGTGCCCTTTACAAGACACCAGCCAACGAGCTTGCGTTCGAGTTGAGCCAGGACAGCCCCGCGCAGACCGAACTGATCAAGACCGCGCCCGGCAGCATAACCACCGGCATATGGTACCATGTCGTTGCCGCCTATGACGGTTCGCAAATGGCGCTCTATACCAACGGCACACCTGTCGGAGTCGCCACGCCGGGCTTTGCCGTCGACTACGACATGAATGCCGCCGTGACCGTTGGCGCAGCAGCGGACGGCCTGAAGCGCGGTTTCATCGACGGTGTTATCGACAACGTGTTCATTCTTGGCGACGCGCTGGCCGCCGATCATGTTGCCGATCTCGACGAATTCCTCGAGGACGCCGATTCGGACGGACTCAGCAATCTTGACGAGTATCTGAACGCCACCGATCCGCACGATGCGGATAGTGACGACGATGGCTTTGTCGACGGTTGGGAAGTAGCGGTAGGCTTTGATCCCATGACCCACACCGAGCCGCTGGACGATCCCGACAACGACACGCTGACCAACAACGACGAGTACGGCATCGGTACTCATCCGCGGAACGCGGATACCGACGGGGACGGCCTGCCTGACGGCTGGGAAGTAGCCGAAAGCTTCGACCCGCTCGATCCCACCGACGGTGGCCAGGATCCGGACGGCGACGGTCTGAACAACGCCGATGAATACGTCGCGGGTTCCGATCTGAGCGATCCGGACAGCGATGACGACCTGCTCACGGACGGATACGAGGTCCATACTTCGGCCACAGATCCGACCTTGTCCGACAGTGACGCCGACACCTTCGACGACTGGTGGGAGATTCGCAACGGACTGGACCCGAATAGTGCCGACGGCCTGAACGATGATCCTGACGATGACGGGCTACTGAACAGCGCCGAATACGCCGCCCTCATCAATCCGCTCAATGCCGATAGCGACGGCGACGGAATGGACGATGGTTGGGAGTCAAGCAACGGCTTCGCTACGGACGACGGATTGCTGTCAAGCCTGGTGAGTTGGTGGCGGTTCGATGAGGGGAGCGGTTCAGTTGCCGGAGACGACCACCGCGTTTCGGCCAATGACGCCGCGCTCTGCAACGGTGCATCATACACAGCCGCCGGGCGAACGAAGTCCGGTCTGAAGTTTGACGGTGATGACGACTGTCTGCTCATAAGCGACGACGCGTCACTTGACTCAACGCAGACCGATTGCTCTTTCGTCCTGTGGGTCAATATCCAATCGTTCGACACACCGAACGACCCCGTGTATTTCCTCGCCAAGACGGATGCCGGCGGCCCCGTCGAATACGCAATCAGCTACATCCACGCCACTCAGAGCCTGCGTTTCTCGCATAGCAACAGCGTCGCGCAAACCGAAACAGTCTCCGTATCCTGTGAGCTGCCGCTCGATACCTGGCTCAATCTAGCTGTCGTGGTGGAAGGCACCGAGGTGTCCTTCTATACCAACGCGGTACTTGTCGGAAGCGCACAGACGCTTGCCTATTCCAGATCGAATGCAGGCGATATCGTTGTCGGCTCGAACAGCGAACCTGCCGCCGCAAATCCGGGCTTGCACGGGACCATCGACAACCTCCGCATCTATCGTGAGGCGGTGACCGCACCGCAGCTCGCCGCGCTGCTCTATGGCGACAACGACAATGACGGCGACGGGCTGAATAACCGGGACGAATACGAGCAGGGCGCCGACCCCGCCGTTCGGGACGATACTCTCGATTCCGATAACGACGGGCTGATCAATCTCGACGAATTGCTGGTGCACGGCACCAACCCGTTCCTCGATGACAGCGACGGTGACGGACTGAATGACGGCGCCGAGATAGCCGGTGGCTCAGATCCGCTGCTCGCCGATCAAGGGCTGACCGGCGGTCCCGCAATCACGATTCTGAGCCCGAAAGCCGGTCAACGCATTCTGTGGTAGAAAGGTACAAGTGAATCCGAAGACAATACTCTGTGGTGTGGTGTGTGGTCTGAGTCTCGTGCAAATGCTGTGCGCGCAGGACGCAGCCGTTAACTCCGCCTCCGGCCCGATGCGCATACTTGAACCCGTCCGGCTCACCAACGTGCTCAAGGACAAGAAGTCCGGCAAGACAAGCCAAGCGCTTCTGGCCGAGATCAGCGAGACCCGCTCGGTTCTGGAGCGGTTCACGAAAGGCGGCTACGGTCATGCCATATGGGCAGTCGAGCGGCTGCCCGCCGATCCCGAACACATCGCACCATGGGTTGCGGAATGCCGGAAGGCGTTTCCCGGCAAACTGATACTCGCCCTCGACACAGCGCCGACGACGAACTTCCTCGCCACGAAGAGCGGCGAGCTCTTCCTCAATGCCGCCTTGCCGCACTGTGAGTCCGTGCTCGTCAACTATACCAGGCTCGACAATTACCACTGCAAAGCGAACGTTGCCAAAGCTTCCGGTGTCGTACGTGTCAACATAGCCGCCGTTCGCAAAGCCGCGCCCAGGAAGTTCATCTGGCTGCTTGTCAACGACATGTGGTCCGACCAGGAGCTTGTCAATCTCAGGCCGCCCGAAGACGATACTGCCCGTGTTGCCGGCATACGCAGTTGGGTAGGGGAGCTGGGTGCACTGGTGGACGGTTTCATGCTCCGTCGCATGCACTCATTGATCACCGCGCGTTACCCCGAGAAGGTCACCTGCGCTGAAGAAGCCGCCCTACTCAAGACGGGCAAACCGGTACTCAGAGGCGGCCTGATAATGGTCTGCCCGACCCTCCGGCCCGGCATAGAGAAAGATATCATGGAACGATACGCGCGGCGTGTCGCCGAATACGAGAAATGGATCGGCAAACGCAAGTATGCGGGATACACCCGTACCCTGGGACCCGAGATTCCCTCGGGAATGATCGAACAGGCCGGTCTGCTGGTAACGAAATCACAATAAAACGTCAATCAGTTCCACAACCGGGACACTACTCTGCATAAGAGGAACCTGGAGAAGAAGACATATGAAGATGAAGAGCCGTATCTTACTGTATGCCCTGACAGCAGCCGTGTTTGCTTTCTGCTTGCGGTCCATGCTCGTATTCGCCAATCCGGATCCCTGTTACGAGTGCATTGAAGGCGTAGGCTGTGTAGATGTGGGACCCAGAGACCCCTGTAAGCCCTGTGCCGCATGCAAGGAGCTTTATGGTACCTCATCGTCGGCGACGGGGTCAGGATCTTCTGAAGGCGCGCCTTCGCTGGAATGGCGTGTTGGTAGAATGAATGTAGCCATGGTACATGATCCCTTCAGGCTGCATGCCGCAAAGGGGCCTGCCTTCGGATTCCGTCTTATCAACCGCGGCACCGACACCGGCGAAGCCATGAACGGTCGGCCCTGGCAGATGGGGCGGCATAACCGCCACAATTACGAATGGCACATCGACAGAAATGGCGATACATACTATGTTCAGGACGAGTTCGACAACGGCGTCAAATTCCTCTGGAACGGCTCTGATTTCGTGGAGCAACGGATGGCCGAGCCGCACATTCCGTTCATGCCGTTCGGCTCGTTCAAGCTGGAACGTGACGGAGACAAGATCGTGGTCTATCGGGCCTGTCCCGTTTGTCAGCAGTTCCCCGGCAGCAACGGCGGAGCTGGAGTGTGCGGAAACAGCGGAGACAGTGGAGGCGGGGGCGGCTGCAGTAGCGGTAGCTGTGCGCAACCGCAAGGCGCGCCCTCGCCGGCAAGGAAGGCATGGCATACCAAAGAAGCCATGATCTTCGAGCGGCGTACCACCGATAACGACATTTATCATCCGACCGAAATCGTTGCCAGGGACGGCCACTCACTCACAATAGAATACACTGAGGATGACCTGATCGACCATGTCACCATGGCGGACGGCAATACAGTAACCTTCACCTACAACGACGATAATCTCATTTCGCACGTGCAGGACTCGGCAACCGGACGTTCTGCCCACTTCACCTACACCAGTGACAGGAGCCTGGAAGAAGTAACGGATATGGGCGGCCAGACCTTCGGGTTCGAGTTCAAAGGCAGAAACCGTCAGATAAGCGCAATCAAACGTCCCAACTCAGCCGGTGGTTGGGACACCACCACCATTAATCTCAAGCCCGGCTCCTACGCTCGCGTCCAGTATCCTGACGGAAAGAACGCGTACCTGGGTACGCTCAGCGGCATCTACCGCATCGACAATCGAAGCGGCCTGGGCGAGACCCGCCACTACTGGGACTTCGACTACACATGGGGAATCGCAATCGCCGAGAGTGTAGACCCGAAAGGGCGCAGAACTTCCTACACATACTACGACGAACCCTCGCCCGTAAACATCATCGGGAAGCTCAAGACCAAGGTCGATCCCAGCGGCTTGATCACATCATACACCTATGATTCCAGGGGCAATATCGCGACGTTATCCTTTTCCAACGCGTCAGGGCTCATCGAGAAGACGATCAGGGCATACACCTACTTCCCCGGCACCGACAGCCCCAGCAGCGCCACC
>Ga0272442_10011515_pt1 | contig 10776 bp, 10 predicted proteins | sample SSMForm2O_FD_200262 | JGI IMG/M metagenome (GOLD analysis project Ga0272442, IMG submission 200262) | Marine sediment archaeal communities from Little Sippewissett salt marsh, Falmouth, MA, United States - SSM-Form-2O | ecosystem: Environmental > Aquatic > Marine > Wetlands > Sediment ... | reverse complement strand
CAGCTTTTAAGAAGCCAAGAGCTTGCGCATGAACCGAAATATGCTAGAAGATACCTGAAACAGACAGAGTTTCCCTCAACAGAACTTTAGACCACAACAAAATGTGGGAGGTGAAGAAATGACAGAAAAGGGAGAAATGTACGCCTGTAAAATCTGCGGCAACGTGGTGAAAGTCGTCGCATCTGGCGCCGGAGTCCTTGTCTGCTGCGGGCAACCCATGGAACTAGTGGAAGACTAGAAAACGCGTGCATACACAGTTATTAATGCGAGTTCTACCAAAATCTTTTGCTATGAAGCAGTTGCACATCTATTCAGGGGTCACTGATACGGGAGTGGACATTCGTTTTCGTGAAGAATCTTACCCGATAGTGTATCCAACAGCGGTTTGGGAGGCAACACCCAAAGAAACACAAACCGCACTGAAAGACAACCTTGCAGTCGCCACCACCATGCATCTGCCGCTTGTACTCGATTCACCTGGCATAGTTTACCATTCAGGATGCCCATTACTGGAGCCATATTTTGGCCAGAACTTCCTGAAGGACATCCCCTCCTGCACAGAGGTTGACGGCACCAGCACCGACGAGACTGTAAGAAAATTCTTCAACACTGAGTACCAGTTTCTGGACCCAGACATAGCACACCCCTCCCAGCAGCCTGTGGATTCGCCATCCAGCGCCCTTGTTGGAGTCAGCTTCGGAAAGGACAGCCTCCTCACCTATGCAGTGGCAGACGAAATCGATCTTGAACCTGAAATGGTCTACATTGTGGAGCAGAGCATGACATACGAGCAGAAACACAAAACCGAACTGGCACGGCGCTTCAAAAACGAATTTGGTAAACAACTGAACATTCTGAGGCATGAAACAGGAAAGTTCAGGGACTACCCGTATCTGGGGGTGCCCTTCACAGAATTGGGCTGGGGACTTCAGACAACAGAGTATGCGTTGGAGCTGATACCCTTTGCGTACGCACTCAAGGCTAAGTATCTGCTGTTCGGCAACGAGCAAACCGCCGCCTCAACATACATGGACGCTAAGGGCAGATGGACTGTTCATCCCTGCTACGACCAGTCGCATCGCTGGACTGTGCATATTGACCAGATTACGCAGACGTTTTCGGGGCGCTCGGTTCGTACTGGAAGCTTGATTGAGCCGCTTATGGATATGATGATCCAGTACATTTTGGCGCACAGGTACCCGGAGATTGCGAAGTATCAGATGAGCTGCTTCACGGAAACTGAGGCGGGACGAGACTATCACTGGTGCCACAACTGTTCGATTTGCGCTAAGATGTATTTGATGTGTGCTGGAAGCGGAATTGACCCAGCAAAGATTGGATTAAGGGAAAACATGCTAGAGAGAAAATACAAGCGGTTCTTCACCTTGTTTGGCGGAAAATCAATCACAATGACGTATGCTCACACGAAGGTGGGCATGGATGAGCAGCTTTTTGCGTTCTATCTTGCAGCAAAGAAGGGGGCAGAGGGGGGACTGGTTGACGAGTTTAAGGCAAGCCCGCTACTTGAGGAGGCAAAGGACAGGGAGGAGGAGCTGTGGAAAACGTTCTGCACCTTACACACCTCAACATCTGTGCCCAAAGAACTGAGGGACAGCGTGAATTCAATTTATAAAGAGGAACTTGCTTCATTCCAGATTTAACAGAACAAACTCGAAGACGGGGAGCTGATTATATGTTGGATTCATTCTTCAGGCGGGATAATGCCTTATGCGAATAGCGCTAGTTCTGAATACTCGCCGCGCAGAAAATGAATTCGAGGTCGAGTATGACCCTCCTCACACTATCGCACTAATAAAACATGGCATCGAAGCCACTGGACACAAGTACGTCTTTGTTGAGGCTGACGAAAACTTTGCTGAAAACATCAAAAAGGCAAAACCAGACCTTGTCTTCAACAGGGCAGAGGGGCTGAGAGGAGACAGCCGCGAATCGCATGTGCCCGCCATACTTGAAATGCTTGACATACCCTACGTTGGCTCCAACGTGCTGACCACCGCAGTTTGCCTAAACAAGGCATGGGCAAAAAAGGCTCTTCGTTATCACGGCGTATCCACACCAGAATTCTGCGTATGCAAAAACCTTGAAGAGGCAGAGAAAATCAGCGAAGGCTTCCCATACATCCTGAAGCCCAATGAAGAAGGCTCCTCGATAGGAATCACCGAAGAGAACCTGGTACAAGACAAAATACACCTGCACACAAAACTAAAGCAGATGATACAGGACTATCAGCAGCCGATACTGGTTGAACAGTTTATTGAGGGCAGAGAATTCAGCACCGGACTACTAGGGCGAGTGGGCGAAGTCCCGGAGGTTCTTTCGATTCTGGAAATCGATTTCTCCAAGTTCCCTGAGGTAGGCGGCGTACTTGGGCAACGAGCCAAAACTGTCCTAGACTCGCTGGACCACTACATTTGTCCCGCGCAAATCCCGGAAAAACTGAAGAACATGCTTGAACGGCTTTCAGTAGACATCTGGTATGCGTTAGAGGTTAAAGATTTTGCGAGAATCGACTTTCGGATGAACAGTAAGGGGAAACTGTTTTTCTTGGAAATTAATCCGCTGCCGGGCATGGACTTTGACACTGAAGAAAACGATCTCTCTTTCTATCCATACATGGCAATGAAGTCGGGCTACAACTACGATGAGCTTGTACGCAGACTTCTCGAATCTGCATGCAGCCGCTATGGTCTGAAACTATAGAAAAGGTTTAGAACTCAGGTAGGTTCATGAAAGTTCTGGGGAGAAAAGGAAGCTGTGAAGGAAACAGAAACGATACTTCAACCAGAAAAATCTAATCCATTCTGGCGGCAGCTTTTACACGAACTAGCCACGACATTCAAGGGAGAAGTAGAGATAGTTTTTCCAACAGAATGGAACAGACATTACTTCTCTTTGTTTCACGGCATGGAGGAGACGGGCTTCAGGAGGGCGTTACAGTACTCCTTTAAAGAATTAACGAAGAACCTTAAAAAACCCGAACTGGTTTTCTGCTTCATCACAGTGGACGGTGAACCCCAAATTCTTCTTTTTGGCTACGTGATTCCAGACGTAGAGGAGAAATACTTCTACTTGGACACTTTCGCTGTCAGACGCAGAGGCGAAGGCATCGGAGACATTGTCATGGAGTTTCTGATTCGCTGGGCACAAACAAAACAGTATCAGGCAATAGTTTTGGACACCGAACTAAGAGACGAGAAAGGAATTCCTCTACAGCACTTCTACGCAGAACACGGCTTTGAGACAGTATCCGCAACCGAGAGCAACATCACCATGAAACGCATACTATAACAAAAGGCGGTGTTTAGTCGAAGTCCCTGCCAGTCAGGATTGCCACGAATGTTCCTTTCACGATGAACCCGTCTCTGCCAAGACTCTGCATGACAGCGAGGGTGCTGGCGGCTGCGGGAAGAACGCTTAGCCCCTCTTCGGAGCGGATCAGCTTTGAGAACTCCATCATTTTTGTGTCTGAAGCGTATTCTGCGAAGCCTCCAGACTCGTAAATTGCGTCTAGAGCAAGCTGCCCATCGAATGCATGCCAGTTGGTTAGCGGCTCATTGATTTTGCTCTCTTTGATTTCCTCAGGTTTCAAGTCAACTATGGTTTGTTTGTTTTCCTTGAAGGATTTTATGACTGGATTGCCTCTCCGGGTGCTGGTAGCCACCATCTTTGGAACAGTCATAGTTTTACCGGACAGATACAGTTTTTTGAAGCCTGCGTAGATGCCCGCAAGGGTTGTGCCGTTTCCTACAGGACAGAAAATATAGTTGGGAATTCGCCTTAAATCGCGGTAAATCTCAACCGCAATTTCTCCGTAAGCAGCTAAAGACAAATCTGGAACCTCGTTTACTCCAGGATTGGCGTCAAACCAATTGTTCTCTATCGCCTTCTGGCTAGAGTAAGCCACTGCATCCTCATAGTAGCCATCCACAAAGTGGACCTTTGCGCCGAAATTTTCCATACGTTTCAGCCGATCCTTTGGCACTTCATACTTTTTGGGAATGTAGATATTGGAATCCAGATCATAATGGCGTGCAGCGTAGGCGACAGCCACACCAAAGTTGCCGCAGGTTGCGGTTGTGACTCCTTCCAGCCCTGAGGTAACCGTCTGATCAGCAAGTATCATGGCGATGCGGTCTTTCTGGGTTCCAGTAGGATTGCTGCCCTCAAACTTCAGATAAACGCGTTCACATCCCAGAATAGGAGCCAAGTTTCTGGCTTCAAGAAATATTGTGTTGCCGACCATCACTTGCCATGACTGTCGTTTCAGTTTCAGTTGGCGTTCGCGGTTGTCGCTCCAGCCGCTTGGCCGTAAATCTGACAACACAGAGAATGAATTCTTGTAGGTTCCGTTACTTCTGACCTTTGCCATTTTTCTGTTTTGGCACCTCAAATAGAATCTAGGGAATTCTTCGCAATGATTTATGCAGCCGCTATTTTAAATTTACTGTACAGGAGCTGAAAAAAGGCAGATTTGGGGATGTTTTGTGTTCCCCATCACATTTGCGAAGGTTTTTTTACATTCCTGTTCTGTATCTGTCCATTAGTTCCTGTTTTTTGGCTTCGTTCCAACCAGATACTGCTTGATAGTAGCCTGTTACTCTGGACCACCACTCGACTTTGTTGGAGTTGCAGTATGGGCAATGTTCAAAGATGGGTGAGGTGACTTTTCCGCAGTCGCTGCAGACGGTCAAGTCCTTGGTGTAAGCGTAGTAGCCTATGTTGCTCTTCATCGTGATTCTCTTGGTCAACTTATAGAGTGCCTCAGGGTCAGGGGAAGCGTCGCCCAGCCACACATGGAGCATGTTTCCTCCGTTCAGGAGCGGGAAGAACTTCTGCTCAAGGTTTATCCTGTCAAACAAGCCAACGTTAGCCTTCACGTCCACGTGGGTTCCGTTGCTGTAGTAAACGGGAACATCCTTCTTCCTGTTGGCAAGCATAAACTTGGCTTTCTTCGCATCTCCCCGGACAAGCTTCTCCGCATTGTCTCGGTAACGGTCCGTGATGAGGTCAGATATGGCGAATCTCTGCGCCGTGGACTCAGCTGGAGTCCTAGCTAAAGAGAGCTTGAATCCGCTTTCTTTCTCCAGCTCCTTCTTGTATTTCTGCATCTCCAGTATCAACCGGACCATAATCTTGACTGCCTCAGCGTTTTCGTGCAACTGATAGCCAGTGTGGTACTGAGCCATCTCGTTTCCGCCCACAAAACCGAAAGTGAAGCTTAATTGATCAAAGTCCACAGCCTGAGTTCCCTTCTCGCCAGTCCGCGGGTCTAAGGGTCTTTGGGTAGCGAATGGTATTCGTTTGTTTTTGATGGCGAGGTCCATCCACTTCTTTTTGGCTTTGAACACGTCAAGGCCTAAATCTAGGAGTCTGCGGCTTTCCTCGAAGAGTTTCTCGTCGTTTCCGTTGGCGTTGTAAGCAATTCGCGGAAGGTTCAGGCTTGCAACTTGCCAGCTTCCCATGGTGAAGTGTTTTCCGTTGACGAAGTTGAGTTTCTCGTCGAAGTCTGGGCTGTCTTCAGGGGTTTCAACAAAACAGTATGCACAGCATTGGTAACAGGAGACGCCTTTGCCGTAGCCCCTGTAAGCGGGCATCATGTTGTCGAAGTAGGGCAACCCAAACTTGGCTACAACCTTGTGAACTTCAAGCCACACATCATCGTACTCGGGTTTGAAGAACTCTGGGCTCAACGAGTTTTCGAGCTTCGGAAAGTTGAAGGGTTTTCCCCAGTAATCGCCTTTGCCAGCCACGTCGTATAGGGCGCGGAACAGGGTTTGGACTTCGTCCTCGTAGGTTCCGTAAACGTCCGGTCCAACATGTCCATTCATTACGATGGGAACGTTTTTCCACAGGTCAGGAACTCCAGGCTGAACCTGAATGTTGCTGAAAACCAGCTGCCCGCCCCTAGCCACGTAGGCTTGGGTGTACTCGAAGAACATCATCTGCATAAGCTGTTTAACCCGCTCATACGGTAAACCTCGGACGTACGGCGCAAGGAAAACCAGAAAGTTGTAGAATCCCTCGCCGCCCGCAAAGTTTGTCTGCGCAGAAGCCAGTATCTTGGCTGTGTGCAGAATCGCAACCTCAGGATGCTTGGCTGGACCCGCGATGCTTGTTCTTGTGCCGAGCCCGTCAGGCATCAGCCCGTAGTAGAGGAAGTAGCGGAGGTCCCAGTCTTGGCAGAAGGGTCGGGTTCCGAAGTATTCTAGGTCGTGTATGTGGATGTCGCCGGAGAGGTGTGCGTCAGAGATTTTGGGGGGCATCAGCAGCAGGTATTCTTCTCCTGAAACCCAGTCTGCCTTCCTTTTGTGGGCTGTTTCAGGGTTAGGTTGAAGATTCGCGTTTTCTTTTGCCTTGTAGCCCTGCCCCATGTCGATTTTGTAGGCGTCGTAGACCGGTGCGCCTACTCGGGTCAAAATGTTCCTGTAAAGCGCGAACTCAGGCGTCTGTGCAGACTTTGCTAACAGGATGTTGTTCACCAGTTCCCGTATCAGGGGTCCGCTGATGAACTTGAGGTTCAGGTCAAAAATTTTCCTTTCCACCTCAAAGGATACATCTTCAGCCTCTTGCCGGCTCATGGCTCTGGTGTCATAGAATTCTTCTGCCAGTTTTGTTTCAGTTAGGAGCTGCTCCACGATTTCGTTTCGGTCCCAAGGCACCATGAAACCGTCGGTTCCCCTAACCATGGGACGAAGCTTCTGAACAATCTCAGTCATTTACATTGCCTCAAAAATTTTTGAAAAGTCTGGTTTAATCAATCCGTTGTTTTCGAATATCTGGCTGTCTGTGTAGACTACTCCTTCAACTTCTAGGGCTGGCGCAGACATGACAACAAAGTTTCTCATAACTAGGTCAGCCATCACATCGGAGTCATCCAGATTTTTTTCTTCAAAATTTGCGTTTTTGTTCTTTAACCATTTCTTCAGCATGACACATCTGGGGCATCCGCTGGTTGTGTAAACCACCACTCCGTTTTCTGCGGGATGCGCAGGGGTGCTGCCGAAACCTTCTGAAAAGCCCATGAAAATTCCTCTCCTTTTATTGACGAGACTAATGTGTAGAAAAAGTGCACTATTTAATTTTTTAGTCCTAATGGTATAAAATTCTGTATAAGAGTCCAAGCAAATTGACATTTAGCTATCGCGCCCAATTTAGCAGACATAAGCCAAAAACAAAAACAAATGTAACAGCAGTTGCAAAGATGTGTTTTTGTTATATAAAGACGGGGCAAACAGACAGAGCATCTACACACAAAAGACGCATTAGTTAGTTAGATGCGGCTGAAGGACTGGAGCATGTTAACGGACCCGCACACCGGGCACCTCTCCAGTTTGCCGTAAAAGATCTTCTGGCAACTCGCACAGTAGCCAAGGCTCCGATTGAAAACATAGAAGCCAACCCCATAGTTTCCAGCAACCTCCCGCGTCACAGCCAGCAGTTCATCAGGCTTCTGCGATTCATCAGCAAGTGGTATAACAGCTAAGTGACCGCCCGGAGTCAACCTGTGAAATCGCTCCTCAACCCTGAAACGCTCCTTCCAAGAGACGTCTGCGCCCAGCGGCAACGCAACCAAGTCTGTGTAAAACGGCTGCTCTTTGGTGCCCTGAGCGTGAACCTTTGCCCATCCATACCGTTCCGCGTCAAGCTCCGCCAACCGTTTTGCAGCATCGGCGGCGGGAACCATAGCCAAGGATGCCCGAGTCTCAGGCTTCTTCGAGTACCGTTTGATGTCATCACAGAGATAGGAAACTATTTTCTGGGCGAAATCAAGAGTCTCGCCCTCCTGCTTCAGGGGCTTATCGAAGAATGAGTGGATGGTTTCGTTTAAGCCGACGAAGCTGACTAGGCGGGCGGCGTTTTCGATTCTGAAGTACTGGTCACCGTCGGTCTTCTGCATCAGGAATGGCAGCATGTGTTCTCTTTCCCGCTGTTTGATGGTGCGGTATTTCATTTCCAGAGCCCGCAAAGCCATCTCCAAGTGGTCATCTAGGATTCGGAAAAACCCTGTTTCTTTGCCTCCCGCCTCATACATGACTCTAGGCAGGTTAATTATGACGCTGTCCACGCTTCCGGTCTGCAGGGTGTCCAGTTCCCAGTCTTTTTTCCAGTCAGAAGCTAACCTGAACCCTGTTGAAGTGTAGGATGCCGTCTCCTGTTCGGCTGGGCAGAGGTTAGCGAAGTAGGGAAGACCGGTTTCAGCCGCAAGTTTATGGGACTTGAGGAGCAGAGAGGCACATTCAGGGTCTTTGAGGACCTCGGGACGTATTTTCATTATCAAACGGGGGTTAAAAACTGGTTTATGCGTGTCATCTTTGAACATGACATCGAGAAGGTGGGAGGCGAGGCGGCGGCTTTCCTCAACGTAATCTCCGTAGCATCCAACAGTTTTTCCTTCAGGTCCGATGGCTTCAGTCTCTTTCAGAAAGTCGGGGACAACAAATTCTATGCCCAAGGAAGCCCCCACTGAAACTCCGTTTGGAATGGGACAATTCAAGTTGGACACGAAGAGGCGCAGGCTTTCCCTGACGTGTTCTTCTGAAACACCCTGAACATAAGGGGCTAAAAAGATGTTGAAGAAGTCAAGGGTCTGCTCTCCAGAGGCTTCTATAGCAGCAATTTTCAGAACGTTAGAAGCTGTTATCAGCGCAGCTTCAAGGCTTTTAGGCGGAAAATAGGAGGGTTCATGAATGTTCATTTCTCCTCGGCTCAGCCCCTGCTGAAGGAAAAAACGGAGGTCATGCATGAACTGGTCAGGCTTCAAAACCCAAGTGCCGAGATGCTTGAGGTGAAGACCGCCAGAGAGGTGGGCGTCGGCAATGTCACGGGGGAGAACGTTAAGGAGTGTATACTCTTCCATAACCGCATCGGCAGCCGCTTTGTGGATAGCCTCTGCACCATGTAATCTGGTGCCAGTGGAGTCTATCAACTGGTTAACGTCGTGAACTGGAAGCCCCAGCCGCGTGAGTTTGTGGCGATACTCTTCAAGCCCCTTCTCCACAAGGATGGCGTTAACCATTTCCCGTATCAGCGGCGCGGTCAGATACTTTGTTTTGAATTCCAGGAGCCGCTTTTCGGTTTCTCGAGCGATTTTCTGGGCTTGGAACACTGGAACGTTTGCCTCTTTCACCAAGGCTTCAACAATTTTGTTTCTGTCAAACTCTTCCATTGCTAGGCGGGAGGTTCGTACAAAAATCTTTTTTCTTTGAAGGAATTGCTGCTGGATGTCCTCTGTGAAGTTGATGATTGTTTTGCCGAGGTCAGTGAGGCAGTATTCCTTGTTGTCCACATCCGGTTCTATGAGGTCGGCTTTGAGGAGGTATTTCAGGTGGTATGCGAATCTTCCCGCGTCTCTGCTGGGGTTGAGCCTCAGAATCTTCATGAGGTCGGTGTATGATTGCGGTCCCTTCTCTACAAGGGTGAGGAGAAGTTGCATACGCAGGGAGGAGGATGCAGCCTTGAGAACCTTTAGACCCGATTTCCTTCTCCGCCTTGGCATACATAACCCACCAGCATCAGATTATATATTGATTTAGTTTAAAAAATTAAAGTATTCCATGAAGTGCCTGCGTTACACCCAAAAACTTGGTTCCCTGAAAACATGAACAAGCTATAAACTTGATGCATGCACACAACAATCACAGTTTTATGCGAAGAAATCCGATGAGGTTACTGTGTTGTTTGCTGGGGCTCTGGAAATTACATTTGGAGGGATAAAACAGTTGATTCTTCACCACACTGTCGCCGAGTGTGGACATTTTTCGAAGTCGTCTCAGCCCTTCACGTCGACATCTTCATGTTTAGTTTGCTTCACTATATTTAGAAGAGTGGGGTTTGCTGCGGCTCCTGCACGACATTGAATTTGGGGAATAGGAGGGAAAATGAACAAAAACCTCCTAACTTATCTACCATTGCTTCAATTCTGTTTCGTGCTGGAGTCTTTTCAGACTCCATCTTCGGATGTTTTAATCCCATAAAAAAAGGGAGAGGAAAATTGTTGGTTTATTTCTGCTTATTGACTATCAAGTAGACCAGTAAGCCGATGACCACGCCGACTGCAGCAACGCTTTCATAGTCTTTGGGAAGCTGACAAAAAAGGCTTCCAACCATGTGGTGTATCCTGTAGTCGCCGTTACCAGCTTAGCGTCTGACAAATACTGACTTCTCCGGTGTCCGCCCACAACCCCACTGCAAGACGGTCAACGCGGTCAGGGTAGAATCGGTCTAGAGGTAGAGTAACGTACCAATAGGGTATCAGCACCAGCGGTTCATCTCTGGAATGCGGCCATAACTCTGCGGATACAGACTCTTCAACCAAAGTGAAATTGCTTATCACTTCACCGTTTACTGTCCACGAGTAATTCTTTGTGTAATCAATCGCTATGTTTATGGCTTCTTCCTTTGAAATGTTCACTTCTGTGCTGCCCGCCGTGTAAAGAGTCCAGTCGTCGCTGAGTGACTGCAAGAAGCCGTAATTATCAAAGATTAATTCCACTTTTTTTGCTTGGAAGTCGACGTTGTCGGCTGTGTATACAAACTGGATTTTTACTTCGCTTGCTTCGGTTGTGGTCATAAGCTTCACGTTGCCTGAGGTTGTTTCAGAGTTTCCGATTTCATCGACGGTCTCCAGCATGTTTCTCATCACTTCCAAATGTGAGGCTCCAGAATAGGTTTGGTATCTTTCGAGAAGGTCTTTAACTGAATCAAGGATGTTGTTGGGCTGTAATTGTGAGTAGTAGGGGGTGCCTTCATTCACAT
>Ga0272442_10011514_pt1 | contig 10776 bp, 8 predicted proteins | sample SSMForm2O_FD_200262 | JGI IMG/M metagenome (GOLD analysis project Ga0272442, IMG submission 200262) | Marine sediment archaeal communities from Little Sippewissett salt marsh, Falmouth, MA, United States - SSM-Form-2O | ecosystem: Environmental > Aquatic > Marine > Wetlands > Sediment ... | reverse complement strand
CGCCCGACGCGATGGGGCGCCGGCCGTGCGTCGGGTTGTAGTGGTTGAGAGCCGTATTCGGCCCCGTGGAGACATTGACATCGAACGCGAGTCCCTCTGCATCCGACTTGCGGATCAGCATTTCCAGCTCGAGCGCGATCTCCACTTCGTCCATTCCGATTCGCAGGGTCGGGAGAAGCGTCTCGAGTGCGCGATCGGCGATGTGGGCGGCCTCCTTCAGTGCCTGGATCTCGGAAGGAGCTTTACTCGAACGGAGTTCGATCAGCGGATCGCGCTCCGGCGCAAGTTCGAAATCGCCAAGCTTGGAGATCTCCTCGACCCAGTAATGGGCAATTCGGCTGGACGGGAAGACGATGCGCTGGGCTCCCGCATGGCCGAAGGCCTCGGCAGCGCCCTTCAGGTACCACGCCCGCCCTTCCTCAATACGAAGGTTCTCCGTCTCCTGACGCGCTTGCTCCGTGTACCGCGAATCCGTGAGGAGAAGAGCGTCCGAGTCTGTCAACAGCAGAGCGCCCTCGCCCGTGAACCCCGTGAGATAGCGCAGGCTTGCGGCGTCGGAGCCTTCGAGATTGAATGCGAAGTAGGCCGCGTTCTCGATGCGACTCATCAAATCGCGGCGGCGCTGTCCATAGTCGCCCATGTCGTACCACCCTTTCCGCGCGGGGGTCATGCACTTTCGGTGCGCGCCCTGAGACTATACGCGCTGAAAGCCGCTTGTCAACGGAAGTTTCCGCCGCTATAATCCCGCCCATCATGGGTACAATCGCCGATCTTGCACAGAAGATTGAGAGACTCCAAGGCGACCTCGCGGCTCGTCTTTCCGAGGCTTCGGACGCCACTGATATCGACGGGCTGAAGGTCGAGTTCCTCGGTCGAAAGGGGAGCATCACTCTTCTCTTCAAGGAGATCGGCCAAATAGATCCATCCGAGCGTGGCGAGGCCGGCAAGCGACTCAACGAACTCAAGCGACACGCAACGGAGGCCATCGAACAGAAGACCGAAGGCGCGTCCGATGCAGAGCTCAAGCGCAGGCTTTCCGAGGAACGCGTCGATCCGTCTTTGCCCGGCGTTTACCATTCCTACGGGCACCTTCATCCACTGACCAAGGTGCAACGGGAGATCGAGTTCATCTTCATGCGGATGGGCTTTGATGTCGCAACCGGCCCGGAAATCGAGACCGAGCACTACAACTTCGATGCGCTGAACATCCCCGTGGAGCATCCTGCGCGAGCCGACTGGGACACGTTTTACATCGATGACGAGAGACTCCTGCGTCCGCACACGTCGCCGGTGCAAATCCGTGTGATGGAGCAGACGGAGCCGCCAGTTCGGATCATCTGCCCCGGCCGCTGCTATCGGCGCGACACACAGGACGACACGCACTCCCCTGTCTTCCACCAGATCGAGCTGCTCTGGGTCGAGGAGGGGCTCTCGCTGGCACACCTGAAGTACGTGCTTGAGGTCTTCACGCAAGAGTTTTTCGGAGAAGGCTACGACATGCGTTTCTCCGGCGACTACTTCCCATTCACAGAACCGTCCGTGCAAGTCCATATCAAGGCACCCGATGCCGACGATTGGCTGGAGATCATGGGAGCGGGAATGGTCGATCCGGCGGTCTTGACGGCGGTTGGCTACGATGCCGAGCGCTATACGGGCTTCGCGTTCGGCCTCGGCATCGAGCGAATGGCGATGCTTCGCTACGGGATCAAGGATATTCGAGCCTTCTTCACCAACGATCTCCGGCTCATCAAGCAGTTCTAGCGCAAGCGGACTGAGATGCGCGGCGTTCAGTCCACACGCCGAAACAGAAGCGACGCATTCTGACCGCCGAACCCAAACGAATTCGAGATCGCGGTCCGGATGTTGATGTCCACAGGTTGCGGCGTGTAGTCGAGATCGCATTCCGGATCGGGGGTCTCGTAGTTGAGCGTTGCCGGGATGTGCGCGTTCTCCATCGATAAGAGCGTCGCGATGGCTTCGACCCCCCCCGCTGCGCCGAGCAGGTGCCCGACCTGCGACTTGGTCGAGCTGATTCTAAGCCCGGCCGCTGCTTCGCCGAATGCCGCCTTAATCGCCAGAGTCTCGGCCCTGTCGTTGAGCACCGTCGACGTGCCGTGCGCGTTCAAGTAGTCGACATCCGACGGGCTGACTCCCGCATGATCCATCGCGATTCGCATCGCACGGGCGGCACCTGCCCCATCCTCCGCAGGTGCGGTGATGTGCGTCGCGTCCGCGGTCATCCCGAATCCGGCGATCTCTCCGTAGATGTGCGCGCTTCTTGCTGTCGCGTGTTCAAGCGTCTCGAGGAGTACGAAACCGGCTCCTTCCCCCATGACGAAACCGTCGCGATCGCGATCGAAGGGCCGCGACGCTCTGGACGGATCGTCGTTGCGTTTCGACAGCGCCCCGAGACGGCAGAACCCGGCGTACGTGACGCGTAACAGCACTGCCTCCGCCCCGCCGGCTACAGCGCAATCGAGAACTCCGGAAGAGACGAGGGAATACGCGGTCCCGATGGCGTGGCTCCCACTGGCGCAGGCGCTGACGACACCGAAGTTCGCGCCCTGGAGGCCATGCTGGATTGCAATCTCACCCGCGAGTGCATTCGGCATGAGACGTGGCACGAAGAACGGGCTCACGCGCCGCGGGCCCTTCTCGGTCATGGCAGTGAAGTTGTCGACGAACGTCTCCATCCCGCCGATGCCCGTGCCGGCGACGACGCCGAAGCAATCCGGATCGAAGCTCCCTGGCGTAAGCCCAGCGTCGGCGAACGCGAGCGTCGTGGACGCAAGTGCGAATTGCGCCGAGCGGTCGGTACGTCGGATCCTCTTCTGGTCGATGTAGTCCAGGGGATCGAAGTCTGGAATCACCGCACCGATGTGAACCTCGATATCCGAGAGATCGATCAAGTCGCCGACATCTCGTATGCCAGACTTCCCACCGTGAAGCCCCCTCCAGAACGCTTCCTTGCCGGTGCCGATCGGGGTCACAGGGCCGACGCCTGTCACGACGACGCGCCTATCCATGTTGCTCCTTCGCTGCCAGAAGTGCTCGGATGTACGTTGCTTCCCTGCCCGTCCCGTCGTTGGATGCCTCGAGTGAATCGAGTTCAGACTGCAATGCCGCGGGATCGATTTCGTCGATCGACTGTGCGGATTCGACGAGAAGCGTTGCGCCCTCGCTCGTGACGCGGAGCGTCCCTCCACGACTGACGAAGACGTGTTCCTGCTCAGTCTCTTGGATTCTGATCGTCCCGCCCGCGAGGGCAGCGAGCAGCGGCGCATGCCCGTTCATGATGGCGAACTCACCCCGCGGGCTCTGTGCAACCACCAGGGACGCATCTCCGTCATACAACGTGCGATCGGCCGACCGAAGCTGGCAATGCATGACATCCCCTCCAGAATGCTCAGACTATAGAAGCGGCATTGGGAGCGTTCAAGGCAGTCTTTTCACAGTGCCAGTTCGCGATCTTATGCGTCCAGCCCGTCGAGAATCGCGATCGTCTTGCTGGCGCCAATCCGCGTGGCTCCGGCCTCGATCATCGCGAGCGCGGTCTTCGCATCGCGAATGCCGCCCGCGGCCTTGACCCCCATCGCGTCGCCCACCGTCTTGCGCAGAAGCGCGACATCCTCGACCGTTGCGCCACCCGGACCGAACCCGGTCGATGTCTTGACGTAGTGAGCACCCGCGGCCTTGGCAAGGATCGAACCGGCAACCTTCTCCTCGTCGGTAAGGTGTGCCGTCTCGAGGATCACCTTGACGCTGACCGGCTTCGGTGCTGTCTCCGCAGCGTCGCAGACGACACGGATATCCTCTTCAACATACTCGAAGTCGCCGGTCTTGAGCGCGGCGACGTTGATCACCATGTCGATCTCATCGACCCCAACAGCGATGGCCTTCTTCGCTTCGAACGCCTTGACCTCGCTCATCTCCATCCCATGTGGAAAACCGATAACGACGCAAAGCTTCACCGCTGCATCGGCAAGAGACTCGCGCGCAAGTGCGGCATGGCAGGGGCTGACGCAAACAGCGGCAACCTCTTCCCTGACGGCTTCCTGGCAGAGGCGCTCGACGGCCTCGCGCGTCGCCGTCGGCCCCAGCAGCGTGTGGTCGATGTACTTGGCCAGTTCACGACGTTGCATGTTGCCTCCGTTCTTCTGGTCTCATGGCTACCGGCTGCGCCCGAGAACTGCTCCACGGTCCGCGCGCTCCATCAAATGAAAGCTGCGCCCGGCTTCGTGGACGAATCCCACAACAACGTATCCCTTCTCGAATAGCGATTCAAACAGCTCGCGCGTTTCGATCCGCCAAGCCCTTGCGATGTCGAGGCTTGCGTTTCGCAGGACCTCCAGATCCACAGGAACCTCGACCAAGACGTGCCTCTCATCATTGGGATCCGCATATCCTGTCATCACTCGCTGTCCGGATGCATGGACCGTCGTCTGCGTGAGCACCGTCATCTCGTGCAGGCCGAGTCGATAGTGCGGAGGAAGCTGGCCATCGTCACACACGGCAAGGGTTCTCGGCGCATCGGTCCACCACTCGATGATCAGCCTGTCCGTGGCCAGGCCACGATCGACAGGACTATCCACCTCCCCATAGAGATTGCGCACGTAGCCAGTGGCGATGGCGCCAAGCTTGTTGAACGCGATATGCGCTTCGATGCTTCGCAGGGGGTCGATCGTCCACCTCACCACCGAGACTCCCTCATCCCCAGCGACGATGCGTTCCGCCCGACGGAGTGTTTGAGCGACGCCGCTATTGCGCGTGTCCAGCGCCACGCTGAGAAGCACTGTCCAATATGCGGAATGTCCCTCGAATCGGGCGACAAGATCGACAAGCCCTCCTTGGAGAGCCGCAGCCGTCTGGCCCTCTTCGCGCACGCCCAGCAGGAGCCCCCCGCTTCGCTCGATCGCAGAGAGATGTGGAACGTCCCATAGAGAGGGTGATCGCTTACCGAAGATCGACGATTCGAGGTCCGCGAGAGCGCGTAGATCGTCGTGTCCTGACAGCCGACTAGCTGCGTTGGGCATCTCTGCCATTGCCGTTCTTCGTCCGCTTGTCTGCGTACATGCGGCTGTCGACTTCTTCGAGGACAGACTCCAACGTCCGTTCGTCGTTCGGCATACGGGTGTAGATCCCGATACTCAGGCCGAGATTGAGATCTCCGATCCCGGTTCGCGCGGGAATGGTGCCGATCTCCACGCGTAGGCGCGCCGCGACGAGTTCCGCGTTTCCGTGACCGTTCGTCTCAGGCATGAAGACAAGGAACTCATCGCCTCCGTAGCGAATCACGCGATCGGCCGACCGCACGTTTCGCTCAAGCATCCTCGCCACCTCGATGAGAACGTCGTCGCCCTTGAGATGGCCGAGCCGGTTGTTCACCGCGCGGAAGCCGTCGATGTCGATCATCATCAGGGACAAGGGATGGCTGTAGCGATCACTGCGGCCGATCTCCGAGCCGACGATCGAATTGAAGTAGTGGCGGTTGTAGAGGCCGGTCAACGGATCCCGGATCGCCTGCTCCCGCAGGCTCGCCTGTGAAGCGAGGTTTGACAGCGAGATCGCCAGATGATTTGCGACCACCTCGAGAATCTGGCGATCCTCATCATTGAAGAAAGCCTGCTGTGGGCTCTCGACGTTGATCACACCGAGAAGTTCACCACTGGCGAGAACGGGGACCGCGAGTTCGGAGCGTGTTCCCGTGGAGGCTTCGTAGTATCGCGGATCGGTCGAGACGTCTGTGACGATTGCATAACGCTTCTGTTTGGCGACCCAACCGATGACACCATCGTCGTACCGCATGGACCAGCCCATCTCCACGCCGGTTCGCGAGAACGCCCCTCGAATGCCCGCAATCCTGAGCCGCTCGCCGTCCTCTCCCAACAGGATCGCGCTGAACTGCCCCTCGAACTGATTGGCGAGGAAGTCCAATGTCGTCGCGATGACTTGATCCGGGTCTTTCGCGAGCGCGAGATGCTGACCGAAGCCGTAGATCCGGGAGAGTGCTTCGCGGCGACGTTGGCCGGAGATCGCCGTGGCGAGCTGTCCGGCGAGGGTCATCAGGACTTCCAAGTCATGCTCGCCAAACGCAGCAACCTTCTGGCTTGCCACGTTGATTGCTCCCAGTGTTCCCTTCCGCCCTTCGATCGGAACCGAGATATAGGAACGGATCGTCTCTGCAGCTCCAGCGTAGCGATCGTCCTCCGACACGTCCGGGACGACGACGGGCTCGCGATGCTTGATCGCCCAGCGCATGAGTCCCGGTCCTTCGAAATAGGCGTGGCTCCCTTCGTTGAGAACCTCGCTCTCGGCAAAGCCCTCCATTGCGGCGCCCGCCTCCTTGACGAGACGTGTCCCTTCGAGAATCCAGATGGAGCAGGCCTCGTAGTCCATGTCTTCGCGAAGCCTCTGAGCGCCGATCTCGCAGAGCGCCCGGACGCCGTTGGCTTGCAGCAGCTCACGGGCGAATGCGGAGAGTCCGCGCATGTGCTCTTTCTGCTTCTCGACTTGAGCGAGCTTGTAGGTCCGCTCGACAGCGAGTGCCGCGATGTTCGCCAGCGAGGCCACCGGCTCGATCGACGCGACGGTCGGAGCGCTCGGATCGACGGGGTCATCGACTGAGATGCTTCCGATGATGCCCTCCGAGCCGCAAAGCGGGATGAAGAGATAATCATCTGTATGCCAGCCGCTGACCGCGACGGTTCCGGCGATCCCAACGTTCTCCGCCCACGGGATCCTGTCATGCGGGATGTAATAGGCCGACCCCAGGCGATACTCCTCCGAGTAGGCCAATCGGCGCTCCTCCAGCGACATCGGCGACTGCGACAGAAGCGCAGCGCTCTCCTCTTCCGTCAGTCCCGATGTCAGGATTCTGTACACGGCACCCTCGAACGGCACCGGAATCGAGAGGTCGAAGAGTGAAAGCACAGCACGCCTGAACCCCGCGTACTCGGTGATTGTGTCAAGCACGAGCTGAAGGATTCCATCGATGCTTTCCTCTCCAAGGATCACTTCGCCGAGTTCGAGCACGATCCGTTGGAGTCTTGACAGACGCGTCTCGAACGTGATGTCGCGAACGGTTCCTTGCATGCGCAGCCCGTCGGGTGTTTCGACGACGCGAGCCTTAACTTCGCCGATGTAAAGGGCGCCATCCTTTCCTCTGAAGTGATACACGCTCGGCACGGGGGAGATGACACCCTGCTGCCGCTCCTCGATCGCCTTGCGCATCAGTGGCCGCTCGACGGGTGTGAGTAGGTCGAGTTCCTCGGGCCGTTGACCGATTACCTCATCGCGTTCGTAGCCGAGCCGCCGCAGCATAAAGCCGTTGACGTACGAAAGCTTGCCCTCCGCCAGCTCGAAGACCCCGATGGGGGCTTCCTCGATGACCTCCAGTGCCGGAGCTCGGTCTTGTGCGAGACGCTCGAGAGCTACCCGGTGGCTCCGTGTCGTTTCGAGAAGCGGACGCAACGTGTCGGGCGAAAGGTCTTCGGGAACCCATGTTGTCGCACCGGCTTCAAGCGCATCCGCTCCCGCGACAGTGCCCCCATCTGCCATCAATGCGACGATCACGAGATCCGGCTCTGCGGCCGCCCAACGTCCGAGCCCGCTTGCGGCTTCATTCGCATCCTGAGGCACAGCGAAGAGAACGACACGCCAATCGAGAAGGTCAGGTGAGATGGGATCGGATGGAACGATCGTTGGAGTGACTCCGGCTGCTTCGAGCCCTGCTTTGAGTCGCTCAGCCCGGAGCGGATCGTCGCATACCAGCAACACGTTTTCGCGCCACGCTCCGTCCATGTTCTGTTTCATCCGGGTCTCGTCAGTTCACGGATGCTGCCATCCGTACGCGTCCAGTTCGGATGGACCCTCACGATCAGCTCGAGGAAGACCCGTTTCCCGAGCAAGCGCTCGATGTCATAGCGCGCTTCCGTGCCGATTCGCCGGATCATCTGGCCTCCCTTGCCCACGAGAATCCCCTTTTGCGACTCGCGTTCTACGATAAGCTCCGCCCGGATCTCAATCAAACCGTCGTCTCGCTCGTGAAACCATTTCACGCGGACCGCTACGGAGTACGGAACTTCGCGATAGGTCAGCCGGACCGCCTTCTCGCGGATGAGTTCGCTGATCAGGAATTCTTCTTCCACGTCGAACCTGACGTCCGCCGGAAACAGCGGCTCGCCCTCGGGCAGATGTCCGACGAGTGTGTCGATTGTGTCAGAGAGCCCGTCACCACGTGTGGCGGAGATTGGAATGAGTTCCTGGAACCTCCCCGTCGCTTCGTACGCAAGGAGGGTCTCCGCAACGGCAGCCCGGGACGCGCTATCGATCTTGTTGACAAGGAGAAGGATTGGGCCGTCGAAATCGGTGATCCGCTCAAGGGCCTCCCGATCAAGATCGTTGACGCTTCCCCATGGCTCAACGACGTACAGCAGCGCCGTCAACCCCCGCAAGCTTCGATAGGCCTCGCGAAGAAGCTGCCGTCCCAAGCGGTTCGCCGGCCTGTGAAGTCCGGGCGTATCGACGAAGACAATCTGCCACGAGTCCGTCGTCAGTACGCAGCGGATGCGGTTTCGCGTCGTCTGCGGCTTGGACGACGTAATCAAGAGTTTCTCACCAAGCACGGCGTTGAGAAGCGTCGACTTGCCGACGTTCGTCTGCCCGAGAACGCCGACGAATCCGACACGAAACCGACTCTGAGGCGAATCAGTGCGTTCGTTGGCCACCATAGACACAGAGGATACCGAGCTTGCGCGTACCTCGGCAACGCATGGCACGGAGGCCGGAGCGATCTCCTTCGTGAGTCCTTCGGGGGCGAGAGCATCGCATGAAGCCCCGTTGTGGGCCTGTGGGCCCCCGTCTATACTCAGTGCGGGAGAGCTTCGGGAACTACGCATGAAGACGCTGATTACAAACATCGGGCAGCTGGTGACGCCTCAGTCACGGGAGTCTGGCGGGATCGGGCATGAAGCCAACCTGACGATCCTGAAGGACTCAAGCCTCCTTATACAGAACGGCCGTATTGCATCGATCGGCGCCATCAGAACCGAACGCGCCGACGAGACTCTCGACGCGGAAGGAAAGGTCGTTCTGCCAGGGCTCGTCGATCCCGGCTGTCACTTCCGCACGTACTTCGGAACCTCATTGCCAGACGCGACGCGCCAGGAACTCCTCCTCCGAGCTCTGGACTGCGCTACGCAAAGCGGGCTCACGACTGTTGGCGTGAAGTGCCGCGAAAGCTCCAGCGTCTTCGATGAGTTGAGCCTCCTCAAGCACGCGGGTCGCGGCAGTGTGCCGCGGATTGTTGCGTCTCTCCTCTGTTCGCCCGATCGCAAAGACGAAAAGGCAGCAGAGAGTCACCTCTCATCCATGATCGGACGTGCCATCCCCACGGTTCGAACGCGTCGATTGGCGCAGTTCTGCGACGTCGTCCTGGGCGATGCAGGCTGCTCAATCGCAGAAGGAAGGGCGATTCTCCGTGCGGCGCGCGGCGCCGGGCTTCAGCTAAAGGTCAGCGCCGATGGCGGAGGCGTCGATGAGGCGCTTCGACTGGCCGCGGAGCTGGATGTGACGTCGGTCGACTTCTGCGCCACTCCCGCAGCGCCGAGTATCGAGCGGCTGCAATCCGTCGATGTCGTTCCCGTCGTGCTACCGGCGAGGCCCTTCGTCGATGGATCGCCGCAGCCCGACATTCGCCCCATGCTCGAACACGGTCTCTCGGTGGCCCTCGGGACCGATCAGGGCCACTCGACGCCCAGCGTCTCCTCCATTTGGATGCTCATCGCCTTGGCCCTCACGCAGCTTCGGATGACTCTCGACGAGGCGCTCACCGCGTGCACATACAGCAGTGCTCGAGCACTGGGCCTCGGCAGCGAGATCGGCACACTCGAAATCGGCAAGAAGGCCGATCTCATGATCCTCGATATCGACGATCACCGACGGCTACTCGACGAACTCGGAAGGAATCCCGTACGAGTAACGATGGTCGACGGACGGGTCGTTCACGAGTTATGAAACGGCGCATCGAAGCGTACGCCAAGCTAAACGTGGCCCTGCGCGTGATTCGGCGTCGCGACGACGGATTCCACGAGATCGATTCGCTCGTGCAGACCATCGACCTTTGTGACGTGATCAGGATCGAGCGGGCGGAACATCCGCTCGAAGTCCGCAATACCGCTGCCATCGAGGGACGGGATCTGGCGGAGGTGGCCGCCCGCCGACTGCTCGCAGCCAAGGGGACCAATCCGAGTTTCAGAATCCTGATCGAGAAGCGAATCCCAATCGGAGCGGGGCTCGGCGGCGGTTCATCCGATGCCGCAACGGTTCTGAATGTGCTCGATGTGATGACGCCGCCAAGTATCGGGCCAAACGCACTGCGCGAGATCGCAGCGGAGATCGGCTCGGACGTCAGCCTGTTCCTCGAAGGAGGACTACAGCGAATTCGTGGGCGCGGCGAGTGGACGGGCCCCGTTGCATCCGATAGAGAAGAGCACTACGTGGTCATCGTCCCGCCGGTGCATTGCGCGACGGGGCCGGTCTACGCCGCATGGAAGCCGGCCGAGCGCAACGCGTCAGCAAGCCTCGTTCGCGGCGAGAACGATCTCCTGACCGCGGCGATCTCCCTGTACCCGGAGTTGGCGCCATACCGAGATGCCGCGCAGGCGCTTTCCGCGGCATACTGGGGCATGAGCGGCAGTGGGTCGAGCTTCTATGCGGCGTTCAAGGAGGGAAGCGCCGCGCTTGCTGCGGCGACGTACGTGGCGGAATCCCTGCCGT
>Ga0272442_10011512_pt1 | contig 10778 bp, 7 predicted proteins | sample SSMForm2O_FD_200262 | JGI IMG/M metagenome (GOLD analysis project Ga0272442, IMG submission 200262) | Marine sediment archaeal communities from Little Sippewissett salt marsh, Falmouth, MA, United States - SSM-Form-2O | ecosystem: Environmental > Aquatic > Marine > Wetlands > Sediment ... | reverse complement strand
TACTCGGACGGCGCCGGCGAAGTCGCGCTCGGCGATGCGCTTGATGAACTCGGGGATGTCTATCTCGACGGGGCAGCCGGCGACGCAGGGCTTCTTTGGGCAGCCCAGGCATCGCTGCGCCTCGGCGACGGCCTCGTCCTCCGTGTAGCCGTAGGGCACCTCGCGGAAGTTGTGTCTGCGCTGCTCGGGCGGTTGCTCGCGCATGGGGGTCTTTGTCTTGGCACGCTCAGCCACGGGCGGAGTTCCCCTTGCGGCCTTCATCCAGTGAGTCGAGTGCTCGGCAGCGCTCGACCGACTCCTTCTCCTCGTCGAGGTACGTGCGCTGGCGCTGCATGAGCAGGTCGAAGTCGACGAGGTGGCCGTCGAACTCGGGTCCGTCGACGCATGCGAACTTGGTCTCTCCGCCGACGGAGACGCGGCAGCCGCCGCACATGCCGGTGCCGTCTACCATTATCGGGTTGAGGCTGACTACTGTCGGTATCTCGAACTCGCGCGTGAGGTCGCAGACGGCCTTCATCATGACGACGGGGCCGGCCGCGACGACGAGGTCGATATTGCGCCCCTCCTCGATAAGGCGCGACAGCTCGTCCGTGCCGAAGCCCTTTACCCCCTTGGAGCCGTCGTCGGTGGTTACGAGGACCTCCTCGGCGATGGCTGCCATCTCGTCTTCCATCAGCAGCAGGTCGGCCGTGCGCGCACCGAGTATGGCGATGACGGTGTTGCCGGCCCGGGCCATGCCCTTGGCTATGGCGTGGAGGGGTGCTATGCCGACGCCGCCGCCGATGCAGACGACCGTCCCGAAGTTCTCGAGGTGGGTGGGGCTTCCCAGGGGCCCGGCGACGTCGTCGAGCTCCCCGCCCTCCTCGAGTATGCCCAGCAGCTTGGTCGAGAGGCCTATCTTTTTGAAGATTATGGTGATGGTGCCGTCGGGGGCGGAGGAGTCGGCGATTGTGAGGGGTATGCGCTCGCCGCCCTCGCCGTGTCGGACTATGACGAACTGGCCGGGCGCGCATGCCCTGGCGATGTCCGGGCAGTCGAGGACGAAGAGTGTGTCCTCGTCGGAAAGCTCTCTCTTCTGCAGTATCCGCGGCATTGTCTCTCCCGTGGCCCGTGAGTTGAAGCGGTAGTATATGTGGGTGCGGGACAGAGCGTCAAGCCCGGCGTTGACCGGGCGGGCGGCGCGCGCGTATTATGGCCTGTGCCCCGCCTGCAATCCGCTTGCGCCGAAGGGAGCCACGCCATATGCGACGTCTGTGTGTCCTTGTACCGCCGGTGCTTTGTCTGGCTTTAGGATGCGCCGGCGTGTCGGTCGGTGGCGGGGGCGGGGTGGGCGGCCGGTACCGCTTCCGGCACAGCGAGTGGGATGCGGTTCTGCGGCGCCACGTCCGTGACGTCCTGGTCGACTACGCGGCGCTCTCGCGCGATCCGGGCTTTTGCGCCTACATCGAATCGCTCGCCTCGGCCCGCCCGGAGGATCTGGCTTCTCCGCAGGAGAAGTCGGCCTTCTGGATAAACGCGTACAACGCCATGATGGTGAAGGCCGTTGTTGAGAACTGGCCGGTGGACGACGTGCGCGACGTGTCGCTGCTGCCCTACGGCGTGTTCCGGCTGTATCGGATGGAGGTGGGCGGTCGGCGGTATACGCTCAGTGGGATAGAGCACGGCGTATTGCGCAAGCGTTTTCCGGACGCGCGGTTGGCGTTTGTCCTGTGCCGTGGTGCGCGTGGTGGGCCGCCGCTGCGCGGGGTGGCCTACTCGGCGGCCGTGCTCGGCCGGCAGATGGACGAGGCCGCGGGCAGCTTCATAAACGACCCCGCCGTTGTCCGGCTCGACGAGCAAGGCGTCCTGCATCTCTCCCGTGTCTTCGCTTGGCACGCCGACGAACTGGCGCGGGAGGCCGGCTCGGTGGCGGAGTACGTCGCCGCGTACCTGCCGCGCGGGCCGCTCCGCGATGCCGCGCTCCGTCCCGGGGTCACCATCCGCTACACGCCCTACGACTGGTCCGTCAACAGCGCGGACTGAGGGCGCGCTTCCACCTCTGTGGGTGTCGGCCCTCCCGCGTTGTCGGCCGGGGGGGGTGCCGCCTCTACTCGTCCGTTCCCTCGATAAGTTTGCGGAAGGCCGGCATATCGCGCATGGCGTCGAGGTCGGTGTCCTCGGCGGCGGACTCGGCCATGTCCGGGTCGAGTGCGATGGCCTCTTCGAGCCGGGCCAATGCCTCGTCGTAGCGGCCCAGCCTCGCCAGGTCGCAGGCGACGTTGTACCGCGCGTCGGCGGACTCGGGCGCCAGTTCGACCATGCGTTCGTCCACGCGGAGGGCGCCCTCGATGTCTCCCATCTCGGACAGGCAGTCGGCGAGGTGCCAGAGGAAGTCGGCGTTTTGTGGATCGAGCTCGGTTGCCCGCTGCAGGTGCGTCAAGGCCTCGTCGAGCCTTCCGCCGAAGTAGAGCGTGCGTCCGAGCGCGTCATGTGCGGCCGCAAAGCCCGGGTCTATGGTCACCGCCTCGCGCAGCAGCTCCTCGGCCACCTCGTAGCGGTCGTGGACCATGGCGGACACGCCGCGCACGTAGAGGTTGTGCAGGCGTGCGCCTGCGTCGGCTTCATCGGCCGTTGCCGCCTCGAGGATATCCGGGAGCCCGGGCAGCGATTCGAAGTCCGCCTCGGCGGCGGCGGGGACGGCCAGGCGCGCGTCCAGGCCGACGGCATCGGCAAGCGCGGCCTCGGCGTCCTCGACTTTGCCCTGCAGGGCGAGGGCGCGCGCGAGGTTGTAGTAGACCAATGCGGCGTCGGGGTCCAACTCGCTGAGAACGCGGAGCGACGCCTCCGCCTCGGCCAGCAGGGCGTCCCGGCCCGAGCGCCGGTAGAGCGTGAACGCCGCCCCGACGAGTGTCGCGTGCGCCGGGAGCGACTCGGGTTGGCGTTCGATAACATACCTGGTGTGGTCGAGGGCCTCGTCGAGGGCGTCGTCGTCGTCGCGCGAGCCGCCGAAGCTGAGAAGCGCCTGCGACAGCGCCAATCTGGCCGAGAGGAACTCGGGGTCGAGCTCGACGGCGGCGCGCAGTTGCCCGATGCCGTCCTCGAGTCGTCCGGCCTCCATGTAGGCCATGCCCAGCCGCGCGTGCGCACCGGCGTCGTCCGGATGATCGGCGGCGTAGTCCTCGGCTTCCGACAGTCCGCCCGGGCCGGTGGGGCCTAGGGCGGCGCCCTCGCCGCGCGCCTGCCTCTCTATCCGCTCCATAAGTGAGCGGGCAAGGTCCTCGGCCGATGAGGGCGGCGCGTACTCGCGTCCTATCAACTCCGCGAAGCGCGGCAGTTCGGCCAAGGGCAGGAGGTCGGGGTCCGCCCTGGCGTGCGCGGCCAGCGACGGGTCCATCGACAGCGCCTTCTTGAGGTACTGCAGCGCCTCGTCGCTTTTGCCGCCGAGCGAGAGCGCGCACGCCGTGTTGTAGACGGCTTCGAGGTGGTCGGGCTCGCGCGAGAGTGTTTGGGCCCAGGCGGCGACGGCCTCGTCGTAGCGACCGCAGAGGTGGTGTGCGAGGCCGAGTCGGTTCCAGGCGTCGGCGGATTCGGGTGCGAGCTCGACGGCGCGCGCGGCCGCCTCCGTTGCCTCCTCGCATCTATCCAGTTGCAGCAGCAGCGCGGCGTGCGTCCCCGCTACGTCGGCGTCGTCATCCCGCACGCTTCGCAGCCTCGCCAGTTCGTCGGCCGCCCCGGCGAGGTCGCCCACGGCCATGAGCGACTCCACCCCGGCCAGCTCCTCGTCGGTCGGGGTGGTTTGTGAATCACCCTCGACCTCGTCGGCCTGTGGCGCCTGCATGAGCAGTGAGCCGAAGCGCGGGTCGTCGCGTAGGGGATCGAGGTCGGCGTCGCGTTGCGCCCGGCCGACGAGCTCGGGGTCCAGTCGCAGGGCCTGGGCCAGGCTCGAGAGCGCCGCGTCGGCCTCACCGGCCAATGCCTGGTAGCAGGCGAGGTTATACCAGGCGAGCGGGTTGTCCGCGCCGAGCCCGGCGGCCCGCAGTCCCGCGCTCTCCGCTTTCGCGTAGTCGCCGTTCTTGTAGTAGGCGTGCGCGAGCTCCATCCACGCCTGGGGGTTGGAGGGGTGGCGCTCGGTTCGCTCCAGCAGGCGGGCCAGCCCCGTGCCCTCGCCTTCCGCGTCGTATTCCGCGCCCTCCTCCGCTGCTGGAGCGGATTCCCGTACCTCCGTTATGTGTGGCGGCAGACCGTGCAGCTCCGCGTAGTAAGAGAGGCCGGCGCAGACGGCCACAACCGTGCCGGCCACCGCCGCACCCAGCGCCGCAACCACCCACAATCTCGCGAACATGCCAAGGCCCTCCACATCTACTACTCTGGGTGAGAGAAAGAAGCACCGCGATGTTATGCCAGCGCGTTCGTCTCTGTCAACACGAGCGCTGCGGGCCCCCGCGTCCGTGTGCACGCGTGTGGACACTGTCCACATAACTGGACATACTGCGGTCCCGCTGAAAGGCTGCGTGTTCCACGGTGTTGCGAAGAACTAATCATGTGAATATGAGGTCAGACGTCCAGGAATCTGGACATCACATCGGGGTGCCCGTTGAGCGCGTCCGCCGCCGGCCGCGCCTAGCGCGCGTCTGCCCCTGAGATATGGTCGGTGCTTTCCGCCAATCGCAACCTATGCCCTTCCTTTCCCCCGCTATGGCACGGAAGTTGCACACCTGAAAACGGAGGGCCCGTCACGGGCATGGACCGCGCCTGGAAACCGCGCCGTGACGGAGCGAGACGGAAAAACGGTTAACCTCCCTCTTGACAGGCTGTAGTGGCTCGCTCTAAACTCGCCCCTAGATAGTGGGGACGTGCCTGTCGAGGCGTCCGAGGCGGTCTGTTTGCGCCTTCGGCCAGCTTGCGTTTTGAAAGGGGGAGGCCGTGCGGATCATTGCGGTTGCCAACCAGAAGGGTGGCTGTGGGAAGACAACCACAACCATCAACCTCGCGGCGGCGCTGGCCGAGCGAAGGTATCGAGTGTTGGTTGTCGATATGGATCCCCAGGGTCACTCTACCGTGGGGTTGGGGATACGGGCGAGCGACAGGTCGGCAACGGTCTATCATCTGTTGACGGAGAGGCCCGGTGTGCGGGTGGCGCTGGCCGACGCGGTTGCGACCGTGTCGCCGGGCCTGGACCTGGTGCCGGCCGACATACAACTGGCGGCCATCGAGCAGGAGCTGTCCGGAGCAGCGGCGCGGGAGAACCGGCTGCGAGATTGCCTCCGCGGCCACGCCGACAGCTACGACTTCTGCCTCATCGACTGCGGCCCGAGCGTGGGGCTTCTGACGTTCAACGCTTTGCGCGCGGCCGACGAGGTGTTGGTGCCGATTGAGCCCAGCTTCTTCTCGATACACGGGCTGGGCAAGTTGTCCGAGACGATAGAGCTGCTTCGGAGGAAGCTCGGGCAGAAGCTCCGCGTGCGTGCTCTGGCGACCATGGTAGACAGGCGGACCGTGCTTGCCAGGGAGGTGCTCGACGAAATAGAGTCGCACTTCGGCGACAGGGTGTGCAGGACGGTCATTCGCAGCAACGTGAAGCTTCGGGAGGCCGTCGGGTACGGCGTGCCGATTACGGTTTACGACACGTCATCGACGGGCTATCGCGATTACAGGGCGCTGGCGCGCGAGGTATCCGAGGGCGTTCGACCCGGCACGCGCAAGCGGGTGGAAGCGGCGGCGAAGGCCATCGCGCACGCGAAGGAAATAGAGATTCACCTGCCGGCGCGCGAGCCGGCGGCGGCGCGAGCCGCCGAGGTGCCGGGGCTCGAGGATCGAATGCGCGGCGCCGCGGTCCCGCAGCAGCAGAGCGGGCCGGAGAAACCCGAGGAGTCTCGGGTTTCGGAGGAGATGAGAGCGCCCGAGAGGGCGGAGGGCGCGCAGGGGCCCGAGGGGGCGCAGGAAGAGGAGCCGGAGGGCGTTTTGGCCCAGGCGGGCCGGCCCGTCAGCGGCGAGGCGGCCGCGACGGTACTCTTCATGTACAGCGGACCCGCCGCCGACGTCAGACTGGCGGGTGATTTCAACCGCTGGAGCGCCCAAGACGCGCCGCAGCTTCAGGGTGGTGAGGACGGCGTGTGGCGAAAGGTACTGAACCTTCCGCCCGGTCGTTACGAATACAAGTTCATTGTCGACGGTACGTGGGTCGAGGACCCGGACAACCCGGAAGCCGTGCCCACACCGTACGGCGGCGTGAACTCCGTGATCGAGATAAAGCCGTAAGGCTTTGCGAAACGGTCCGGGGCTGTTCAGGCCGCCGGGCCGGTGTGAAAGCAGGCGGTGGGGCGACAACGCCGCAGGGCGGCACCAGGGCGGGGCGGCAGCAGAGACGGGGCGACAGTGGGGCGGGGTGCCGGCAGAGCGGGGTGACGGCTCGGTGAGACGGTGGGCGGTCACGCCCGGCCGCACGAAGCCATAGCCCCAGGCGCCGGCACAGGTGGCACGCCCGTACTGTCGGCAACGCACTGCCCGCCGCAGACGCCCACCCAGGCTTCCGCGACGGGTCCGAACGACACGGCCGCGTGGGAGCCTTTTGCATATGCCCCAAGAACGAAGACTGGGACGCGGACTCTCTGACGTCTCGAACCTGTTCCTCTCGGAGGATGAGGGCGAGGGACGGGAGAGCCGCGAGCAGGTCGGCGAGTCTGACGTCGGGCACGCCGGTGGCGCCGATGACGTCCGTGTCCTTGGCGTTGCCTGTGCCGCAGAGGGCATTCAGAAGTCCTTCCTCACCATCAACCTCGCTCTTGAGTTGGCCAAGCTCGACCGCCGCGTCGTCATCATCGACGCCGACCCGTCGGCCCCCAGCGTGGGCTTTCTCATGGGCGTGCCCGCCGGCCGCGTCTTCGACAGGCTCGAACACTCCGACGGCTCCGTCGGCGGCCGCTGCCTGGAAGGCCCGCTCGGCGTCCGCGTCGTCCTCATGGGTGACGACCCCACGCGCATCGCGACGCTGGCGAGCGAGGGTCTCATCCGGGAGGCGCGCGGCGTCGCCGAGGACGTCGCCGTCGTCATAATCAACGCGCCCCCCGTCCACCGCGGCGCAGCCTGCGGCTCATGGCGGCTCTGCACGCACCTCCTCGTCCTCACGCCGCCGGAGATACCCGGCATGATGGACGCGTACCTGCTCCTCAAGGCCGCGGCGTTGTCCAGGCACGACCTTGCCATCGGCACGGTCGTCACCGGCGCCGGCACCGCCGTCGAGGGCAGGGCGATCTACGAGAAAATGGCCTCCGTGGCCAAGAGACACCTGGGCCTCTCCCTCATCAATTACGGCTTCGTATTCGACGACGTTAGGGTCTACGAGTCCGTATGGAGGCAGGAGCCCGTCGCACTTTCTTACACCGAGTCCACGTCGGCCCGGTGCATCAAGGAAATAGCCGAGGCGCTTGTGGGGGCGTCCTCGGAAACCGCCGGACCCAGTTGGGAGGACGAAGACACCGACGCCGGCGCGATGGAGACGCAGCAATGACGCTTCTCTTCAGGCGTGAAACGCTTCGCGACGAATTACAGCTCGAGCGCCTTGTCATCGAGAACGTGGACGCTCTCGAGCCGGATCTGGCGCAACTGTCTGGCAGGCTCCCCACCGAGGCCGGCGCGATATCGGCTCTCTGCAGCGGCTCGGATGGAAAGCTGTGGATAGTCATCGTCGCCCTCGAGTCCGACGACGGGCTGCTCGCACGGGCCCTGGCGGCGTCGGCCTGGGCGAAACGGACCCTTCCGGCTGTCTCCGCCATCGCGGGCGGCGAGGACCTGACGTCCACCTCGGGCGTGCGCGTCGCCGTTGTATCGGCGGCGTACTCGCAGGCGATGCTGGCCGCGGTCGAGGCCCTTAGCGCTCCATCCGTGTACCTCTACGAGTACCGGTACATGCGAGCGGGTGACGTGGTGGGCATGACGATAGAGCGCGTGGAGGGCGGCGGCAGGCCGGCGGAGGTCCGCCCGGCGCCGTCCCAACCTCCGCCCGCGCAGAGGCCGCCGCAGCGTCCTAAGCCGGCTCCGCCGACGCGCGCGCCGGTGGCGCCCGGCCCCGCACTGAGGGAGACGACGTCGCCGGCGGCCCGGGTGGAGGAGGCGCCGCGGCCCCCCTCCGAGCCGCCCGCCGTGTCCGAGGCCGCGCCGCTCGAAGAGCCCGCGCCGGCTCCCGCTGCGCCCCCCGTAGAAGCTGCCGCCGAGCCGGCCGCGCCCATCGCTCGTCCAGTCACCATCGAGCCTGAGCCCATGGAGGAGCGCGCCCCCGAGCCCGCCCCGGAGCCCGCCCCGGCGCCTAGGCCGGCTCCCCCTCGCGCCGAGGCCGCTCCGGCACTCGCCCCGGCCGCCGCCCCGCCGTCCGAACCCGCCCCGCAGCACGACTCCGCCCGCCCGCTCATCGAGCTCACCGACGAGGAGGTGGGCGAGTTCATGGAGTTCGCCGACCAGCTCCGCGCCCTCTCGCGCTCCCGTCCCACCTACCTCCGCTGAGCCTTGGGGGGGTGGGCCGTCGTCTGCGCGCCCCGACGCCGCACCGCAAGCCCCGAATCGGCCCCGCATCTTTGATGGATCACGCCCCTTGATGTAGAATGTCGGTCCCGCGCGGGGCCGAGGCCCTCTTGCCCGCCCGCGCAGCCCGCCGCAGCCCGGAAAGGTGTCCTCTGTCATGAGCAAGGTCTACTACCTCCCGGTGAGCGTCAGTCGTCTCGACCGCGAGGTGTCGCTCCCGGCGCGTTTCGAGAAGCTGCTGCGCAAGCTCCGCCTGGATCGCTTCTGCGAAGGCAAGCGTGTCGCCATCAAGATGCACCTTGGCGGGGAATACACTTACACGCTTGTGCACCCGGCTTTCGTCTCTCGCGTGGTCGCCGCCGTAAAGGACGCGGGCGGGCGCCCGTTCGTCACCGATCACAACCCGCCGCGCGCGGCCAACGGCTACACCGAGGAGACGCTCGGCTGCCCGATAGTCCATACCACGGGCGGGCGGGACAAGTACTTCTATTCGGTCCCCGTCGACTTCCCCGGCATGGACTCTGTGGAGGTCGCCGGCTACATCCACGACTCCGACGCCCTCATCACGCTCAACCACGCCAAGGGGCACGGTCACTGCGCCTTCGGCGGCGCCATCAAGAACCTGGCGATGGGGGCGGTCACGGCGCGCACGCGCGGCGCCATCCACCACACCTTCGCCCGCGAGACGTACTGGGACGAAGACCTCTGCACCCACTGCGGGGCCTGTGTCGAGAACTGTCGCGGCAACGCCATCCGCTTCACGAAGAAGGGCCGTCTCTTCATCGAGTTCCACGACTGCAACTACTGCATGCGCTGCGTGGCCATCTGCCCGTCCGGGGCGCTGACGGTCAACGGCGAGAACTACCTCCTCTTCCAGCAGGCCATGGCGCTGGCGGCGCGCACGGTCCTTTCTTCCTTCAAACGCGGCTCGACCCTCCACATCAACTTCATGCTCGAGATGACCTCTCTCTGCGACTGCTTCGGCTTCTCTTTCGCACCGTGCTTCCCGGACGTCGGCATAGCCGCCTCGAAGGACATCGTCGCCGTCGAGCAGGCGACGCTGGACATGATGGCGGATCTCCCGGTCATACCGGGCATGTTGCCCGAGGGCATCCACATGCGCGGAAAGGGCGAGCATGTCTTGCAGAGGATGTGGGGCAAGGACCCGTACGTTCAGGTGAGGGCCGCCGAGGAGATAAGGATGGGCGGTAGCGATTACGCGATAGAGGAGATGGCTTAGGGTTTGGGCGTGTAGTCGAGGGCGAGCATGACGGCGGAGTTGTCCGCGGAGGGGTCGAGCGCGCCTGCGCCGTGCCATAGCGTGACGTGCGAGGCCGAGAACGTGCCCACCTCATGCGTGGTGGGGTCGATGGGGATCCAGCCGGCCTTATCGCCGCAGTAGGCCTCTGCCCAGTTGTGCTGGCCGAAGCGGCCGTCGGCGAAGAGGAGGCCGCCGGCGAGCCGTGCGGGCACGCCCGCCGCCCGGCACAGCCCTACGAGCAGGAGAGCCTGCGGGCCGCAGTCGCCCTCGCCGCTCCGCAGGCAGTCCAGGGCGGAGCCGCCCGTGAGGGCGTAGCGCGTGTTTCTGCTGACGTGCCGGGCGGCGGCCGAGGCGACGTCCCACGCGGTCCTCGCTCCCTCGGCCAGCTCGACCGCCGCGGCCCTCATTTCCTCGTGGTCGCTCTCGACCCGCCACGAGGGCAGCAGGAATCCCTGCACGTCTTCCGGCGCGCCGCGGATGGGGTAGGGGGCTGAGTCCTCACCCGCATAGACGCTCCGCTCGATTGTGAAGACGCCCTCCACGGTTCTGAGCATGGGCGCGCGGCCCTCCTTCAGCTCGCCGCGGAAGCTCTGGCCGCGCGCGTGCGTCGCCGGCTCGGTCCATATGCCGCGGCCCCCTTCCGATTCCTCGTCTATGACCTTTATCCCGCAGCGAAGCTCCACGCGCATGGCGGCGAGGGTCGTGTGGTCGGCAAAGCCGGGGGCGATGAAGAGGTCCGAGACGAGGTCCGCCGTCATCGCCTCGACGGACACGGGCGCTGCGCCCTCTTCGGGTGCGCCCTCTTCACCCGCGCCCTTTTCACCCGCGCCCTCTTCCTCTTCTATGACCGCATAGCTGCGCTGGCCGGGCACGTCGAGTTTGAGCAGCCTCGGGCCGTCCTCCTCGGCCCAGAGGAACATCTCGAGCCCGGTGTCCGCGAGGCAGCGGATCTTGATGGCCGTGCGGGTCCCGGATGGCAGCTCCAGCGCCTCGGGCCCGACGACCGTGCACGACAGGCCGAACG
>Ga0272442_10011510_pt1 | contig 10779 bp, 7 predicted proteins | sample SSMForm2O_FD_200262 | JGI IMG/M metagenome (GOLD analysis project Ga0272442, IMG submission 200262) | Marine sediment archaeal communities from Little Sippewissett salt marsh, Falmouth, MA, United States - SSM-Form-2O | ecosystem: Environmental > Aquatic > Marine > Wetlands > Sediment ... | reverse complement strand
ACAGCCTGCCGCAGGAGGAGGCGATTCTACTGGCGCGCTACATGGTGGCGCGTTACGGCGGCCATCACGTGGTCTGGATCCTGGGCGGCGACGGCCGCTACCTGGCACCCTATGAGGAGCGCTGGAAAACGATCGGCCGTAGCGTGTTCGGCGAGTCCCATCCCAATCTGGTGGCGCAGCACCCGCACGGCCGCTCCTGGATCGGCACGGCGTACCGGGACGAGGAGTGGCTCGACATCGTCGGCTACCAATCGAGCCACAGCAAGGCGCAGCCGACTGTAGACTGGATCACCAGGGGACCTATTGCCGGGGAATGGAAACGGCTTCCACCCAAACCGATCATCAATCTGGAGCCGTGCTACGAGGAGATCCGTTTCATCATCACGGCGGCCGACGTGCGTAACGCCTGTTACTGGAGCCTGCTGGCCGCGCCGATCTCCGGGATCACCTACGGCGCCAACGGAATCTGGCCGTGGCTGCACGAGGGGGAACCCATTCTCAACCACCGCCACGAACCCGGAACCAGTCCATGGCACGTCTGCATCGACTTTCCGGGCTCGGTCCAGGTCGGCCATCTGGCTTCATTTTTCAGATCGCTGCCCTGGTGGCAATTCCGGCCCGCGCCGGAACTGCTGGCCGAGCAGCCGGGAGACTCGGTGTACAACCGCTTTATCTCGGTCGCGCGCACCCCCGACCGCGGCATGATCCTGGTCTACACTCCGGTTTCGCAGAAAATCGTATTGTACGATCCCGGTGCAACATTCAACCGCGGTGAATGGTTCGATCCCGTGAGCGCCGAACGGCGGAAAGCTGAATTGAACCGGGTTGGAAAGGTCATCGTTATGGTACCCGAATCGGATCACGACATGGTGCTGCTGCTGTCGGCCGGACCGTGATCCCTGCGACAGAAATGGATGGAGGGCGGGCTGAGCGCTGCGGAGCTTTTGAATCCGGCCTATCGGCTTGTGAACGGAACGACCTGAATCATCATTTTCAGGAGGAATATCATGGCAGCATCCACACTTGGCGTCATCATCGGCAACCGTGATTTTTTCCCGGACCATCTGGTCACCGAGGCCCGGAACGAGCTGCTCGAACTGTTCAAATCGCTTCAGGTCGAAGCCGTTCTGCTCGGCGAGCAGGACACGCCGCGCGGGGCTGTCGAGACCTGGGACCATGCGAAAAAATGCGCCAATCTTTTCAAGTCCGAGGCGGAACGGATCGAGGGGATTTTGGTGGTACTGCCCAATTTCGGCGACGAAAAGGGTGTCCTTGACTCAATAGAGCTCTCCGGTCTCGACGTCCCGATACTCATACAGGCCTATCCGGACGACCTCGATGCGTTTGATGCGGCGAACCGGCGCGACGCATTTTGCGGAAAAATTTCGGTATGCAATAACCTGAAACAGTACGGTCACCCCTTTTCCCTGACCCGGCAGCACACCGTTCGGATCAATGCGGAGTCATTCACAGCGGACCTGAAACAGTTTCTCGCGGTCTGTCGCGTGGTACGCGGCCTCAGGGGCGCCCGGCTGGGAGCGATCGGCGCCCGGCCCAATGCCTTTAACACCGTGCGCTACAGTGAAAAACTGCTGCAGGCCAGCGGAATCAGCGTCTGCACCATAGATCTCTCCGAAATACACGGCGAAATGACCCGGCTCGGCGACGGCGAAAAAAGTGTCGTCAAAGCACTCGGTGAGATCAAAAATTACGTCGATACCAGCGCCATACCTGAGGAAGCTCTGATCAAAATGGCCAAATTCCGTGTCGTCGTCGCACGCTGGATGGCGGAGCTCGACCTCGATGCGACCGCGATCCAGTGCTGGACTTCGGTGCAGCAGAACATCGGCATCAACGTCTGCGGCGTCATGAGCCTGATGAGCGACCGGCTTTTGCCGAGTGCCTGCGAAGTGGACGTTACGGGCGTGGCGTCGATGTACGCCCTGCAGCTCGCCTCCGGACGGCCGAGCGCTCTGGTGGACTGGAACAACAACTATGGCGGCGATCCTGACAAATGCGTGCTGTTCCATTGCGGAAACTGGGCGAAGAGTTTTTTCCGGGAGGCGAAAATGGCTAACGCGGAAATCCTCGCCTCCACACTCAGCCCGGAGAACACCTACGGCACCATCGCCGGCCGTGTCCCCGCCGGTCCGATGAGTTACGCCCGTTTGACCACGGACGACAGCGCCGGCTGCATCCGCAGTTATGTGGGCGACGGCCAGTTCGTCGACGACGAGCTCGAAACCTTTGGCAGCCGCGCCGTGATCCGGGTGCAGGGTCTTCAGGCCCTGCTGAGCTATATCTGCCGCCACGGCTTTGAGCACCACACGGCCATGAGTCCGGTTCACTCGGCAGCGGTTCTGGAGGAGGCGTTCGGTAATTATATGGGATGGGACGTCTACCGGCATACGGGCGCGGCCTGAATAAGGAGGGCTTGCTATACTGGTCTTCATCGGACCGGATATCGATCTATGACCCTTTGGTGCCGGACCTATATCCCGCGACACAACAGATCCGGCGCGAAAATTGATGGGTTAGGGCAGCAATTCCAGGGGCAAAAACAGCGAGGCGTCGATCCAGGCGCGGTTCTTATCCTGGCCCGGGATCTCCATTGAACCGATAAAATGCTCGCGCGTCGAGCCGCGGTCGCAGTCGCAGTACGCCACAGCCAGTCCCATTTTTTTGCCCGCGGCCAGCGTCACTTCGGCTCCCTCGGCGGGATAGATATCGCTGTAAACCGTAATGGCGAGCTCCCAGACCGAAAGCGTGCCCCCGGTGCGCCTGCCCACCTGCAGATGATCGTCGTACAGCGCCGGCTGGCGGTCCGGTCCGATATCGACCGCATGCCCGTCCAGAGCCACGTGATAGGCGAACGCGTTGTAGCTGTATTGATGGATCCCGCCCGAGCCATCCTCATCGATAAAGATCTCCAGGCAGTCGTCCTCCCAATAGGACTGCAGCGGATCGGGGTGAGTGTCGCGCAGAACATCGTCCGTGATCTCGGCCAGCAGCAAAAGCCGGTCCGCCTGCCAGGCCGTTTTGAAACGGCCGCTGAAATCATCGGCCTCCGGCGACGTTCCGAGCCAGACATGGTCGATCCCGTTCCATGAGGCCGTGGACCAGAACGCTTCCTCAGCACGGCCGTCAACAACGACGTCCCCGGAAGCATATACGGCTTTGACGCCGTCCTCTTCCTGTTCGGGCTCGGGTTCGCTGGACTGCTCGGAGCAGGCCGGAAGGGTGATCAGTATTGCCAGAGCAAGCCATCTGATATGAATCATCTCTCCCTCAATCGAATCAAGACCCATCATTGACTATCGGAATAAGCCGGATTGTACTCCCCCTGCTCCTTAAAGCCGGGAAAATCGCGCATCCGGCTGTAGCGCGGGTAGCTCTCGAACAGATCGCCTCTGCCGTGCAGCCGGGGATCGCCCTGCTGCCGCAGCTTATCCTCCAGCCTGGAGCGCATCGCGGCGAGGCGCTCGCTGTGCTCCGGCCGTGACGCCAAATTTCGCAGGCAGCCGGGATCGGCGACGATGTCGTACAGCTCCTCGGCCGGCCGTTTAGCAAAAGCGAGCTCGAACAGGGGCGCGACCTCCGGGCGGTCGCTGTTTTCCAGCATGAAAGACTTGGTCGGCGACCCGTCGACATCGTGAAAGCCTTCGGGATCGCCCGAGCCCGTGGGATCGCCCGCCGGCCAGCGCTCCGGCTTGAAATTGCGGATGTAGAGGTACGCGTCACTGCGCAGGGCGCGCGACGGATAGCCGAGATTGTCCGGCCGTGCATGCGTATGCCTCTCCCGGCCGAACAGGACCTCGTCCCGCGAAGGATCGATCCGGCCTGACTCGCGCGAGATCAGCAGATCGTAGAAACTGCGGCCGGTCATGGCCGGCGGCTTCCCGAGTCCTGCGGCCTCGAGAAGCGTGGGCGCCAGATCGATGAAACTGATAAGATCACTGACACGGCGCCCGCTTTTTACGGCCCGCGGCCACTGGATCGCAAGGGGCATGTGAACCCCGTATTCGTACAGATTGGCCTTGGCGCGCGGAAAGGGCATGCCGTTGTCCGAGGTCACCAGCACTAGAGTGTTCTCCAGCTCGCCCGCCTCCTCAAGATGGTGCAGCATCTGGCCGAGATGGCGGTCGAACCATTCGATCTCAACGGCGTAATCGAGCAGATCGGCGCGCACTATTTCCGCATCCGGCAGGAAGGGCGGCACCTCCGCCTCGGCCGGATGCTTGCCCGCGCGCTCTCCGGCACCGGGATCGTAGGCCCGGTGCGGCTCGCGGCCGCCGTACCAGAAGAAAAAGGGGCGCGACGGATCCCGCTGTTCCAGAAAAGCCTCAAAATTGGCACTATAGTCGTTATTGCTGATTCCCGGCGCCGGTGCGGTTTCAAAGCTGATTTCATCAAAACCTGGACCGACCGGATTGCCCGGCCACCTGGTAACCTGCCAGTTACCGGGCCCCCAGGGCTTACCGGTGTAACCGCGCTGGTAACCGGCATTTTCGAGCAGATCGGTGAACACCATGAGGTCGCGCGGAAAATTGCTCGCATGCGTGCCCGCCTCGCGCAGCTGCCAGATGTGCCGTCCGGTCAGCAGGGCGGCGCGGCATGGACTGCATTGCGGTGCGGCGCAGAAGGCGTTTTCAAAATAGACGCCCTCGGCGGCCACGCGGTCGAACGCGGGCGTTTGCACCATGGCGCTGCCCGCGAATCCGGTATGGCGCCAGCACTGGTCGTCGGAAATGGCCAACAGGATATTGGGGCGCTTCCTGGTTCCGGAACAGGCACCCAGGATCCCGGACGCGGCGGCGCCGAATGCGGCGGCGCCGAATGCGGCGGCGCTCCACTTGAGAAACTGCCGGCGGTTCAGCTGTTTCACGAGATCGCTCCTTTCTCGATATCCCTTTCTCGCGCCCAAAGAGGAACGAGCAGGGAGGCGGTTACTATGCAGACAAAGACGAAGATGACAGCGGGAAGCGCGACCCGCTCGTCAAAATGTTTTAGCGCCAGCACGCTGCCGAGGCCGGCGTTCTGCATGCCGATCTCGATGGCAAGAGCGCGCCTCCGTTTTAGGTCGAAACGGCAGATCCGGCCGACCAGGTAGCCGAGGCTCAATCCGGCGAGATTCAGTACCACGGCGGCAGCAAAGATGGCGAGATCCATATCCTGGATGTACGTTCTGTTCAGGGCGATCACCAGGGCGCAAATGAAGACGATGAAGGTGGTGGAGACAGCCGGGAAGAGACGCTCAACCGGGTGCAGACGCCGGGCAAAAGCGCGTTTGAGCGCAATGCCGGCCAGCAGAGGAAGGATCACCATCTTGCAGACGCTGAAAAAAAGGCCCCAGAACGGCACGTCGAGGATGGCACTCGCCAGCGTCAGGGTCAGCAGCGGCGTCATCAGCGGGGCCAGCGCGGTCGAGACCGTGGTCAGCGAGACCGAATAGGCCACATCGGCGCCGGCGAGATAACTGAGCACATTGCTGGCCATGGCCCCGGGCGCCGAGCCGGTGAGAATCAATCCGAGGGAAAATTGATCCGAAAAAACGAAAAGCCGCGAGACGAGCAGAGCCAGAAGAGGCATGATGGTGAACTGTGCGGCCACACCAATGAGCACCACGCGCACATTTACAAAAATGCGGACAAAATCCCCGGGATCGAGCACCATGCCGACACCGAGCATGGTCAGGGCGAAAAAGAGGTCCATGGCGCTTCTGAGAGGTATGAATAGAGCGGGGAACAGATAGGCGGCCGCGCCGCCGAGCAATACCCAGAGCAGAAAGAGCCTGTTGTAGATGGAGAGGATTGAATTCACAGCCGCTCCGTTGATGACACCGAGACCAGACGGATCTGATGTACAGGGGCGCGCCGCTTTCCGGCCGGTACGGGTCCGCCGGGCGCACAAAACCAAAGGCCTGCTCGATGGCAGGCCTTTTAACACGATACAACAAAAGGGGCCGTCCGCGTGAGCGTTCGGTCCCTGATCACTTTCAATTCATTCAAGGATCCAGGGCGAAAGATAGGTGCCGTCGATCACTACCTGATCGAAATTCGGCCCCATCCAGGCAACCGCAAGATTGTCGCTGGCCGTACTCTCTTTCATCAACGCTTCGATGTAATAAACCTTGCCACCCTCAAGGGAGATAGCTTTGGATGTTTGTTGGGTGAACTTGTCCCATTCACGCACGTTGGTCCAGCCAGTCACTTTACAGATCTCTTCACTATTATCAGGATTCTGGTCTGTGCTCAAGTAGAGCACGCTGTTATCATTGCTGGCAATCCAGAAGGTGTACTCCCCTGTCACCTGCGGATGCAAATAGCCACGTATGCGCTGGCCGTAGTTATCGACTACATCCGAAGGCGATTCGAATGAAGTCAGGTATTCGAAATCCGTTGGATTGTCCGGATAATCGGCGCTGCTGGTCAGATTGCTGACCGAGGAACCCTCGATCCCGATCCACCATTCGCGCAGTATCGAACCAAGGACATATTTGGTGAGACGGATCCTAACCTTTACTACCAGATTGTTGGCAACATCAGTGACCGTGATCCAGGCGGCGGTTCCGATATCGCCGTCGGTATGGACTAAGGCTCGCGAACCGCCCGGACTGAACGGCTCGACCTGAATCTGGCCGGTGTTATCCGATTCCCAGGTGTAACTGGGCGCTTCTTGTCCGCCGACCGTCATAGCCTGCAGGATTGCGGTATTGCCGGCCTTGACGTAGAGTGAATCCACGCCCTTGGGACGGGTCGGCGCCCAGTTAATATACAATCCGGCGTCCAGCGAGTAGAGCAGTGAGCTCGCAAAAGCGCCTTCAGCGCTGGCGTCGTCGCCGGTATTGTCATTATCCGTTAAAAAGACCTTGACCGAACGGCTGGCAAGGCCGCGCTGCTGGGTCATATAATTGATCCAGTAAAAACCCTGTTCCCAGTTGGCCAAGATCTGCTGAACCGCGGTGAATGCCCCGACCAGCTTGGATTCGTCCGCGGCTTCGATGTATTGGCGGTTGGCGAGCTGTTTGAGCGCATCCGCGTTTACTCCACTGCCCATGGCGATGACGTAAACGTTCTTATCGCGGAGGCTTGACACGGCCATATCCAGTGTTCGCGATCCTTTGGTGTCGGTTCCGTCGGTGAATAACACCAGCTGGCCTTGAATGACTCTGTTGGGTGGATCATACATCTCCTCGATATAATTAACCCCTAATATGACAGAGCCATAGAGATCGGTGGTCGCCGAACCGATCTGGATGCCGTTGATAGCGTTTTTAAGTGCGGATACGTCGGAGCTGTAATCCGAAATCATCGTGATCCGGTCGGAAAAGGTGTATATCGCAATCGACTGGTTTGACGTCATGTTATCGACAAAGGTGGAAGCCGCACTCTTGATCTGATCGAGTTTTGCACCTTCGCTCACGTCCAGAAAAAGCACCGTCTGTATCGAATAGTCCAGCATGGCGCTGGAGTTGAGCTGCATTGCGGTTCCGCCGGGTTTGAGGAGTGTTCCCTCCTCAAGGATGGCGAAATCGTCGAGCTCGAATCCCTCGACACCGTTTCCCTCCATATCCGTGACCTCAAACATCACATCGACCAAATTGGGCAACCGCTCTTTGACGTAGCCGGTGACGAGGCGGTAAGAGTTCCCTGTCCCCGGCTCCGGACCAACCGGATTTCCCTCATCATCCTTGGAGCAAAAAATCAAAGTGACGATCAGTGATGAGATAACAAGAGTAAAAAACCTTTTCATGAGTTCACTCCTCCTGTTATATTTGAATAAACGTTTGACGCGCAAAAACGGCAGCTCCGCCGGTTGGCAAAAGCAGCTGTCAATGAATCGAGAATCCAAGCTTGATGGGCAGAATGACCGTGGTCTCGGTCTCCGTCAATCCAAGGTTAAAACGGACCTCGACGAAAAGACTGGTGACGCCCTCGACATAGATGTTGAATCCGATCCCCAATCCGGCGCCTAGCGCGGCCTCATTGCTCGCTTCATGGATCACGTCCTCTATACCGCTGTATACTCTCATCTCCTCATTATGGAGATAGAACAGGCCGGCGCCCGCGACAAGGTAGGGTGTCACATTTTTCACCGCCGGAGTGGGATAGAGGTATTTGAGATCGAGGTACAGGGTTGCGATCGAGATTGTGCCGCCTTCGATGACGGTTTCCGCGCTGACCAGATCCTGCGATTGCATGTAGTTGCGGTCGTCGAGAGCGTAGTTGCTGTAATCGAAATTGAGGTGAGTCTGCAGCCGCGGTGTGACTGTCCGACCGAGGCCGGCGCCGAGCGAATAACCCGAGCGCCAGTTCTTTTGAAAATCGGATGGGGTCCCGGGCTTGGAAAATCCGGTGTAGAACGAGTAGATCATGCCCTGCTGAGTTTGAGCGCAGAGCACGGAGGCGAATAGCACTATTCCCGGGATGAATCTGAGCGCACGCATCATTGGTCCTGTTCCTCAGAATGCCCGTCATGGAGAGCAAGAGAATGATAGCGAAGGAGCGGCAATGAATCACACCCCTTCATTTTATTAAATATTACTATAAATTGCAAACGAATTTTCCGGTGTCCGCGCTCATTCCATTTTGCGCAGGTACTCGATCAGATGATCCGTGGTGATCACGGGAAAAAGAGGGACCACGTAGGGGAACGGCACATTATCCTGTTTTACGAACAGGTCGATGCGCGTGAGCGGTATCTGCTCGAACGCCTCGAAATCGAGTTCGATCTCTTTGTAATACTTTTTCTGCAACTCATCGATATAGGGATTGAGGCTCTGTTCCACGATGTCCATGTAGTGCCTGGCGAAATTCCTCTGCTCTCCGATCGATTCCAAATAGAGGTGTTTCTGGTGCAGTGCGAGGAAGGTATCGCGCCACATGGCCTCGTTGCGCTCGACCACATTCACCCGGTCGTAACCCTTTTCATAGGCCTCTCGGGTGACGTAATAATCGCGCATCAAATCCGCGACCGCGAGGCGGAACTGCCGGGGATAGTCTTGATAGCTCATCTTCCTGTCGCGGTAGACCAGGGGGTGCGATATGAGCAGGCGGCGGAAATCCTCGACCGTCCATACGCGGCCGCCCACTGTAAAAAATGGCTCGTTCATAAGCTCACGGCCATCGAGGTCCATTAAAGCGCGGCGGCCATCACGGTCCGCTTTTTCGCCCCAGAAGGTTTCAATCAGCTCGTCATGCTGCTCCTGCTCGGATTTGAAATAGACTCCCGCGAATATCTCGGCCAGCCGGTAAAAAGTTCTTTCGTTGAAATTGAGACGTTTTCCCCGCATGATCTCAGCGACGCGCTCCTTCCAAAGGGCATTGGCCTTGATCTGGGTCAATTTTTCAGACACATCATCCCAGCGCTGCCGGCGCTGCGGCCCGGTGAGAACCACGGTGTCCGACCACCCCAGTATCTTGATCAGTAGAAAATCGCCTTCAGCGGTCCTGACCGGCGGCAGAATACGGCCGGCCTCGAGCGGCTCGGAGAACAGAGCGGCATGAATGTTCAGCGTCTCCCCGCCGGACCAGCTGACCTCGCGCCGCGGCGCGGCCGTGTCCCCGTAAAAATGGGAATAGAGCGTCTCGAAACCTGTTCCGCTGGACAGCAGCTGCTGAGCAGCGGACAAAGCGGCGCTGTCCGGCAGGGTGAGATAGGCGATCTCGTATTCGCGTCCCGCCAGCTTGTACGCTCTTTTCAGCTCCACGGAATCGAGCTCGACGCGGGCGGTCGCCTCCTGGTGGAACATCCACTGCCTCATGGCCTGCTCGCGATGTCCGCGGAGAAAACCGAGGAACTCCTTGTCCCTGAGCAGCGGATTGTCGTCGCCGGCCTCGAGCGCGAGGATCTTTTCCGCGATGAGTGAATTGAGGATGATCTTTTTATGAATGTAGGATTCGAGCCTGCAGTATGCCGGGCGCACGGTGTATTCGGCGCGGCGGATGAATTCGTTGACGCTGATGGTGGCGCGGTCTCCGATCCGGACCAGGATCTTTTCACCCGGCTGCAGCGGACGCCGCTCGCCGCATGCGAGGAAGGTGAAGGTCACGATGAGGGGAAGTATGTAACGCCTGAATGTCATGGTTCTCCACAATTAGCGCGGACTATCATAGCAACGCCCGATCCCGGATAAAGGTTCCGGGATCCTGCAGCCGTCCCCTGTCCGTTGACCTGGGAGAATGTAAAAACGCCGCGCACGAGGACGTGCGCGGCGAAAATCAATTTCGAGCAACCGGACGGAGCCGGTCTATTCAAATTCGACGAAAAATCGGTAGCCGATCTCGTGCCAGTTCTCCCATTTTCCGCTCTCGACAAAGTGAAAGTAGTATTCGGCGAAAATACCGGGATCGCCGGGTTTGCTGACAAAGTTCTCGTACTCGAGCGCTTCGCCGGTGACCCAGGTGTTGAGCTTCCAGCTGGTGCCGACTTTGTTGAAGCGCAGCCCGATCCAGACGTTGTCCACGTTTCCGCGGCCGTCATCGAGCAGGTTGTTCTCCTCCTCGCTGTTGATCGCCACAAGGTGAGCTCCCATCTCATGACACAGCTCCTGAGCCTGGACCCAGAAACGGATCTCCTTGGAGAGATAATAGGTGTGGCCGCCGAGCTTGCCGATGAGGTCAAAGTAATCGGGATCGGCCCAGTGGTGCGTGATCTTTACCGGGATGGTTTTCGCCGCGTTGTTCCCCGAGTCCGTGACCTTGAGCGTGGTCGCCGCGCCGCTGTCGCCCAGGGCGATGGCGTAGGCGATCGAATCGACGCTCTCATGGGCTACGATCT
>Ga0272442_10011509_pt1 | contig 10780 bp, 8 predicted proteins | sample SSMForm2O_FD_200262 | JGI IMG/M metagenome (GOLD analysis project Ga0272442, IMG submission 200262) | Marine sediment archaeal communities from Little Sippewissett salt marsh, Falmouth, MA, United States - SSM-Form-2O | ecosystem: Environmental > Aquatic > Marine > Wetlands > Sediment ... | reverse complement strand
ATTAATTGAGCTTTTTTGATATCCCTGATATTCTCCCGGTAACAGGTCCTGACTAATCGGTCCTGAATCCACCGGTAGGGTCTTTCAATCTTACCCTTAGCCTGCGGAGAAAGCGCATGGGTTACCTTTACCCTGCAGTCCTCCAAAACCTGCTTCCACTGCGGATTTGTCTCATCGGTAAGTCTATAGTGATTTCTCCAGAAGGAATCCCTACCCTGTACAAACCTGAATATAGAATGGCTATCTACATAATAAGCCAGAGGGAATCCATATTTTAATAGAACATCTTCTAAAGCCAGAATATGTTCCCAGGTGGTCTCTCTTTCTACCAGGACAGCATACAGGATAAGCCTGCTGTAGTCATCGATTGAGGTAATCAGGTACCATTTACTACCAGCATAAGGGGCAAACAGATGATGAGAAGAATCGTGTTGGATAAGTTCTCCGGGATAGTTAGTTAATACCTCTCGGTCATGAGCTTTTCTCTTTGGTTTTAAAAAATAAAAATTATTTCTTTTTGCCCGGTCGATAATGGTAGGTAAAGATACCTTCTGGTTATATTTTTGTTCTAAAAGATCTTTGATGTAACTGTAGTTGTAATATTTAATCGGTACATCTTTTGCTATGATTAAATTCTTTTCGAGCTTTAGTTCTTTTACGATATTTTTTCTCGATTTCCGGATCTATCTTTCGATTAATTGTTCTCCTAGTATACTGGATAGAAAAGTTATCTGGATCTTTGCGATATTTTGCTAGTAATAAAAAAAATCTCCTTCTTTTGATTTTAAGCATTTGTAAAATATAATCAATCTTGATTTCTTTATCCAGATAGCTTTTTAAAAGTGATTTAACTTGATCATTGGTAAAGTTTTTGTGTAATTGTTTGGACATAATTTAGAACCTCTTTTCTCTTTAAGATTTAGTTCTAGATTACATCTTTTTTACCATTTTAGGTTTAGTGCACTTTTGATTTTTAAATTATTAAAAAATGGTGCACTTTTGATTTTTAAATGACATTGAGAATTTATTGATTGAAAAAAAAGGTTTTTTTTGATATATTAAGCTTATGTCATTCTCACCTTACTAAAAAAGCATTATGCGAAAAATGTAATTTTACATATTATTTTATTTAAGATTTGTAATAAAATAGATAGGATATTCATAGGTTAATCGAAAAAAAAATGAAAAATTTTAAAATGCTAAAATTGATTATACATGCTAAAATCAATAGCTGACAATGAAATCCTGAGAGGTAGTATAATGATTAAAAAAAGAAATAATGGGAAGAATGATAATTGTTTTGACGATGAACTAGAATGCTTAAAGAATAGTCTTTTAAAAATGGCAAAATTAGTTGAAAATGCAATAGATATGGCAGTAGAATCATTAATAAATCAGAACATTAAACTGGCAGATAAAGTCATTCAAAATGATGATGTTATTGATGAAATGGAATTGGATATTGAAGAACAATGCTTACAGATGATTGCACTACAACAACCTATTGCTAAAAAACTAAGGATTATTGGGTGTGGATATAAAACCGTTTCGGATTTGGAAAGAATGGGTGACCAGGCTGTTAATATTGCCAAGGCCAGTAAATATCTTGCAACCAAAGACATGGTGAAACCATTTATCGATTTACCTCGTATGGCTGAGATTTCTCAAAATATGCTTAAAGACGGATTGGAAGCATATTTTACAGGAGATACAAAACTTGCAATCGAAGTATGGAAAAGGGATAAAATCGTTGATGACCTGAATAAACAGATTTTTCGTGAGTTATTAACCTTTATGATGGAAGACCCTCACACAATCAGCAGGGCAATTCATATTATATTCATTTCCTCAAATATAGAACGCATTGCTGACCTTGCTCAAAATTTAGCAGAACGGGTTGTGTATTTTACAACCGGTGAAAGAATCAACGAGAGTAAATGAATAAACAATTAACTTGAACCATAATTCAAGTTCTAATGTTAAATATTTAAAATGTTATTGGGATAAGTTGTCCATGATAATATTATTGATTGAAAATACTAATTTATTCAGTTTTAAGGAGAGAAAGGACGAGTAAAATGCTGCTGATCATACAATTAATAAATGCAATATTTAGAATATACAGCTATCTGATTATTGCAAGGATATTTCTAAGTTGGATTCATATTGACAGATATAATCCAATTGTGCAATTTATATATAAAGTTACCGAACCCGTTTTAGCACCCTTCAGGATAATCATTCCATTGGGAGGAATGGGTTTTGATCTTTCACCGATTATTGTTTTTTTTCTTTTAAATTTACTTCAGAGGGGATTGATTAACTTATTAATTAACATTGCGTATTAATTTACAAATATTTTACAGATCTATATGATTAGGAGGTTGACTTTATGAGAATTACACCGATGGATATTGAACAGCAAGAATTTAGCCGTTCATTCCGGGGTTACAATGAAGAAGAAGTGGACGATTTTTTAGATAAAATTGTGAAAGATTATGAAGAACTGATAAAAGAAAATGCCAAGCTAAGGGACGATATGGAAAGAATGAAAGATCGTCTGAGAGAATTTAGCGAAATGGAAGAAACTCTAAGAAGCGCCCTATTAAATGCACAGAAATCTGCCGAAGAGATGAAGGGTAGGGTGGAAAGTGAAGCAAGAATCGTTATCGAGAAAGCAGAAAAAGAAGCAGAACTAATAAAGCATAAAGCATTACAAAAAGAAGATGATGTAAAAAATGAAATAAACAATCTACGCAGGTACAAATATATTTTCAAAGAAAGATTCAAATCCATGTTGAATTTGTATATGAGTATGATGGAAAATGAGAAGTTCGAAGATAAAGAGCTTTCCATGGCTGAAAGGGTAGATTTTAACACTGAAAAACTTGACAATACGGAATCAGAAGAAAATCTTTTTGATGCTGAAACTTAAAAACGGTAATTTCAAAATGTAACAATCTTTAACATCGTTTATAGATTGAAAAATAACATGTTAAAAAATAAAAAATTACGGACTAATTATAATATTTTTATTTTAATATAAATAATTGATAAAATCATAGGCAATGAGCATTAAGTCAAGTTGCCTATTTTTTTATTTGTAAGCATTATGTTCACTTTCGCCGGTTTTTACAAATAATCGATATCTTGCTTGCCGATTCCATATCGTTCTATATTTAGGTTCTATCATAAGTTAACAGTATTCACATCAATGGTTATACTTTATTATTTTATAAGAACTACAAACAAAAGAAACATGCTTTTTTATATGATATAAAAAATATTCATTCAGTGTGAAATACATACAATTTCATGGATCAAGAAATATCAAAAATATAGAAAACACATTTTTTCAAGAAAAGACGAAAGAACGGATAAAGATATTGTTGAATGGAATCCGGGCCAGTGTTTTATTGACAAAAACTTTATGAATATGTTATTATGACCAATATAAAAATTAAATAACGGAATTTTTGTTTAGGAAAGAGTAGGTATGAAAATTTTAAGCGAGCAGAGCATAGTGAAAGTCTGTAAATTAATCATACCAAAAATCATCCTAAAAATTCTAATTGAATCATGAACAATCTATCACACCATAGAGCAAATAATGGAAAAGATTTTCATTGTAGGTTAGAACGGTTATATGTCGTTACTATATTGAGTATATGTTTGTAATAAATGCGTGTACTTATTAAGTTCATTACTGTGAAGTAATGTAAAATTTTAGGTGGTACCACAGGACTTTAAACCTCTTGCCCTTTTAACAGGCAAGAGGTTTTTGTTATAATATTATCGAAATGCGTCGGGAGGAGTAATCAATGGAATATAAGGAAACTTTAAATTTACCAAAAACAAAATTTAAGATGAAAGCGAATCTGGCAAAAGAGGAACCAAAATTATTAAAATTCTGGGAAGAGAAAGAAATTTACAAAAAAATTTGTGATGAAAAGAAAGATTTAAAAAAATATATATTGCATGATGGACCACCCTATGCGAATGGAAATATTCATATCGGAACAGCCTACAATAAAATCTTAAAAGATATTATCCCGAAATATAAATCAATGCGTGGATTTAATGCCCGATATGTACCAGGTTGGGATACGCATGGATTGCCCATAGAATTTCAAGTCACTAAAAATATGAAGGTTAGTAAAGATGAAATCGAACCGGTTGAGTTAAGGAAAAAATGTTGTGAATATGCGCATCATTTTATTGATGTTCAGAAAGAGGAGTTTAAAAGACTGGGTGTAATGGCAGAATGGGACAATCCTTATTTAACATTAAATCAAAAATATGAAGCTGAACAAATAAGAATTTTCGGTGAAATGTTTGAAAAAGGATACATCTATAAAGGATTAAAACCGGTGTACTGGTGCGCAAGCTGCGAAACGGCACTTGCTGCGGCAGAAATAGAATATCACGATAAAGAGTCTTCCTCAATTTTTGTGAGATTTTTAATGAAGGATAATCTTAAACATATATTTTCCCGGTATCAGGATGGAGATACTTATGTTGTGATTTGGACGACTACCCCTTGGACTATTCCGGGAAATATGGCAATTGCTCTCAATCCGGAAATTGATTATAGTCTGATTAAAACAGAAAAAGGACATTTAATTCTTGCTGCTTCCCTGGTAGAACAGGTCATGAAAGAAATTGGCATAAGCGAATACGAGGTATTGGAAATAGTTAAGGGAAAAAAATTAGAAGGCCTTAAGTGTAAACATCCGATATTTGACCGGGATTCAATCATTATTTTAGGTAATCATGTTTTATTGGATGAAGGAACAGGTTGTGTTCATACTGCGCCTGGACACGGACAAGAAGACTATGAAATTGGTGTAAAATATAAAATACCTATTTTTACAACTCTCGACAGCAAGGGGAGATTCAATGATAAAACCGGAAAATTTCAGGGATTGACCTATAAAGAAGGAAATAGTACTGTTATTCAAGAATTAACTGAAAACGGTACTCTTTTAAAGGTTGGGAAAATTGCACATTCCTATCCACATTGTTGGAGATGTAAAAAACCAGTCGTATTTAGAGCTACAGAACAATGGTTTGTTAATATTGAAGCATTCAGAGATCTCGCATTGTCCAGCATTAAAAAAGTTCAGTGGGTTCCGGAGTGGGGAGAAGAAAAAATTTCTGGTATGGTAGGAAATAGAACCGATTGGTGCATATCCCGTCAAAGGGTATGGGGTGTACCAATACCTGTGTTCTACTGTAACAAATGTCAAAAAATTATTGTTACTAAAGAATCAATTCAATCGGTAAGAAAATTATTTTTAAAAAAAGGCTCTGATTCCTGGTTTAAAATGTCAGCAAAAGACATCCTACCTGATGGCTTTAAATGTCCTCATTGCAGTGGAACTGATTTTGAAAAAGAGTCGGATATCATGGATGTTTGGTTTGATTCTGGTTGTAGTCATGCAGCAGTTTTAAGACAAAGAGATACACTGCATTGGCCGGCAGACCTCTATCTTGAAGGTACTGATCAGCATCGTGGATGGTTTCAAACCTCTTTGCTAACTTCAATTGCAACTTTTGAAAAAGCACCCTATAAAGCTGTGCTAACCCATGGTTTTATTGTTGATGGAAAGGGTAAAAAAATGTCAAAATCTATTGGAAATGTCATTGCTCCAAAGGAGATTATTGAAAAATATGGCGCAGATATCCTTAGACTATGGGTCGCTTCTTCGGATTATAAAACTGACATTCGGATTTCGGGTAAAATATTAGACCAATTGGTCGAAATCTATCGAAGAATAAGAAATACAGCCAGATTTATACTCGGGAATTTAAAAGATTTTCAACCTCTAGAAAACAGTGTGTCTTATAAGCAGCTTTCTGAGTTGGATCAATTAATTTTAAATAATTTTGAAAAATTGAAATTAAGAGTAACTAAGTATTATGAAGAGTTTGAATTTCACGCTTTATACCATGAAATTCATAATTTTTGTTCAGTTGATTTAAGCTCTTTTTATCTGGACATCATTAAAGATAAACTATATACTGCATATACAGATTCCCTTGAAAGAAGAGCATGTCAAACAGTTTTATACAGTATTTTAAACGATCTGGTAAGATTAATTGCCCCGGTATTAAGTTTTACTGCTGAAGAAATCTGGCAACATTTGAGAGAATTGCAGGATACTGAAGAAAGTATTTTCTATACTTCCTGGCCTGAAACGAACAGTGAACATTCAAATAAGGAATTAGATGAAAAATGGGAAAAGATACTAAAAATTAGAAAAGATGTTCTCAAAGCCTTAGAAATAAGGAGAGGGGAAGGTTTTATCGGTAATTCACTGGAAGCACAGGTGAATATATTCACCAATAATCGGGAAGATTTTGATTATTTATCAATGTTTAAAAATGAGTTAAATCTATTATTTATAGTGTCAAAAGTAAAAATATTAAGAGAGGAAAAGAAATCTTCTTATTCAGATTTATTAGAAGGAATTGAATTTCCCAGAGTCAGTATTTCAGTTACTAAAGCACCCGGAGAGAAATGTGAAAGATGTTGGTGTTATAGCGATTATGTTGGAAAAGATCCGGAATGTCCGACAATCTGTGAAAAATGTGCCAAAGTTATCCATCAGAATTTCAAGGTTTAAAGAAAATAGATGATTTTTATTATTGGTACGGTTTTCATTGTATTGATAGACCAGGCAAGTAAATTATTTATACGGCAAACAATGGATATTGGAAATTCTATTCCAATCATTAAAGGGATACTTCATATTACTTATATAGAAAATATGCATACCGCTTTTGGGGTATTCAAGTATCATAGTATATTTTTTATTATCGCAATTTTAATTATACTATTTAGTGCCTTTTTTGTGCAGAAGCGAATTATTTTTAAAGAGAATCAGAAGATATATATCTCATTATTATTAATTCTCGGTGGAGGAATAGGAAATCTAACAGATAGAATTATATACCAGGGAAAAGTCATCGATTTTATTGATTTCAGAATTTGGCCTATTTTTAATATCGCTGATATTGCCATTGTCATAGGTACATTCATGCTGTTAGTGTATTTTCTATTTTACTCAAAAAAAGAAGAGAAAAAAGGATAACTTAAAATGCATAGAATATTATTCGAAATAGGCAATTTTCCGATTTATAGTTATGGAGCAATGATTGCATTGGCTTTTATCGTTGCAATTCTTGTTGCAATGAATGAAGCAAAAAAATCGGGAGAAAATCAAGAAAGAATTCTGGATATCAGTTTGCGTGTTATAATCGGTGCGCTTATCGGAGGTCGACTTATTTATGTTTTTACTTACCTAGACTATTATTTGAAAGATCCGATAAAAATCTTATATATCCGGCAGGGTGGTTTAAGTTTTTTAGGAGGTTTTCTTTTTGCAGTCATACTGGCCTGGTTGTATGTAAAAAAAAATCAGTTAATATTTTGGAAATATGCTGATATTTGTTCACCTGCCATTGCAATAGGACTGGGAATTGGAAGAATCGGATGCTTGTTAAACGGATGTTGTTTTGGTGTAATTACTGATTCTTATGGAATAAAATTTCCAGCAGAACACTTACCTCCGGCATATCTGCAGCACTTAAAGGATGGTTTAATATCACAAGGGAGCGCTTGCTCATTGCCGGTAGTTCCAACACAGATTTATAGCTCGATATACGGATTTGCAATTTTTTTGATTTTATTAAGAATTAGTAAACCCAAACGTTATGATGGTTTTACATTTCTAATGTTTCTTATCTTGTATTCTGTTGCTCGTTTTTCAATTGAATTCTTTCGATTTTATGAAAACAGGATTGTGCTTTTTAAAATATTCTCCATCACGCAGGTGGTGTGTATCATTGTTATCATTTTTGCTATATTTATGATGAGATATTTAAAAAAAATACAACTGAACAAAAGGATAATTGAATAAATTTAACGATAAGTACTTGCTTGATTGGGATATCGGAATATGAGAAATATTGGAAGCGAATGCGTAATTTTAGGGGAAATTTCTACCACTACTAATTAACTGTATTGGTAATAAAATGCAATAAACTTATGAAAATAGTTGAACTATTGTCAATTAGAAAAATTAATGTTATTATCTAAGATGAACACAGAAATAGAAAAAAATATTGGAATTATTGCATGTAAAATGATTATTAACATGAGTGAACAAAGTTGAGGGAAGAGTTTAAATAAATTCTTCCCTCATTATATTGTAAATCACGAAAATACAAAATATTATTTAATTTCTGAACAGAATAAGCTTTTAATCATGAATGATGGTAGATCTTTTAATATGATTTTAAAATATCGGTATAGATGGAATTGAATGCACGTTTTTGACGAGAAAAGGAATGTTATGAAAAAAAAACAGGAAATTACATATTGCTATGATGATAAAATCCGAATTGATCAATATATCACCCTACAAAAAATATATCCATCCCGGTCTCAAATAAAAAACCTCATTAGTAATGGGAATATTATGGTAAACGGCTGCAAGGTAAAACCTGGGTATATATTGAAATACGGAGATAAGATGCAGTTTTTTGAAGCTGAAAAAAGAGAGTTGCAGATTAATGCCGAAGATATAGTTTTGGATATTATCTTTGAAGATGATGATTTAATCGTGATAAACAAACCGGCAAACATGATCGTTCATCCAGCGGGTAGCATAAAAAGTGGTACACTGGTCAATGCAATATTATTTCATTGCAGAAATTCACTTTCCGGAATTGGTGACATTAAAAGACCTGGTATTGTCCATCGATTGGATAAAAATACTACAGGGTTAATTGTTGTTGCAAAAAATGATATAGCTCATATTTCATTATCTAAACAGATAAAAGATCGCATGACGGTAAAAAAATATTTTGCACTGGTTCACGGTGAAATAAAAAATAATTCCGGAATTATAGATGCACCAATCGGAAGAAGTATAAAAAACAGGAAAAAAATGGCAGTCATTGAACAAAATAGCAAGAATGCTGTAAGTCGATACCAAGTGATAAAAAGGTATCATGGTTTTACGTTACTGGAAGTGTCTCTAGTTACCGGAAGGACACACCAGATAAGGGTTCATTTATCATACATTGGTTTTCCAATCGTCGGTGATCCGGATTATGGTGTAAGGAGAGAAAAGCTTGACATAACCCGTCAAGCTCTGCATGCTTACCTTTTAGAATTTGCACATCCACGGACTAAAAAATATATGGAGTTTAAAATACCATTACCGGAAGATATGCAGATTATTTTAGAATCCTTGGTTGAAAAAAAGAATTCCGTTTAAAACACTTTTCTTGATAGGATTTTATTAACAATTTCCATATCTAATGAAATATAAAGGGTTTTTTCCTGAGAATATATCACCATACCCGGTTTTGCATGTCTTGGTTTTTTTACATATTTTTTTAAAGTATAGTCCACCTGTACTTTGTTTTCTTTTCTAGCCTTACTATAGTATACCGATAAATTTGCAGCTTCAATCAAGGTATCCAGTGGAGGAGTTTGTCCGGTGCCTTTGTTTTTTATAACAACATGAGAACCGAATAAATTCTTAACATGTAGCCATGTGTCATTTCCGGATGCTATTTTTAAAGTGAGCATATCATTTTGTTTACTGTTTTTTCCGACAAAAATAATCCATCCTTCCCGGGAAATATATTTTGAAGGCAATAATGTTTCCTTCCTGCTCTTTTTTTTAATAGATTTTTTGAATTCTTTGATATATCCCAAGTTGACAAGTTGTTGTTTTATTACTAGTATTTCCGAGTATTTTGAATATCCACGGATATATTTTTGTTGAAGATGAGTGATTCTTTCATAATCAGCACTATGTTTCCTGAGATATTTCGTAATCGTCTGATAACTGCCTTTTACTTTCCGGTATTTTTTAAAGTATCTTTGGGCATTTCCCAGGGGGGATAAACTTTTATCAAGCGGGACAGCGATTAAATCCTGTTCTGATGAGAAATAATTATGCAGGTTTACGCTAGTTTTTCCACGTTTTATCAAGTGAAGATTTGATTTAAGCAATTCACCATATTGCCGGTATTTTTCACATTGTTCAATTTCATCCATTTTACTTTTATACTGCTCGATTTTTTCCTTTGTTCTGTTCAAGATTTTATTGAATATTTTTGATAATTCATTTTGTAAAGATGTCAATTCTTTTTTTAGGGAGAATTCCTTATAATAATAAGATAAACATGAATTTATATCATTGAAATGATGTTTTTTATCATTGAAATCCTGTGTGGTATCAAAGATAGAATAGGTTATTCCTCCTTTTGTTTCAGGAGATACGAATACCTTTGGAGAAAGATTGAATTCCCGTAAATTAGAAAATATTTTATTAAAAGAAATCCATAAATTTTCAATGTCTTTTGCTGTTGCTTCTGCAAATGAAATGTAAGGAGAAATCCCAGCATGACATACTATTTCCATGGCATTCTTCCGGCCTAATCCTCTAAAATTGTTTTGAAGGATTTTCCAGAGTGGATTATTTTGAGATTGAGAGTTGTCAAGGAGATTTTGGAAAACATGTTTGCAAGTTTTTAAGGGATTTAATTTGTCTTGTACTGGCGGAGGTGCATAAATGGAACCGGGAATGATCTCTCTAAAGCGGTTTATTTCAGAAGGCACTAGTTTAATACTGTTTTCAATGATGCTATCCTCTCTAATAAGAATAATATTGCTGTGTTTTCCCATATATTCTGCAATTAATGCTCTGTTCTGAATTTTTCCGAAACGGGAAAATGGCTTAATTATGAAATGTAA